>Ga0209448_10000318_pt1 | contig 16630 bp, 18 predicted proteins | sample BogFormECP14_OM2_FD_188245 | JGI IMG/M metagenome (GOLD analysis project Ga0209448, IMG submission 188245) | Bog forest soil microbial communities from Calvert Island, British Columbia, Canada - ECP14_OM2 (SPAdes) (version 2) | ecosystem: Environmental > Aquatic > Freshwater > Wetlands > Bog ... | reverse complement strand
CCCATCCGTAACGGAGCGTCTCGTCACGGCGGGTGTCGACCGCGAGGTGCGCGGTTGGGAAAAGGCCAGCGATCACGCGCCGACCTGGATCGAACTCGGGCATTCTGGCAGGAGCACGAAACCGCGGCAGCGAATGAAGGAGGCCTGAGATTGGGGCAGCCGATCCCTTCGACCTCCAGCGCTTTATGACAGCGCAGGCCCCAGTGTTCGCCTCTTCCCTGCAGGAACTGAAGAAGGGGCGCAAGCGCACCCACTGGATGTGGTTCGTCTTTCCGCAGCTACGCGGACTCGGGTCTTCATCAATGGCCACGTTTTACGGTATCGGATCCTGATCCAGATGCTTGTGCACTGTCAAATGGTACAGATGGTCCCCTATATCATAGACATTGCCGGGTTGCGTATGGATACGGTACATCTCATTGTAAAACTCTCGCAGAAGATGCTCGGTTGACATCCGACCTGTCTTTTCCCCACGCGCGCGGGCACGCGTCCCAGGACGTCCAGCTGATGCGCGATGTATACGAGTGTGCCGTGCTCTATTTGAGCATGGCGCTCCGCCACCCAGGTGCTGAAGCGCTCTGCGTCCAGCTGGGGATGCCCGGTCAGCGCCGCGCCGATGGTATGGATGATATCGTGCAGGAAATAGGCCTCATCGGCAGGATAACCGTTGGCGCCAGCGAAAACCATCCAATCGGAGCCGCCGGCAGCGACCACATCCACCCCGGCAGTTCGCAGGTGGGCAAATAGACGCCGGCCGGCGCGACTGTCTCCAGACGGCTTCCCCTCCAGCACGCGCTGGTCAATCGTCTGATGGTAGCAGGCTTCAATGGCCCCATCGAACGGCGCCTCGCCTTCCGGCTGGAAGACCGTACCGCCGTCAAAGGTGAGCGGGAAATACAGGAGCCCGCCGGGGCGCACCAGGGAGCAGAGTGCAGGCAACGTCGCGGGCATATCGATCAAGTCGAGAAACGCCTGCCCAATCAGCAGGTCCCAGGCCCGTCGGCCGTGCTCGCGGACCGTGAAACGCGCCACGTCGATCGCCTCAGTTTCTATCGTGATATGCTGCGCTGCCCGCTGCAGTTGCAGCTGTCGCTGACGGTTCTCGTCTACCTGAAAACCCCGCTCGTCAGCCCACTGGAGGAGACGGCGGTGGGCTTCGGCTATCAACGTGGGCGTCATGTCAATGGCCGTCTAAGTCGCATGGGTGAGCACATCACCAACCAAAAGCCGCTCCACCATGCTGCCGATGCCCGCTCCCACCTCGAGGATGCGCAGGGGTTGCTGCGGGGTGGCTCGTGGCAGAGCCGCGACCAAGCGCTGCCAGACCTGCCAATTCAGCGCCCGGTCGTCTACGCTCTTCTTGGCAGCGAGGTAACGCATTAGGCTATAGGTGATAGGAATGGACAATGCGCATGCACCTTAGGTTTAACGGCTGAATTACCACATTTCCGACCCGCAGAACCGCGGCGTATAATCCGGCGGCACGCCGTCGCCGCTGCCGGCGGGGCCGGGCGGCCGTCGAATACGAGATCGGCATCTGCGAAATCGAGGCCGCGCCAGCTTAGGTTCTTGAGCCGTTTGGCCTTATCCCATTCCAGCACAGCTAATCTTGGCGGTTTGTGTATATTACTTCATGACATGGCCGCATCACTGTGCGGTTGGGACGAAGACGCTCTGAGCGCCGCATTTGGGGGATCACCGATAAATCCAGACAACCGCTGATCCACTTTCTAGATATCCGTCCGGTACGTTGCGCGTCACATATGGCGGGAGCAAGAGCCGAGAAGTCCTCCGAGCCGTTCGCTTCGCCTTGCGATCTGAAGCTGCGCGGAAACCAGATCCTGGCGAAACCGTGGCCCCAACCGTCTATTATGGGTCGGCGTCGTCATCTGTCCAAGGTCCCGTTGGTGACCGCTTTGAGCACCTCTTGCCATTTCAGGGCGCTGGAACGAACGGCGGCTTCCCACCCAAGAACGAACCCGCTCTCGCGGGAGGATGCGCGCGTGACGGTGGGTGCGTTTCGGCGGCGGCGGTGAGTGCGTGAACGGTAAGGCGTGACGATCGGGGCATCCGATCCCGAGCATTGAAGGTCCAGCAACCTTCAGCTCGAGAGAGAACCCCCGATGACCTCCCATCCTTCCCACCGGCCCGTCAGCGCGCTGCGGGCGCGCATGATCGAGGACATGACGGTACGCGGCTTCACCGAGAAGACGCGCAACGACTACGTTCGGAACGTGCGGGCGTTCGCCGCCTTCATCCGCCGGTCCCCCGACACTGCGACGGCGGAGGATCTGCGCTGCTTCCAACTGCACCAGACGCAGACCGGCATGCAGCCGCCGAGCATTAACAGTGCGGTTGCGGCGCTGCGCTTCTTCTTCACTGTGACGCTCGACCGGCCGGACCTTGCACGGCGGCTCACGGTCGTGCGCGAACCGCGCCGGCTACCGGCCGTGCTGAGCGTTGAGGAGGTCACGCTTCTGCTCCAGGCGGCGCCGGGTGCGAAGTACAAGGCGGCGCTCGCCACCGCCTACGGCGCCGGGCTACGGGTCTCAGAGGTGGTCGCGCGCAAGGTCGGCGACATCGACTCCGAACGCATGCTGCTGCGGGTCGAGCAGGGCAAGGGCCGCAAAGACCGCCACGCCATGCTGTCGCCGCAGCTGCACGTCTGCGCCCATGTTTGACAACCGGAAAGACATACGGATAAGTATCGCAGACTGCTTGGGGCGGTGGCGCGGCGCAATGTCCAGATTGGACATAGGACACTACTCGGGCCGCCATGCAACCACTGAGCGAGTGCCGGTCCGCAGCTTGACGTGGCACGGCATCTTTCAGGGCTGTGATGACTACGTTGGCTTCTCGTTTACGGCGCACCGGGTGGTATGGGCGCTGCACCACCAGCGCGAGCCGGGTGATCTCGTCATCCGGCACCGCTGCGATAAACCCGGATGCTGTAACCAGTTGCATTTGTTGGATGGAACTCTAACCTGGACAACTGGCTCGACTCGGTAACGAGAGGGCGCCAAGACCCTGCCAGGATCGGCAATATCACTCGTGGTGGGCTCGGACCCGCGGCCGACTACACGGCGGCTCAGCGCGAGGAGGCGCGGCGCCTACGATACGAGGATCATCTGCCGCTCGCGGTCATCGCGGCGATCATCGGCTGCCATCGAGCGACACTGATGCGATGGTTTGCCCCGTCCCGCTAAACCTGCCTCGAGCTGCCTCGCCGGAACCCCCTTCGAACCACCGGGTAGGGCGCTGGCTGGCAAGGGTGGTCAGGCCGAGTTCTTGCGCCCCCGATCCTGTGTTTGACAGAACGGAACGATACACGCTTAATTAGCGGTGTGGGTCGCGGATTGACGCGCCTAAGTCGGACGAGTCTCGCTCGGTTGACAGCGATGGCCGTCCACCTCGGGCGGGCGGACCTGGCAGGCAGCAGCTAGCTCGGCGGAACATCTTCCGCCTAACTTAGCCTTGTGAGCCGCAGAAACGCTGGCGTTCGCGGTAAGCGTTCGCAGCTTACCCATCCTCAAACCCACACAGAGAGCAGCCGGATCACCGGAACCGATTGCGATGCGATGGCGCGGCTATTGAGTGAGCGTGTCCGCTCCGAGTCGTTCCCAGCTACCCTCGACGTGCCTCGCCGGAACCCCCTTCGAAGGTACGGGTAGGGCCGCTGGCCCAAAGGGTGGTCGGCACGAGTTCTTGCGATTTTCGGGAATTCAACTGTCGCCTTGCCCACTGCCCCTGGGTGCATGGTCATTTCGATCTCGCTGACGCGTACGCTCGCCGCGCCACATGCGGTCCTGCATACCCGACCTGTGCATATTCGACCTTTGCATGCGATACATGCGGGCCGTCATGCCGATCTTCGCCGCTGCCGCAGCCGTCGCATGCCTTCCCGCGCTGCCCGCCGCCGCTCGGCCCGATAGCGCTCATCCCGCCGGGATGACGGACAGAATTTGCTGAGCGGCGCCAGCTTCCGGAATCGAAAGCCGCACAGCTTGCATTCGACCATGATCGGCGGCCTTGGCTTGCGACGAAAATTCATGCTCAAGAGGCCTCTGTTAACACAGGCCGCTGTAGTGCCCTGTCCGGGAGCGACTCCCCCTCTTTTTGCCGGCTATGCATGCAAGGGAACGCGATCTCGGGGCGCTCTTTGTACCGGACGCGGCGCAACGGTCGGTCGCCCTCGCTGTAGGTCGACCTCGCCGCGGCGTGGAAGCTGCGATATGTCATCGTCCCGGCGAGCCCCCGGTAGCGGATCACCATCGGCCGATCGGCGACACTGGCGACGACAAGCTGGCGTGCCAGCTCGTTCGGCGCACCATGACGCAAGCGCACGGCATAGACGCGCCCCTCCACCATCGCCTCGGCGACCCAGGTGCAAGCGGAGTTCGCTGTCCGTGTCGCCTCGTCGGGCCAGGTCATCACTGTGATCGGCGTCATCCGAGGCTGCGCGCCCGCAGCTCGCGACGCCGCGCCGACCGCTCTACCTCCGAACAGCCGTGCATCAGAAAAGCGAGGCTGCCCGACATTCGTCATGAGCCATCCGGGGGTCGCCGGTGACGGCAGAAGCGTCTCTTTTCTTCTCGGCAGCCGGGTCAGGCTCCTGCTATTGGGGCACCGGACACCTCTGATAGAGGTGTCCCGGTTGTCCGGACACCTGTCGGTCGAGCCCTGGTGGGACAACGCCCCGGTTTGTCTCGGTCTAGCATGCTGTAGCCATGGAAGGTTTGAGGCTCGTCCTAGGCGGACAGGTGTCCGGACAACCGGTTGCAGTGTCCGGACAACTGTGCTCGGGACATTTCAGCAGCCGTTGTCCGGACAACCTGCCGGAAAGTGGCGGAAACATTGGGCGGACAGTGTCCAGACAGGGCACGCGAGGCGTCCGGACGGACGGACAAACCCCTATAAGGGGTGTCCGCTGTCCGCTTGTCCGGTGTGGCCGTCATCGGATGATCCACACCCATGACTTCCATTTACCGATGAGCCCCTTGTCGAGCAGTGCCTTTGCGGCACGCCTGAACACCCTGGCTGTCGATTCCGCATCGCCCTCGGAGATGCAGCCGGCTTCGCAGCTGCGGCGCCATATGTCTTCGGTAACGCAGCGTGTCCCGGGCGGGATGCGTTCGTTGGCTGGTGGGATCTGGGGGCGCGGTCTTTGGCCGGTCGCTTTCCACCGCCGACATTTCCGCGCTCGGATGCCCATTTATCGTTCGCCAGCGTGACAATGGCCGGTTCGAAGTCAGCCCGGTTGTCCGGTGTGCGCTGCCGGCATTTGGTGAACTTTAGTCTGAAACCGATATCGGCTCCAGGTCGCTCTATCTGTTCGAGCAGGATGACGGTATCGAGCTGCCACTCGCGCGATTTATCTCCGTAGGAGTGGGTCTCATCGTGTCCGGTGTGATGAACCCAGATCTGGCCGATTTTTTGCCGGGTCAGCTCTCTTATCCACGGCAAGATTTCCTGCCATCCTGCGTCCTCTTTCAGGGACCCGGCCAGCAGGCTCTGGATATTGTCGAAGATGACGAGGTCAACGCCGCAGAGAATTTCGATGATGCGATTGATGAATTGCTGACCCGCCTCGACATTGAGAGGCGGCATGTCGGTGAAGTCTTCGCGGCTGAGGATGAACAGCGTCTCGGGTGATCCGCCCAAACGTCGCCCGGCATCCTCGAGCCGGTTGCGCATCAGCCGCTCCGGCATCTCGCCGTCGATGTAGAGCACGCGCCGCGGCCCTTCACTGGCGCGCCAATGCAGGAACGGATCACCGGCGGCAATCGCGTACGCAATGGCCAATCCAAGATTGGTTTTGCCAAGGCCGGTCGGTCCGACCAAAAGAACCCTGCTTGTTGTGGATAGCAAGTCGCCAAGCAGGTGGTCGGGCGTGGCAATGTCGCGGGTCAACCAGTCGGCCAGTAAGAGCTTCTCGCGAATATAATCGGGATTAGGGCTCTGGCAGCCGGCGGTCGTTTTCTTTCGGCTCGGCGGGTTCCATCCGGGCTGCGCCGAGGCGCGCCATGTCGCCATCGCGCCTCCTTGTGGCGACTGCGATGGTGAGATTGCTGCCCTCTGGTTCCCGGCTGCCTTCCCCGATTGGCCGCCCGAGCGCTGCCGCAAACGGGCGCGGCGGGCGCTGAAGAAAGGGAGGGCGGATGAGCACCGCGGCTGACCCCGATGGCTTGGCGGGCGCCGCCCCGCATCTATCTGCCGCAGCCTCGACCGAGGTCATCGTCACCTTCTTCCAGGATTGGGGGGGCTCGGACCAAAACCGAGGAGCGGCTCTCGCTCGATGCCTTGGCTGAGCGCATCCGCGCGATGACGGCGCCGGCGAAGGAAGACCTGCCGTGGCTCAAATTTGCCCGTTTCGGCAGGCTGCCCACCAAGAACGGATCGCTCCGCTAGAACGGCGACGTCAGAGAGCTGAGCGGCGTCGTCGGCGAGCACGACGGCGAGCAGATGAGCATCGACGAGGCGGTCGAGAGGCTCGACAAGGCCGGGATTACAGCACTCGTCTACAACAGCCCAAGTCACATGTGGGACGGGCACGGCCCGCGCTGGCGGGTCTGCTGCCCGTTCTCCGCGCCGCTGCCGCCCGACCAGCACTACGAGATGATGTCGCGCCTCAACGGGGTCTTGGGCGGTGTCCTCGCTCCCGAAAGCTGGACGCTAAGCCAAAGCTATTACTTTGGCGCGGTTGAAGCCAGACCGGAGCCGCAGGTCGAGATCGTCGACGGCACCGCGACCCTCGACCAATGCGACGAGCTAGACGAAATCGCCGTCGGCAAGCCGAATGGCTCGGTCAACGGCCATGCGCACACCGTCGCCGGTGATCCCCAGGCGCCGATCGACGATATCGTCGCTGCGCTGGAGGTGATCCCCAACGACGACCTGGACTGGACTGCCTGGAACACGATCGATCGACCTGCTGAACGCCCGTAGGTAGGCGTCAAAATCGGTGCCTTGCGGCCGACGACGGATCAACCAGAGACCACCGCTTCCGGCGCGGGCTCGAAACAGGCGATCCGGATGGTCGGCGAACCAGTGGCGGTCGTCGAGAGCAGCCGCCTCGGAGACGGACAGCTTGGCCGCGGCCTCGAGCGAGCCCTGGTAGGGCACTTGCGCGCCGAGCCTCGAAGGGCTATGTGCGGCGGCGCTGCTGTTGCTGAAGTGCTTGGGCCTGGCCTCCCCGCCACGGGAGCGCCGGGCCCGACCATTTTCGGGAGGGGGACGTCCCCGGATCTTGTCGGGCTTCATGTCGCGTCCGGCTCTGACGAGCTGCCGTATCGACGGCGCGGGCGCGACGCCTTCCATGCTTCGATCTCCGCCCGGTACCAGGCAATGGAATTCGGCCCCAACTCGATCGGACACGGGAATCGGCGAGCGCGAATGTCCCGCCAAAGCTGCACCCGGCTCTTGCCCGTTTCGGTGCAGACGCCGCGCCAGCCGCGGATCAGCTCGCTGCCAAACGGGTTACCCGCGTCGGCCGTTGTAGACATGTCACCTCGCTCTGACCATCGCCGGCTAATCCATCGCCGGCGATGCACGAGGTAACGATCAGCAGCGGGGTGAAATAGACGTCATAATTCGGTGCGACAATTCTTGGTGCGGCGATTCAATTATTTTTCTTCGGTTTCGCGCCCGCTTTTGACAATATCGGGAACTCAGCTGCGACGTTCCCCCATGCCCGATCGAACCCGCGGCCGGAAAGCCCAGCGAATTTGGCGGTCGCTTTGGACCGCCAGTAGGGTTTTGATTGTTTCACGAGTTCATCAGCGCCGACCTTTTGGAGCCAGCTTTCGCACTTGGTCTGAGGGCTGCTCGTGAGGCGATTTGTTTGCTCCTCTGATCGGTCTCGCCCAGCGCCAAGATTGTATGGCTGATCCAGGGCCTCGCCGTCCACAGGCGTGCGGTTTCGCTCAGCAAAGGGCCAAATCTTTTTTAACCTGCTCGGCGGCGAAATAGGGGTCTGGCCAGACCGCAGGAAGGATATCGGCTGGCACCGCTCCACTAATATAGTCGTCGAACGCCTTCGGCAGTTTGAGAACGTCCTGTTCTACGTTGATCGGCACCGCTAGGTCATGCCCGTTCCAGGACTGGAATTTCAGGCTGAGCCATTGCTCGGACGCTATTTTCTCCATATCGCCGGTCCCGTTCCGGCGCGCTCGTACTTCGAGATCGCCACGCCGCAAAGCCCGGTATATCTCCTCCTGCGTGGCGATGGCCCGTTGGCCGCGCAGCACTGCGTTCCTGGTCCTTTCCTGGCCGGGCGGCAGTTCCGGGTCAATACAGTACGCCGTCATCACGGCGCCGATATCCTCGGATACAACCGGCCGTGATGTGCCGTCTTCCGAAAAGGCCGTAGCCCCATAGCTCTCGGCCATGGCAAGCACGGTCGGCAGATCTGCAGCTAGAACCCATTTTAGGACCATCGCCGCGGTCCAATTGTCGACATCCGGCATCGCCCCCCCCGCAGGGAGCCCGCAAAGGTGACCGCGGCGGAAGGTCGGGTGCGGAGCTGACCTTGTCGGGTTGCAATCCCTATCCGCCGCGATTCGTATTCAGGCGCGCGCCAAGGGCACCACGTTCGACGCCGTCGCCTCGACCGGGTCAAGTATCCCGTCAACCATGTCGAGGAGCAGCGCCTCCCACCGTCTTAAAGCGTCGAGTTTCTCGTCGAGATATTCGAACCGGTCATAGACTGCGGAGGTCACGTCACCGCGCCGCGAGTGGTTGAGCAAGCGCTTTTTGAGCAGCTGATCCACCCTCAGCTTACCCCAATAGGTTGTTGCCGAGCGCCGCAGATCGTGCACGGTCACATCCTCGAGGCCGGCCGCCTTCCGGATCTTGATGATGCGTTTCTCGATGAAGACGCGGCGCACGTGCGAACCGGGCTTGACCGGCGACTCGAAGACGAAGTCGTGCCTCTCCCCCTTCATTCGATGCAGTTCGCGGAACAGGGCTAACGCCAGGGGCGGTAATGGCACGAGGTGCTCGCACTGGTTCTTGGCGTTGTCAGCGGGGATGGTCCAGGTTTGGCTGTCGAGGTCGATATCCGACCAGCGCGTCCGCAGCAACTCCATCTCGCGCTGGGCGGTGAGGGCGAGAACCTTGAATGCGACAGCACCACCGGCATGGCCCAGGACTTCAGGGTCCAGTGCAGCCCAGAAGCGCTTGTACTCGGCTTCGCGCAGGAACCGGCTCCGCCCCCCGCTCTCGGTCTGCTTCGTTACCAGAGCCGCCGGATTTACGGCTAAGAGGTCCTTCTCCTGGATTGCCCAGTTGAGCATCTTGCGCACGACCTCGAGCGTGCGGTTTCGCCTGGACGGGCGCGCCGCGGTCGAGAATTGGCTTAAGGAGATCGCGGATGTCCTGGCGCGTCACATCGACGAGCCGCTTGCGCCCGATCTGCGGGATCACGTCGCGATCGAGATTTTCCAGGTCCTTCTTCCAGGACCGCTTCTTCGGCTTGGCGTATTCCTCGATATAGGATCGGGCCAACTCCGCTACGGTTTCAGCCCGCTCGGTAAGCTTCTTGCGCTCGCTCGCCGGGTCGAGGCCCTTGCGCGCCTTCGCATGTGCATCCCACGCGAGGTCGCGGGCGCCCTTAAGGCCAATTTCGTCCACCAGAGCAAGTTTCATCCGGCGCTTCACGCCGTTGTAGCGGTAGATGAAGATCCACGCTCGCGTGCCCTTGTAGGAGATTCGGACACCGAACCCCGCCGGCTTACGTCCGGCATCGAAATAGTCAACCTGACCCGAGGTCGGAATCGGCAACGCCCTGACGCCTCGATCGGTGAAATTCTGAACCGGCATCATCACCTCGTGAGGTCGTTAATAGGTACCACATAGGTACCAAATTGCATGAAACAAGCTGAAGCCAGGCGACACCCGGTGAACGAGAGAGTTTGGCGGTCGGCGCTGATTAAGGAACCTTGAGACGTTTCTCTTTGTTTCATCAATGTTCACGGCAGTTCACGGACTGAGAGGTCAAATCCTCTCACTCCGACCAGTTTCTCCCTCGACGCCAGCATCACTCCCGAAACGACGGAACGTGATACGAAACACCCGCCATTGGCTGGTAGCGAGTTCCCAAGCGGCTCTCCCGACTGCGGGCGATCTGCGGGTAATCAAAGGTGCGAGTTCGTGCCAGCCCCCGCAGCCCCCGGCATCCAAGCCGCGCCGCCAACGACGGCTCAGCGAGCGCCGAGCTCGCTCGCCCGCATGATTTCAGGGTACAGCCGCTCGACGGCGGCACGACCATTATGGGGGTCGGCTGCCGGCCGCCGGGGTTGCGGATGGAGCCCTCGCATGCCGAGGGGGGAGCCGACCAGCACACGGATGCGGTAAATCTCGACCGCCAACGGAAATTTGTCGAACGGGCGACCCCCGCTGATCCACGAATCCATGTGGCCCGGACCCCAGTTGTATGCGGCGACCGCGTCGGGCCAGCTGCCGTATCGGCGGTACATTTGGGCCAGATAGGCCCGCCCGAGCGCCCGGTTCTCCCTCTCGTCAAAGCGGTCGCCGCCGCCGGCATCTAGAGCCGCTGCCGCAGAAACTTGCATCGGTCCTTGCGGCCCGTTTGGATCTGGACTCCACATTTGCGGATCGGCCCCGTGATTGGATTCGGCCCCCTCGACGGCAAACGCCACCCGCTCGAGCGCAGCGGCTTCCGCGCGCTCGAGCGACCCGATCAGCAGCGACTTTTCGGCTGTGGGGGGGCGGTTCGCTTGGGCAGCCGCGCTGTTGTCAGCCGTGCTAGCACCGAGGGTCAGGCACAAGGCTAACCCAAGGGAGACCCCAACCCGGAAGGGAGAGCCGCCGACCCGATATCCGGTCGCTCGCCGCATCGCTGACTCGGTTGAGTTGTCCCCTCTTCCTACTCCCAATAAGCCTGAACGATTGTGTTGTCGTCACCGAGGATCAAATTGAGCCGGTTCGGATTGTGCGTAATGCCTCTGATCCCGCGCGACGGGATGATCCAGCGCAGGATTTTGGGGAGATCCTCTTGACGGACGACACCTGCTTGTCCGGCTGGCGCCTGGCCGCGCTCAGCGAATTTCTTGCCGATGCAGTCCTTGCAGCTGTCGACCGTGATATCGGCCTGCTTCAAGCCGGGGATCGGTTTGACCTCGATCGTGTTCTCCGAGGCACGGACGCGTACGCCCTTGTATGGGTGGTTCTCTTCGAGCGTAAAGACCGCGCCGATCGGGACAAAGCCGTCCGCCGCCTGAGATTGCAGCGGCGCGGTCGCGATCAATTGCAGATCAAGGACGTCATCCTGAGCCTTGCCCGCGTATGTCGGAACCAGTTCCGGGTCACTCCAGCCCTGAGAGCTCGCCAACCCCGTCACCCGCACGATGTCGAGCCTGGGATCGGTGCTGGTGCGCAAGACCTCGACACTGGTCACAAAAAGCACCGGTAGCTCGGATGCCGCCTCGGTTTCGGGCGCGGCCGGGATCGCGGGCGGCTCGGACCCGGGAGCAGCGTATTGCGACGGCGGCTCACCGACGCTCGGCCGTACTGGCGTGACCTGCGCCAGAGCGAGTCCGACCAGGCCGCCCTGCATCAGAGCGGCGACGCCGAGCCCGGCCAACCGGCAGAGTGTGTTGTGCATACTATCCTCCGAATCGACTGAACTCATTCCCAAACGGCGGTCTCGGTGGGAAGAGCGCCCTCTAGAGGGGAGGATCCGCTCTGCCGCACTCGCTCGAGCGCATCGAGCACGAGATCGGTTGCGCGCATCTTGGTCAGACGGCAATAGGTCGTCTCACTGCTGGCAAAGCTGCCGTTTTCGGCGAGCTTGTTGACCGGCTCGCCGCCGCCACACACGCTGAAGTATTCGCAGCGCTCGCAGCACATCTCGACACCGGCCTGAATGTCCGCAAGCATCCTGGTGAAATTGGGCCGGTGCGGCAAATCGGCGAGGGCGTCGTGATTGATGTTTCCCAGGAGAAAATCTTCGTAGGCCGGGTTCTTCAAACCGAGTAGCTCGGGCGAAAAGGTCGAGATATTGCCGGCCCAATCCATGCTGATGATGGCGAAGGGCTCGACTAACTGATTGCAGAATGGAGCATCCGCAGGGCGTATAACTTGGCGTATTGCGTGCTCGATCTCACGAATAAACGTGATCTTGCCCGGAGCAGCGGCGGATAGCCGCCAGAATTCGCTCAGAAACCGGACATAGGCGGTCTCGACCCCCGCCTCTCGGAAAGATTCGGACACGTGGTCGCCCTCGGATTCCTCGACATTGAAGCACACCTGCTCGATCCCCTCCTCGACAAAGAAATCGAACATCTCGTGGGGTGCTGCCATGCTGGCCGCCGACAGCACCGAGATTACGTGGAACGGAACCTCATGCCGGAGCAACAGCCGGATGCCGGCCATTGTCCTGTCGAAGGTGCCCCGGCCCGCGCGGGTTAGCCGGTGGCGGTCGTGAAACTGCTTGGGGCCGTCGATGCTGACCCCGACACCGATCCGTTCTTCGGCGAAGAACGCACACCACGCCTCGTCGATCAGGGTCCCGTTGGTCTGAAACGAATGCGCCACTTCGACTTCCGCGGGCTTCAGCCGATCGATCATCCGGAACGCAGCGCGATAGAAGTCGATCGGCAGAACCATTGGCTCGCCGGCATGCCAGACGACCGAAAGGCAATCGCCGACCCAGCCCGACGCGAAAACCTGGGAGAAGAGATTGTGCAGTGTTTGTCGTGCGACGACTGCCTTCGAGTTCCGATCCGGCAGGTAACAATAATGACAATCGATGTTGCAGAACGGGGTGGGCTGGACGACCAGCAGATCTATTCTCGGCACGAGGCGGCTCGCCGTGCGATCCCACGCAGGTCAATCACCAATTACGCCACCAATTATTCCAAGGGCGAAAATTGCGCCAATTGTTCCAGTTGGGCCAACCCCAGCCCCGGGGCCGCGCGCCCCAGTTGCGCCACCAATTGCCCCAAGCGAGGTGGAGTTCTCCGTCTTCCGATCGCGCCGACCTGCTATCGCCTTTAGCAACGTCGGAAACCGCCTCGCGAATGGCGGCGAGCCGTTCGCCGACACCCGCCCGGTCTGCGGCCAAAGGCTCGGCGCTTGTCGAATACCGGGCAGCAGCACTCGGCATCGTTGAGCCAAGCAACAGCGCGATGCCAGCCGCTCCGGCAGGTGCCATCCCGGACAGGATTCTGAGGTATTTATCTCGCAGCGACATCCCAATCACCCTTGCTCGACCGGAAGGGTTCTATAGCAAAGGACGGTCAGGATGGTCAAACCGCCGGACTTTACTCGATCGTTCGATACAAATGTTTAGCTGACGCCGCGGCTTCTCAATCTTGCCGTGCGAAACCTTGGAAAGCGTGCGGCAGGCGACGGATATCGTGGACGAGGTCGGGCGGCATCTCGCCGGCGCCGTCCCCGCGCAGGGTCAGCGCGTCGACGAGACCGCCGAAGCGGCGGTCGATCGCCGCGACGATCTGATCGTGTCGGCCGACCGCGGCAAAGATATGGACCGCATCATCCGGCACCTCGCTCGCCATCTCGCTCCATCGCCCCTGCCGGGTCAGTGCGTTGAGCTTGTGGCCCAGATCCTCCAGGCCATGGACCGCGAGCACCGGGTAATAGGCCGGTGTCGAGCCGTAGAAGGCGACACGCTGGCGCACCCACTCGAAGCGGCGGGCGACCGCCTCGTCATCCGGTCCGGTCGCGAGAAAACCACCGCCTGAAATTTCGTACTGCGCTCGCTTGCGGCCGACTTTCGCAAGACCGGCTTCGATCCGGGGCATGATCTCGTCGGTCAGGTATCTGCGGGTGCAGAAGCCGTGCAATTTGACGCCGTCGCATTCCTCGGCTGCTACCCTGAGCATCGCCGGACCGACCGCAGCGATCATGACGGCCGGCGGCGGCGCGTCGATCGGCTCCGGCGCGAAGTTGGGTGTCATCAACGTGAAGCGGTAATGCTTCCCTTCGAAGCCCGGCTTTTCGCCGGTCTTCCAGCATCGCCAGATGGCCCGCAACACCTGCACATATTCGCGCATGCGCGGCGCGGGCGGCGTCCACGCTACCGAGAAGCGCCGCTCGTTGTGCGCTCTGACCTGGGAGCCGAGGCCGATCACGAACCTCCCTCCGGTCGACCCGGCGAGGTCCCAGCCGACATTGGCGACTGCCATCGGGGTGCGGGCGAAGGCAATCGCGACGCCGGTATGTAATTCGATCCGCTCGGTCTGCGCCCCGGCTACCGCCAACGCCAGAAAGGGGTCGTGCTTGTTCTCCATCGCGACGACGCCGTCATAGCCATCCGCCTCAATCGTCCTGGCAACCGCCCCAACCCCGCGCAAATCTTCCTGTGGCAGTGTCGCGAATACCCGCATCGACGCCCTCCCCTACTCCGCCCTGACGCCGCGATCGGGCCACAACCCACCCGCCCGATGCAAGACTTCTGAACCTCGGTGCGCTAACCTGCGCGATACCGATGAGGAGGGTTAGATGCCGAGGAATGTCGCGATCGGGTTGGGCCTGATGGAGTTCCCGTTCACCGGGGTCGCCGGGTTCTGGCGCTGGGTCGATCTGTGCGAGGCCGGAGGTATCGACTCGCTGTGGCAGACCGACCGCATGGTCAGCCGCGAGCCGATCCTCGAATGCATGAGCGTGATGGCGGCACTCGCCGGCCGGACGCGCCGGCTCAAATTCGGCGTCAACGTGCTGTCGCTGGCGTTCCGCGATCCGGTGTTGCTAGCCAAGCAATGCGCGACGATTGACGTGTTGTCCGAAGGGCGCCTGTTGCCTGCTTTCGGGATCGGCAGCCCGCTGGCACCCGAATGGCGGACCTTGAACCTCGACACCAAAACACGCGGCCGCAAGACCGACGAAGGGCTCGAAATCATCCGCCGGCTGTGGTGCGAGGACGAAGTCGATTTCGAAGGCGTCCACTACCACCTCACCGGCGCCTCGATCGCGCCAAAGCCGGTGCAGCCCGACCTGCCGATGTGGATCGGCGGCTCGTCCGAGGCGGCGGTCCGGCGCACCGCGCGTTTCGGCACCGGCTGGCAGGCGGGCGCCGAAACGCCGGCTCAGGTGACGCCGGTCATCGCCGGCATCCGTGCCGCTGCCGCCGCCGAGGGGCGTGCGATCGACGACGACCATTACGGCGCCGGCATCCCGTTCCGCTTCGGTCGGGCTGACGACCCCGGTCTCGCCCGCCTGTTTGAAGCTTACCGCAAGCGTACCGGACGCGACCCGCTGCATTATTTCGCGATCGGGGATGCAAGCGCGATCGTCGAGCGGATCGCCGCCTATGTCGATGCCGGGATCTCCAAATTCATCCTGCGCCCCGCGGCCCGCGGCGACGAGGAGATGCTGGGGCAGACGCGGCGGCTGATCGAGGAGGTCCTGCCGCTCACCGCGATGCGCTGGCCAAAGCCAGGCAAACGCCGCGGTGCGGCATGAAGGATCGACCCCGTCACCCCGAGCACGCCGGTTGATTTATCCCGTCCACCACTCTAGATCCATCGGCCCAGCGTTGCGTCCCCATCGTCTAGAGGCCTAGGACATCGCCCTTTCACGGCGGTAACAGGGGTTCGAATCCCCTTGGGGACGCCACTACTGAAGAACAGCTTTGATCATCAAGGCTTTTTCGGCCTGATTGTCCCACCGGACGCCACCGTCGGAAAAAGTGGGACACTTTTGTTGCTGTTTTGTACCTCGAGCAGCGGCGCCGCCGCGGCCTCCAGCTTGGCGCGGTTCGCCTTCTTGGTGTAGACCGCGGCCTGTTGCGGGTCGCTCCAGCCAAACAGCGCCATCAGCTGATGTTCACTGGCACCGGCTTCGGCGCAACGCTGCGCCCCGAGCTTGCGCAGCCCGTGTGCGCTGAGATCCTCAAGCCGGGCCTCCCGGCACCGTTTCTTGAACCAATTGCCAAAGGCTTTGACCGAATGGGGGTGGCCCCATTTCGTCACCAGATAAACCAAGTGTCCGATTGGTGTGGCGTTAATGCTTTGGCGCAGCGGCGCCAGAATGGGCATTTCGTGGGCCTTGGTGATCCGCGAACTGCCCTTGGTCTCGCTGAACACCAGCTTGCCGTCGCGCTCCATCTGCGGCCCGAGCCTGACGACGTCGCTGCGGCGCACCCCGGTATAGAGCAAGAGATCGAATGCCAGGCGTGCCTTGGTGCCAGTCGGATGGCGTGTCTCATACCGCACCACATCTGCCTCCGACCATGCCCGCAAGCCGTCGGGATTGTTGCTGCGCAACTTCGCTACCTCGCGCGCCGGGTTCTTTGTGGCGTAGCGATACTCCGGCGAAGTCGCCCAGGCGAACAGCTGCCGCAACGCCTTGACGCGGTTATTGGCCGCCTCGGGAAAGGCGGCCTTTTCATCGCGCAGCTTCGCAACGTGCCGCGCCTCCATTGTCGCGAACCGGAAATTGCCGGAGCGCTGACAAATCTCTTCGAGGATCCCGCGTCGCACCTTGCGGGTGCTCTCAGCGAGCGATTGAAATTTGGCCGAAGCGTAGTATTGCGCGCACAGCCAACGTATCGTCCCCGGCATCGCGGGAGTGTGCTGGCTTGCCGACCGCGGCTTCACTTCGCCTCGGAACGCGCGCTGATATTCCTCATCAAACGCATCGGTGCCGG
>Ga0209448_10000317_pt1 | contig 16716 bp, 14 predicted proteins | sample BogFormECP14_OM2_FD_188245 | JGI IMG/M metagenome (GOLD analysis project Ga0209448, IMG submission 188245) | Bog forest soil microbial communities from Calvert Island, British Columbia, Canada - ECP14_OM2 (SPAdes) (version 2) | ecosystem: Environmental > Aquatic > Freshwater > Wetlands > Bog ... | reverse complement strand
CGGCTGCTCGACGAGCAAATTCGTGCGCAATGAGGGCGAGATCATCCGCCACAACTTCGGTTGGACCCTGGTGCTGCTGGCGTATCTGATCGTGATCGGCATCGCGTTCTATTTCATTGATCCGACAATGATACGGCTGCACTAGCGACGGATGTTCTATCCGCGGGCCACCGGTCTGCTAGGGAGGCTCTTAGGTTCCGCCGCAAGTTGGCCGATCCGACAGGAGCGAACGACAACTGCGGCGGCGACGCTCAAAAAGGGAAACGGAATGCGCGTTGGATTGTTCGTTCCTTGTTACATCGATGCCTTCTTTCCCGACGTCGGCATCGCGACATTGCAGCTTTTGGAGCGGCTCGGCATCGATGTGGTCTATCCGCTCGACCAGACATGCTGCGGTCAGCCGATGGCAAACAGCGGTTGTCAGAAGGATGCGGCCGGCACCGAGGCGTTGTTCGTCGCCAACTTTCAGGAGTTCGAAACCATCGTTACGCCGTCGGGGAGCTGCGCCCACCACGTGCGCGAGCATCTTGACGCGATTCCGCAGACCGCGGAGGTGGCGAGGGTCCGCCGCGGCACTTACGAGCTTGTTGAATTTCTCCATGACATCGTCAAAGTTGACGCATTCCCGTGGGCTGAATTTCCGCACAAGGTCGGACTGCACAACGCTTGTACGACGCTGCGCAATTTGCGCACCGCCAAGGCTTCGGAGATCGACGAGCCGTTCTTCTCCAAGCCGCTGGATCTTTTGCGCAAAGTGCGCGGCATTGAGTTCGTGACGCCGAGCCGGCCGGATGAATGCTGCGGCTTCGGCGGTACGTTTTCGGTATTCGAAGAGCCGGTCTCGGCCAAAATGGGCTACGACAAGGTCGAGGACCATCACCGCGCGGGCGCCGAGTACATCGTTTCGGCCGATATGTCCTGTCTTATGCACCAGAAGGGCTGCGCCGAGCGCCTCGGCCTCGACATCAACTTCATTCATATCGCCCAGATCCTGAATGGGAGTCGCGCATGAAGCCGGTCGATCACGCTGAGGCATCGTCGCACTTCATCGAGGCCACGGCGCATCTTGAATTCCATGATCGGCGGCTCTGGGACCTGCGGCTCAAGCGCGATCGCCAAGTGTGCGGCATTCCCGAATGGGAGGAGTTGCGCAATCTCGCCTCAGCGATCAAGGAGCACACGCTCTCGCACCTCGCGGACTATCTCGAGGAATTCGAAACTCAGGCGACAAAGAACGGCGCGCACGTGCATTGGGCGCGCGACGCCAGCGAACACAACCAAATCGTTTACGACATTCTCTCAGCGCACGGCGCCAAGACGCTGGTCAAGAGCAAATCGATGCTGACCGACGAATGCGACATGCGCCAGTTTTTAGAGACACGCGGCGTCGAAGTGATCGAGACCGATCTTGGCGAACGCATCCAGCAGCTCGATGACGAGCCGCCGAGTCATATCGTGGTTCCCGCGGTGCATAAGCTGCGCGGTGATGTTTCGGAAGTATTTGCCCGAACGATCGGGTCGGAGCCTGGCAATACCGACGTGCACTACTTGGCCGAAACGATGCGCCAAAACACGCGACCGCATTTCCTCGGCGCCGAGGCCGGCATGACCGGCGCGAATTTTGCGATCGCGGAGAACGGGAGCTTCGTCGTCTGCACCAACGAAGGCAATGCCGATCTCAGCGCCAATGTGCCCAAGCTTCACATCGCCTGCATCGGCATCGAGAAGATCATTCCGAAAATCGAACACCTCGGCGTTTTCATCCGCATGCTGTCGCGAAGCGCGCTGGGTTCGCCCATCACACAATACACCTCGCATTTCCGGGCGCCGCGGCCGGGGACCGAACTACACGTCGTCCTCACCGACAACGGCCGATCGCAACGCCTGGGCATGAAGGATTTTTGGTATTCGCTCAAATGTATCCGCTGCGGCGCCTGCATGAACACTTGCCCGGTCTACCGCCGCAGCGGCGGCCTCAGCTATGGCGCAACCTATTCAGGCCCGATCGGAATCATCATCGATCCCGTTTTCGATATCCGCAAATACAGCCATCTTCCCTACGCCTCGACGCTCAACGGTAGCTGCACCAATGTCTGCCCGGTCAAGATCAACATCCACGAGCAGATCTACAAATGGCGGCAGATCATGGCCGAGCGCAATCAGCTGCCGCTGGTGAAGAAAGAAGCGATCCGCATTATCGGCAAGGTGATGAGCGAGCCGCGCCTCTACCGCGCGGCGATATCGGCGACCGGACTAGCTGTCGAGCACCTGCCGCGCTTCGCCATTTATAACTGGCTCAACCCGTGGGGACGGCAGCGCGAGGTGCCGGCGCCGCCGAAGCAGACCTTTCGCAGCTGGTATCTCGAAAACAGGGGGCGATAGTGACCAGCCGGGACATAATCCTCGCCGCAGTGCGGACTAACCAGCCTACGCCGGCGCCGCCCATTCCGGTGGTTCCTCTGTTCGAGGGAACTTCGCGGCGATTGCTCGAACAGTTTGAGGAGGCCCTGATCAGCATGGGCGGAAAACTTGCCCCGAAGCTTGACGGACAAGATCTCGACGCGTTGATGCAGTCGCTGTTCCCCGATGCCGGAGTGATCTGCTCGGCCACGCCGGAAGTGCGAGGAACACGGTCGCTCGACGAAAGCGCAGGCCCGGGCGTGTTGGCCGATGTCGATGTCGCGGTCGTACGTGCAGCATTCGGCGTCGCCGAAACGGGCTCGGTCTGGCTCAGCGAGGAAGAGTTGAGGGTGAATGCGCTCGCTTATCTCGCCCAGCACCTCGTCGTTTTGCTCGATCCGGCACACATCGTCAGCAATTTGCATCAAGCTTACTGCGACGCCCGGTTCAAGACTGCGCGCTACGCAGTGCTGGTGACGGGGCCTTCCGCCACCGCGGACATTGAAGGCGTTCTCATTCACGGCGCTCAGGGTGTCCGCAGCCTGACCGTGGCACTGGTGCCGCTTTGACATATTTCGCCATGCTGCCACTCCTGTTGCCCGATGTCCGGGCCATCGCAATGTCGGCCCGCACGCCGCAGCGCGACCGCGCGCCGGATGCGCTTGCGGCAGGAACGCCGCCAAAGCTACGCGACGATCTCACGTCTCTCCTTGGCGCAGATCGCGTGCTCAGCCGGCCGATCGATCTTATTCGCTATGCGGCCGATGCCAGTCCATATCGGCTGTTTCCCAAAGTCGTCGTGATCGCGCACAATGTGGAGGATGTGCGCAAAGTGCTGGACTATGCGCGACAAGCCGGCGAGAGCGTGACGTTCCGCGCCGCCGGCACAAGCCTCTCCGGCCAAGCGCAAGGTGACGGCATTCTCGTCGACGTGCGGCGGCATTTCGCTGGCGCCAGCGTCGAAGCGCAGGGGCGGCGCTTGCGCGCGCGTCCCGGGACGATTCTATCGCGCGCCAATATCGCGCTGCTCCGGCACGGCTACCGGCTTGGTCCCGATCCGGCAAGCGCTTCGGCCTGCACGATCGGCGGCGTCATCGCCAACAATTCCAGCGGCATGTGCTGCGGCACGACGCAGAACGCGTACAAGACCCTGTCGTCGCTGACGTTCATGCTGCCGTCGGGCACTTTGATCGACAGCGCGCGGGAGGATGCCGAGCGGCAATTCGCGGCCGCCGAGCCTGTGCTCGCCACCGGCTTGATGGAGATCAAGCACGAAATCGAAGCGGATCCCGAGCTCGTGGCGCGGCTACGGAGGAAATTCAGCATCAAGAACACGACCGGCTACCACATGGAGGCATTCCTCGACGGCGCGACCCCGTTGGAAATCTTTCGCCGCCTGATCGTCGGCTCGGAAGGCACACTTGCATTCATTGCCGAGGCAGTTTTCGAGACGATCCCGGACGATCAATACCGGCTCACGTCGTTCATGATCTTTCCAGATATGCACGCGGCCTGCGCGGCGGTGAAGCCGTTTGTCGATCATGGCGCGGCCGCGGTCGAACTGGTCGATCGTGCATCGCTGCGTTCGGTCGAGGGCAAACCGGGAGTGCCGGAACGCTGGAAGTCCTTGCCCGAAGCCGCCGCAGCATTGCTCGTCGAGTTCCGTGCGCCAAATGAGACCGCTCGTGTCGAGGCCGAGCGCACCGCGGCGGTAACCCTGGCGGGGCTCACGCTCCTTGAGCCGGCCGAATTTACCCGCGACCCTGTGCTTGCGGCGCAGTTCTGGAACGTGCGCAGCGGCCTGCTGGCGTCGGTCGGCGGCGCTCGGCCGTCGGGCTCATCATTCATTCTGGAGGATGTTTGCTTCCCGCCGGAGCGCCTCGCCGACGGGGCGCTCGATCTGCAAGCGCTGTTCGCCGAGCATGGCTATGATGGAATAGTCTTCGGACACGCCTCGGCCGGCAATTTGCACTTCCTGATCACACCGTTCCTCAATGATCCGAAAGAGATCGCTTGCTATGGCGCGTTCATGCAGGACGTCGTGGAGCTGGTGGTGGGCAAATACGACGGCTCGCTCAAGGCCGAGCATGGCACCGGCCGCAATGTTGCGCCTTTTGTCGAGCGCGAATGGGGCAAAAAACTTGCCGCGCTGATGCGGAAGCTGAAAAGGCTCGCCGATCCCGCGAACATTCTGTCACCGGGCGTCATCCTGACGGACGATCCGGACAGCCACCTCAAGAATCTGCAGACCGCGCCGACGATCGAGCCCACCGTCGACCGCTGCATCCAGTGCGGCTATTGCGAGCCGGTCTGCCCGAGCCGCAACCTGACGACCACGCCGCGTCAACGCATTGCGCTGCGACGGGAAATGGCGCGGCAGCCCGAAGCCTCAAAAGTATCCGCGGGGATTCTCGCAGACTACGACTACGACGCCATCCAGACCTGCGCTGCCGATGGCTCCTGCGGGATTGCTTGCCCCGTGGACATTAACACCGGAATGCTTATGAGAGATTTCCGCCACCGCGAACATGGGCCGCGTGCCGAGGGCATCGCTGCGATGTTCGCAAGGCACTTCGGCACGGTCGAGCGCGTTGCGCGCCTTTCGGTCGGCGCCGGCGAGGCGACGGCAAAAATATTCGGCCACAGCACGCTATCCGCGGCCGCCAACATGGCGCGCGCGATGCTAAGCAAAGATCTGATACCAAGTTGGCTCCCGAACATGCCGTCCGCTGCAAAGACGAAGCTACCGAAAACGCCGCGCCAAGGCGCTGCCGCCGTGTACTTCACATCATGCGCCAACCGCATCTTCGGTCGCATCACTGGGCAGGAGCGCAAACTGACCCTCCAGGAGGCGTTGGTCGCCGTCTCGGCGCGCGCGGGGCTGCCGCTGTGGCTTCCAGAAGACGTCAGCGGCCATTGTTGCGCGACGATATGGCACTCGAAAGGCTACGCCGAGGGCAACAAGGTCATGGCGAACCGCGTCGCGGACAGCCTGTGGCGCTGGAGCGACGGCGGCAGGCTGCCAATTGTCTGCGACGCAAGCTCATGCTCGCTCGGCCTCACCAGTGAGATCATCGAGCACCTCACGCCGGATAAACGAAAGCACCACGCGCAGTTGACGATTTTTGACTCGGTCGCCTGGGCGTATGATCGGCTGCTGCCGAAACTCGCAATCCGAGGCAAGGTCGCATCGGCGGTCGTGCACCCAAGCTGCTCGATCAATCATCTCAAGCTCGCAAACAAGCTGCATGCGCTAACGGCCGCGATGGCCGAGGATGCGGTGACGCCAGCGGCTGCCGCGTGTTGCGGCTTCGCCGGCGACCGCGGCTTCCTCCACAGCGAGCTTACCCGGTCGGCGACGGCCGAAGAGGCCGCGGAAGTTTGCGCCCGCAAGTTCGATGCTTATCTGGGCAGCAACCGAACCTGCGAGATCGGTCTCAACCTTGCGACCGGCGAGAACTATGAATCATTTGTTTACCTGCTGGAGGAATTGACACGACCCACGTGATCTCGCTGTCACGCATCCGGAAACGACTGCCGACCTCGTCCAGCGAAGATTATGGCGCGTATTCAGGCCGCTTCGGCGTGAACACATCCAGATTGATCACCGGCTCGTCGCCGACGACTTCGCCCCAATGCGTGACGTTCGATGGGATGACGACCAGCCCGCCCGGGCCTATGTCGTGAACCTGGTCGCCGATGTGAAACCGTAGCGTACCGGACACGATGTAAGCGATCTGCTCATGCGGATGGCTGTGCGGCCGCGGCTCGTGCCCCGGCATCAGGCGGTGCAAGGCGACCGTGGCTGCGCTTCCGGAAAACGCCTTTTGCTCAACGCCTTTGCGGATCTCTTTCCATTCCATGGCGCTCCAGTCGATCTTGTGAATGTCCATTGCGGTTTTCTCCATTTCTATTTTGCAGAGCCAATCTATTTCGCGGTGCCAAGCAGGCCGGTGGGCCGGAAGAACAGGAACAGCAGCAATATAGACAGCGCGGCGATGTTCTTGAACGCGGAGCCGAGAACCACGATGGCCAGTGCCTGGACCACGCCGAGAAATATGCCGCCCGCGAGCGCCCCGAGCGGGCGGCCGAAACCGCCGACAATCGCCGCGATAAAGCCGCTGATGGCGAAGGGGACACCGAGATTAAAGGCGGTGTATTGGGTCGGCGTGATCAGCACGCCGGCGAAAGCGCCGAGCGCCGCGCTCAGGCCGAACGCCAGCGCCAGCATACGTGATACCGGAATGCCTTGTAACGCCGCGGCGTCGCGATCGATCGAACAGGCCCGCATCGCCTTGCCGGTCTTAGTCGACGAGAAGAACAGCGCGAGCAGCGCGATCACCAGCGCCGAACCACCGACAATCCAGAGAAACTGATAACTGATGACGAGGTTTCCGACACGCAGCGGCGGCCGATCGGTGAACATCGGCAGACCGCGCGGTTGATCGCCGGCGACGATCAAAGTGAGGCGCTCGATGACGATTTGAGCGGCAAGCGTCGCCAGGATCATGACGAATGTCGCCGATTGGCGGTCCCATAATGGGCGCACGACGACGCGCTCGAGGATAATGCCGATACCGGCGCAGATCAGGATGGCGAGAAGTCCGGCGAGCGGCAGGGGAAGGCCGTAGGTTTTCAGTGCTGCGCTTGCCACCATTCCGCCAAGCATCACAAAGGCGCCTTGGGCGAAATTCACAATGCCGCTTGCATTGTAGATGACGCAAAAGCCGATGCCGATGAGGCCGTAAATACAACCCACCGCAACGCCGCTCGCAATCGACTGCATGACGAGGTCAAGCAAGAGCGGCCTCCGCCTGTCCAAGATAGGCGGCGACGACGTCGGGGTTTGCCCGCACCTCGGCCGGCGTTCCATTGGCAATCACGCGGCCGAAATCCAGTACGACGATCCGCTCGGCCACGTTCATCACCAAACTCATGTCGTGCTCGATGAGGAGAACCGCGGTGCCGGAAGTCGCGATCTGGCGAAGCAGAGCGGCGAGCCTTTGCGTCTCCTCGCGGTTGAGACCGGCGGCAGGCTCGTCGAGCAACAGCAATTTCGGTTCCGCAGCGAGCGCCCGTGCGATTTCGAGGAGGCGCTTTTGTCCATAGGCCAGGGCGGAGGCGAGGATTTTGGCGCGGTCGGCAAGCCCGGCCTGTTGCAGAAGCGCACGCGCGGCCGAATCCACCGCGGCTTCCCGCTGCGCCGCGAGGTTAGGAATCAACGCGGTGAGAAGGCCGCCACGCGTGTGAAGATGACGGCCGACCTTGACGTTCTCCAATACCGTGAGATCATCGAACAATTGCACAAGCTGAAATGTTCGAACGAGGCCGCGCTCGGCGATCAGTTCCGGCGCAATAGCCGTGATGTCATCGTCGCCAAAAAAAACTTGGCCGGTGGTCGGCGTGTTGAAGCCGGAGATGATATTGAACAGCGTGGTCTTGCCGGCGCCGTTCGGGCCGATAATCGCGGTAATCCCGCTCGCCGCGACCTCGAGCGAAACATTTTCGAGGGCGACGAGGCCGCCGAACCGGCGCGTGACGCTTTCAAGCCGCAGGGTGCTCATGCGGGCTTCCTGCGTGTCATCGACGACAAGAGTCTCGGCAGCGATGCGATGCCGCCGGGCGCATAGATCAGAATGAGGATCAGAACGGCTCCGTAGGCGAGATCCTGATATTCGTTGAATTTGCGAAAGGTCTCAGGCAACAGCGTCACGATTAGCGCGCCCAGCGCCGGGCCGGTAAACGTGCCGATACCACCGATATAGAGCATAGTGAAGGCAAGCACGACCATATGCAGGCCGAAAACTTCCGGGCTGACAAAGCCGACCGCATGCACGAAGAGCGATCCCGCGACGCCGGCATAGAATGCCGAGATCATGAAGGCGACGAGCTTATAACGCGCGACGTCGATACCGAGTGCGCGCGCCGCGTTCTCGCTGCCGGCAATGGCGACGAAGGCTCGCCCGAGCCGCGAGTTGCGAATGCCAGCTGACGCGACCGCGCCAAGTGCGGCAAAGACGATGAGCAACAGCAACACGCCGCGATCGGAGGTAATGGTAAAGCGTCCGATACTGAGCGGCGGGATGCCGGAGATTCCCATATAGCCCTGCGTCACCGATCCCCATTCCACGGCGACATCGTAGGCGATCAAACCGATCGCGAGCGTCGCCATAGCAAGATAGTGGCCGCGCAAGCGCAAAGTCGGATAGCCGATCACGAGCGCACACAACAGCACGGCGGCGAGACCGAGAATGGCGGCGGGAAGTGGGCCCCAGCCGTATGTCGCCGTCAGCACGGCCGAGGTATAGCCGCTGACCGCGGCGAATGCGCTGTGCCCGAAAGAGACCTGGCCGGTATAGCCCATGAAGATGTTCAGGCCGGTCACGAAGATCGTGTAGATCGCAGCGATCTGCACGACGGACATCAGGTACCCGCCGCGGACCAGCACATAAATAACGAGCGCCGCCGCGAGCCCCCACACCGCGAGCAACGCCGGATTGGCGCTGCGCTTAGCCCAAATAGAAGTGAGTGAGTTCATCTTGGGACTTGATGGTGCGAGGATCGATTTCGGCGGCGATGCTGCCGATGGACATAAGATAGGCGCGGCGCGCGAGCTTCAACGCCAGCGGCGCCTTTTGCTCGACCAGTATGATCGGCAGGCCGCCGCGGTTGAGCTCGCCGAGCTTTTCCAGAATTTCTTCGATAATTCGCGGTGCGAGGCCGAGTGACGGCTCATCGAGCAGGAGAATCTTCGGTTCCGCCATCAGCGCCCGGCCGATCGCTAGCATCTGCTGCTCGCCGCCGGACAACGAGCCCGAAACTTGAGGCAAGCGCTCCTTCAGGCGCGGAAACAGCGCCAGGACGCGTTCAAGCCGCCGCGTGAATTCGGCGCGGTTGCCTTTCAGGAGATAGGCGCCGAGTTCGAGATTGTCCGCCACCGTCATCGGCCCGAAAATGCCGCGGCCCTCGGGCACCAGGATGAGCCCGCAGGCCGCGGCGGCAACCGGATTGCGGCGCGGCACGTCGGCACCGCAAAAGCGAACGCGCCCCTCAGTCGGCACGAGGCCCAAGAGCGCGCGCATCAACGTCGACTTGCCGGCGCCGTTCGGGCCGAGCACGGCGACAAGCTCGCCGTCGTCAACATGAAGATCGACGAGTCGCAGAGCCTCGACGTGGCCATACCGCGCCGAGAGCCCTTCGACTTCGAGCATACGCGCCATCGCCACCCGTCACTTTACCACTTTGACTTGGCCGTCGATGATCGTCGCGAGCAGCAGCGGATTTTCGGTGATGCCCTGATGATTGATGGCGGAGAAGTGGTAGATGCCGGTCGTGCCCTGGAAGCCGTCGATGCTTTCGAGCGCATCGCGCACTTTCGGGCCGTCGGCCGATTTCGCCTTTGCGGTCGCTGCGGCGATCAGCGTTACGGCATCCCAGCCGCGGCCGGCCCAGTTCGGGTCGCGGTCGCCGTATTTCGCGCGCCACGGTTCGAGGAATTTTCCGATTTCCAGCTTCAATGCACCGGCGGGAAGCACCTCATAAACCTGCGACGGCGAGGCCACGAAGAAAAACTTGTCACCGAGTACCTCCGCCACAGGGCGAAACACCGCGATGTCCTCGAGGCTCGTCAGCATGATCATGTCGAGGCCGAGCTGTTTGATATTCTTGGCCGCCGTCAGTGTGGTGCCGCCGAGACCGATCTTGATGATCGCGCGCGCGCCCGCGGCGTACATCTTCTGGATCTGCACGCTCAGATCGACATCGTCGGTCTTGTATTGCTCGTTGCCGACGATCTTGAGGCCATAGTCGCCCGCTTCTTTCTCCGCCGCCGCGCTCTGCAGGTTGGCGTAGGGCGAGGGGTCGTGCAGAACGCCGATCTCCTTGATCGTGGTCTTCTTCTTGAGATAATCGAGCCGGGTCTCGACTTCGAAACGGGGCGGCGGAATGGTCGTGAACGCCCAATTCGCCTGATCCGGCTGCTGTGGCAGGATGGAACACAGTACCATGGGCGTTTCAGCGCGCACCACGAGCGGCGCCGCGGCAAAATTTCCCGCCGACACGCAGCCGCTCGCGAATACGTTGACATTGTCGGAGCTGATCATCTTGCGATAGGCGGTGACAGCTTCCTGCGGTTCGGAGCGATTATCCTCAACGATGACTTGAGCCTTGCGGCCCAATACGCCGCCCTTGGCGTTGAGCGCATCGACCGCGACCTCAACGCCGTCGCGCCATGCCCGATCGACGGTCGCCGCATAGCCGGTCAAGCCGGCGGACATGCCGATCTTATAAACGTCCTCGGCTTGCGCGGTGCTTCCAGCGACCAAAGAAAGCCCGAGCGCCGTGATCGAAAATGTCGCAACAAAACTGCTGTGGAACTTAGACATCACCCCTCCCTGTATCCTTCGTGTTTCGACCACGTTACGCGCGGTCTTGATGCTTTGTCTTGTCGTCTAATCGAAGATGAATTCCCGCAGATTGGGAATTTTGAGCCCTTCATAGGCGGTCGAGTTCAATTTGAGCGAAATGGCTTTGGTGCAGGCTCGCAGAAACTGAAGCTGGTCGGGCTCGACCGGATCGTGCACGTGCTGCGTCGTGCCGACGACGGCAATCACGCCCACGAGCTTGTCGGTGAAATCGAGGATGGGAGCCGCGACCGCGGAAATGCCGAGCACCGTTTCATCCATGGCGACGTCGTAAAGTTGCTCGCGGATGCGCGCCAATCTTTGGCGCAGTTCCGTAGGGTCGACGATGGTGTGCGGCGTCAGCGGTTGCAGCTTGCGCGACAGGATACGCTGCTGGAGTTCGGGCGGGGAGAAGGCGAGCGTGACCCGGCCTTGCGCGGATGAATAGGACGGCAGCCGGTAACCGAGCCGCACCGAGATCGTCACCGGGTTCGGGCTGTCGAAAACGGCATTGGCGATGGCGTCGCCGCTTGCCGGTAGGCTCAGCACGACGGTTTGCCGCGTGAGATCGCGTAGCCGCATCATATAGGGTTCCGCGAGCCGCCGCAGATCGAGCTGGTCGGCCGCTGCCTGGCCAATATGCGCGAGTTTCGGCGCGAGGTGGTAGCATTCGGTCTGCGCATCCTGATCGACGAAGCCGAGAAACTTCAGCGTCGAAAGATGCCGATGGATCTTCGCCTTCGGCTCACCGAGCTGATGCGCGAGCGCGGTCAGCCGCACCGGCTGGGCGGCCGCGGCCAAGGCCTCGATGACCTGTGCGGCAGTGACCACGGATTGAATGATGCCTGAGCCCTGGGCTCGTTCGTCCTCATCCGTCGCTTCGAGCACGTCCGACATCTTATAAGCGCTTCCAATGGTAGTTTGTCTCGCTGTAAGAGACACGTTTATTACTTACGGAACACCTATCGAGAAATTGCAGCAGGGTCAATACGCATAATGATTTGAAAAGTGCTTGTTTCTGGCGTATTAAAATTACCTAGTATCGTAATAGGAAACACAGTCTCGAAGGATAGGATACCCAGGCATGTCGCGTTACGCGCTCGCCGTCGATATTGGCGGCACCTTCACCGACGTCGTTTTGCGCAGTGCGTCGGGCCAAACCATCGTCGACAAGACGCTCACCACGCCGGAAAGCCTCGACATTGGCTTCTTTCGCGCCGTCGACTCCGTCCTGAAAAAAGCGAATGTCACGCCTGACGCGGTGACCGACGTCATTGTCCACGCCACGACGGTCGTCACCAATGCAGTCATCGAGCGCAAGGGACCGAAGACGGCGCTCCTCGTGACCGAAGGCTTCCGCGACATTTTGACCATCCGCGACGAGCATCGCTACGAGATGTTCGATCCGCAGATCGAATTTCCTGAACCTCTGGTTCCGCGGGAGCTGACATTCGGCATCACGGAACGGATTCTTGCCACAGGCGAGGTGCTCACCCCGCTGGATGAGGCGAAAGCTGCCGCGGCTATTGCCGAACTCAAGCGCAAGGATGTGGTCTCGGTCGCCGTCTCGTTTCTCAACGCCTATATCAATCCGGCGAACGAGCGCGCGATGCGCGATCTGATCGTCAAACATGCGCCCGGCATGTACGTGTCGATCTCGTCCGACGTCGCGCCGCAAATCCGCGAATATCCGCGCACCTCGACGGTCGCGATGAATGCCTATACGGCGCCGATCACGGAACCTTATCTCGAAGCCTTGCGTGCGGGATTGAAGCGGCGCGGCTTCGCCAACGATCCGCTCATTATGCTGAGTAATGGCGGCGTCATCGGCATCGATGTGGCGAGCCAGTTTCCCGTGCGCATGGTCGAGTCAGGCCCGGCGGCCGGCGCGCTTGCCGCGGCCTATTTCGCCGATGTGCTCGGGCTCGACCGGTTGTTGTCCTTCGATATGGGCGGCACCACGGCTAAGGCCTGCATCATCGAGGATCGCCAGCCGCTCGTGGTCGGCGATTTCGAGGTCGACCGCATCTATCGCTTCAAGTCCGGCAGCGGCTTGCCGATCCTGATTCCCTCCGTCGACATGATCGAAATAGGCGCCGGCGGCGGCAGCATTGCCTCGGTTAGCGATCTCGGGCTCCTGAAGGTCGGGCCGCAGAGCGCGGGCTCGACTCCTGGTCCCGTTGCCTATGGCCACGGCGGCGAGAAGCCGACCGTCACCGATGCCGACCTCGTGCTTGGCTATCTCAGCGCCGATAACTTCCTCGGCGGCGACATGAAACTCGACCGCGCCGGTGCCGAGCGGCAGCTCGGCAAGCTTGCGCAGGCGCTCGGCACCACAACGCTTGAGGCCGCCGCTGGAATTTATCGCGTCGTCGGTGAATCGATGACGGCGGCCGCGCGTGCGCATGCCGTCGACCGCGGTATCGATTATCGCGGTCTGCCGCTGTTCGCCTTCGGCGGAGCCGGCCCGGTTCACGCCTGCTACGTGGCTGACTTACTGGATAGCCCCGTCGTCATCTATCCGCCGCTCGCGAGCGTGCTCTCGGCGTTCGGCACGCTGGTCACGCCGCCGCGGCTCGATCTCAGCCGCGGCGCGCTGGCGCGGCTTTCGGCAATCGATTGGCAGCGCGCCGACGATATTCTCAGCCAGCTTGTGGACGACGCGCGCAAGGGTCTGTTCAGCGCGGGATGCGCGGCTGACGACATTACGTTCCGCTTCGGCGCCGACATGCGCTATTTCGGACAACAGAACGAAGTCACGGCTTGGTTCGAAAGCGATCCACAGCGCAAGCACGACCCAGCATGGCTGCGTGAAGTGTTCGAGCAGGGCTATGAACGGCTCTATAGCTTGCGCCTGCCGGAGGTCGATATCGAGATCGTCAGTTGGCGCATCGTCGCGACGGGCCCCGCGGCGTCGCGCGACAGCGTGCCGGCGCTTGCCGCCGCGCCCGGAAAGCCGCGCAGCAAGCGCAAGGCGCGGTTCGGCGGCAAAGACGTCGACGCGCCGGTCTATGCGCGGGCCGATCTCGCCTGCGATCAGGTCGTCTCCGGCCCGGTGATTATCGAGGAGCGCGAGACCACCATCATCATCCTTCCCGGCTGGCAGGCCAAAGTCGATCGCACCGGATGCATCATGGCGTCCAAGGAGTAACGGACATGGACGGCATCGAGCTCGCAATCGTCTGGAGCAATCTGATCAGCATCGTCAGCGAGCAGGCGAAGGCGCTGCGGCGCATCGCGTTCAGCCCGATCGTGCGCGAAGCTGGCGATCTCGCCAATGCGCTGTTCGACCGGCGCGGCCGCATGGTGGCGCAGGCCGTGACCGGCACCCCCGGTCACATCAATTCGCTGGCGGCGGCCGGCAAGCATTTTGTCGAAGCATTTCCGACGCAGACGCTTAGTCCCGGCGATGTGCTGATCACCAACGATCCGTGGCTGTCAGCCGGTCATTTCTTCGATATTACCGTGATGTTGCCGGCGTTTCATAAGAACCGGCTTATCGGCTTCTTCGGCTCGACCATTCATCACACCGATATCGGCGGCTATGGCGTCGGCGCTGGCGCGCGCGACGTGCATGAAGAAGGCCTCTGGATCCCGTTGCTCAAGCTTTACGAGGCCGGCGAACCGAACAAAGTCTTGCATGAGATCATCCGGCGTAACGTGCGCACACCCGATCACGTCTTCGGCGATCTCGCAGCCCAAGTGTCGAGCGCACGTTTGGCCTGCAAGCGGCTGTCGGCGCTCCTTGACCGGCAAGGCTACGACGACATTGACGAGATTTCAGAAGAAGTGATCTCGCGCTCCGAGCAAGCGACGCGGCAGTCGATCCGCAAGCTCAAGCCCGGCACTTTTCACGGTGAAAGCCAATTCGACGTGCCGGGAGGCGACGTCATCACGTTAAAGACCGCGGTGACGATCGACGTGAATGAAGGAGAGATCCACATCGATTTCGCTGGCAGTTCGGGACAAAGTCCTTACGGCATCAATGTGGTCATGAACTATACTCACGCCTACAGCACCTTTGCCATAAGGTCGTGCCTCGATCCGGAATTGCCGAACAATTTCGGTAGCCTTGCGCCGATCAGAGTGACCGCGCCGGAAGGCTGTATCGTGAATTGCAAATACCCGGCGCCGGTCAATGCGCGCCATGTTGTAGGCATGTATGTGCCGATGCCGATACTCAAAGCGCTTTATCACGTCATGCCTGACCGCGTCCTGGCCGAGGGTTCGGGCGCGGTATGGACGATCCAAATTCAGGGCAAGAATGCCGACGGCTCGCCGTTCACCAGCTCGATGTTCAATTACTCGGGCGGGATGGGCGCGCGTCTGACCAAGGACGGACCTTCGGCGACGTGTTACCCAACCGGAGTCGCCGCCGTGCCGGTTGAAGTGCTGGAAGCATCGATGCCGATCGTGTTCAACAAAAAGGAGCTGCGCGTCGGTTCCGGTGGGGCAGGCGCGTCCCGCGGCGGCGACGGTCAAACAATCGGCTGGCGCATGCGCACCAACAGCACCTGGCTTCTCAACGCGGTCGCGAGCCGCACCAAACTGGCGCCAGAAGGCCTTGGCGGCGGTGCCCCCGGCGCGTCCGGCCATTTCCTGGTCAACGGCAAAGCGGTTGCCGAGGCGCAAAAGATGGTCATGCAGCCGAACGACGAAGTGACGCTCGAAACGCCCGGCGGCGGTGGCTACGGCCCACCTGGCAAAGCAAATTAGCCGGCCGGCCTGATACGTCTTCCTGTTCGTTTATCTCAGGTTGCGCGTTTCCTATCCGGCTAAGCCGTGGCGGATGCGCGTAATGACAGATTATGGAACCATTGGGCTTTTTGCGGGAATCGCTCCGGCTGCCAGGAGCCGCAACTTTCGGAGCGATGTCGTTCCGGATGCGGTTCGCCACGCGGTCGGCATCGGTAAAAAGCGTGCCGAAGGTCTCGTTGAAGCTCTTGATAATATTGCTGAGCTTCGCTTTCATTTCCACTCCAGATATTACTCAGCTCTCGCGGTTTAAATGTGGAGAGCAGCGCCGCCGCCGTAAACGCGGAAGCTGATCAAAAGCGGACTCAAATGGAGGAACTTCGGCTAGCCGGAATGGTTGGTCGAAAAGTCTCGCATGGCCACGAGGACGGAAGCCGGTGAAGTTTTTTCCCGGCTTTGCGAGGCTCTGGATGAACCCCGAACCGAGAGAATCGGCCACCAGAGTGAACACGACTGGCAAATTGGTGTTCATCAGCGCGGCCGTTGCGAGCGTCGCGCGAGCAACCACCAGATCAGGACGAGTGTCGGCGATTACTTTCGCGGTAGCGCGTATTCGATCTGGCGCGGCGCCAGGCCAGTGATAATCGACTTCGATATTACCGCCAATATTCCAGCCAGCTTGCTTGAGGCCATCTTCGAAGGCAGCGACTTCCGCCTGTCCTTCAACGTCACCCTCTGCAAATCCACCCATCAAGACTGCAATACGTCGCTACAGCGACGCGCTCAGAGGCGCTACCGGGGGTGCCGACCATGGGCGAGTTCGTACCGGGCTACGAGGTGAGCGCGTGGTACGGCATGGGCACACCCAAAAGCGCGCCTGCCGAGATCGTCGAGAGGCTCAACAAAGAGATCAATGCCGGCCTCGCCGATTCCAAGATCAAGGAGCGGCTCGGTGACTTGGGCGGCATTCCAATGCCGATGACGCCAGACGAGTTCGGCAAGCTCATCGTCGTCGAAACCAAGAAGTGGGGCAAGGTAATCCGGGCCGCCAACATCAAAGCGGAGTGACCAGACATTAAAGTCCCGCTCCGAGAACGCCGTTAGCCAATGTCTGCTTTGGGTCATTAGCGGACATCGCCCCTCGTTTGGCCGATGTCCGCTTTACTCCCGAAAGCGGACGTCAATCAGTGGATGTTAGCTCCGCAAATGCGGCAGCTTA
>Ga0209448_10000315_pt1 | contig 16879 bp, 14 predicted proteins | sample BogFormECP14_OM2_FD_188245 | JGI IMG/M metagenome (GOLD analysis project Ga0209448, IMG submission 188245) | Bog forest soil microbial communities from Calvert Island, British Columbia, Canada - ECP14_OM2 (SPAdes) (version 2) | ecosystem: Environmental > Aquatic > Freshwater > Wetlands > Bog ... | reverse complement strand
GATTCCTGCTAAAGTATTATAATTAAAGGACTTAGTTGTAAGTATTCGGGAAATAAGGACTTAGCTTGTCAAGGAGCGCTGAAAATGGCTTTGGGGCAGCTTCGAGGGCCGTCCTAGTTGACCGGCACACCTCTTGCTGCCCCAATCGGACATTGTCGCACCGGTCGGGCTGGGCGTCTGTGATGGTGCTCACTGGCTGGATGTGATGAAAAAAAGTCGATCGCTCGACCCTTTTTTGATTTGTAGTTTTCGTGTCGGGAGGTGGTCTTGCAACAGGCACGGATTGCGGAGGCGGGCACCTAACGACTTTGCGGGGTAACTGCTGCTAGGTCCAAGAGGAGGACGGAGTCTGTAGCACGGCCGAAACGCAGAATGCGCTTCCTTCGTATGCGCCCGCTGCATTGCTTCCCGACAAGTTGCTCATCGTGCAACTTTTGAAGGTAGCTCTCACTCAGGGTAGGTGCAACAATGCCCGAGAGGATATCTCCCGACTCAGTCTGGATCTCAAATCTTCGCCCTATCGGTATCAGCCCAAGCAATTGGCCTCGAACTTCTTCCTCGGACTCCTCAATGCTGGCGCTCTCAGCACGCTCATAAGCTCGTACGATGCTCTGGTCGTTCAGCTCAAGCTCATGTTCGCCCTCAACAAGGCGGAGCGTTGCGCCGCCTCGATGCACCTTTCTGAGAAATTCTCGCGTGGTGCTTAAGACTCGCTGATCAACGCTTTCAAGCATCTCGGCAAACCTCGCATCGTCGTCGGCTGCGAATGCAGCAACAACCTGCGCTGCCCTCTCGGCAGCCTTCTTCAGCGGACTTGGGAAGAGCGCATTATCATCTTCGAGCTCTTCAAGCAGAAACCCAACGGACCCGTGGAGAAGCGACGTTATGTGCAGTTGGCTTCGCTGCCTGTCGGGCACCGGCCCACGCCTGCCGACCTGATCGTTCTCGGCAGTTGCCCACACGTTAGTGACTAGTTCCTGGAAATCTGACACGACCGAAGCCGCAAACGTGCTCTCTATACCTCGAGAGCCCACCACAGGACGACCGCCAAACAGCAGCGCAACGGAGGCCGCGGTCTCGGGATGCTGTTGGAGCCTGTTAAGTTCGGCATACAACTCTTCCCGTCGAGATTGCAGCCCCATGCGCCCGACCGCGTCTTCGTTCCGCAGGCTAGCGAGGAGCTGGTCCAGTGCAGCCAGTTCGGCTGCGAGGTGCCTCGATTCAAGTCGGCTCGGCATGGTAGCTAGACCAACGCTGCGCGCGCAGCGGCATCGACGTCCGTTAATGGGAGAGAGATTTCCAGCAAGCCCTTCCAGGCTTCCGTGATTCTCTGATGAGAGAATAGCCCAAACCAGTACCCAGTTTGGCGCACTACGAAATATGGACCAAAGGTGGTGTCAACAAAATAGGCATCGCATCTGAAGCTTGCCTTCGCCTGTGCCGGATTGAATACTCCTGAATTCGCTGCCACGAAAGCATTCCAATCCCCACCCGGTATAGATGCAGGACGTGCGAAGAACGTCAAAATATCTATGTCCCTTGGAGGGCGGCTCTCGTTGTCCTCAACACTCTCCAAGAAGCTTCCGTCTACCCATTGCCAACCCGAGAGACCTAGAGAGCGCAGACTCTGCCGGAAGCTAAGGAACCCGTTGAGGATCGCCTTGCGCTCGGGGGAAGTATTGAAGCGGGCGATGAGCTGATCTATCGTCACAACATAAGGGGACATGCCGCCGACATCCGCCGGGGTCGAGCCTACGTAGGGAGGTAATACCCCGGAGGCGTTGAAGTTCGGAATGGACGAAGAAGGTGCCGACATAATGTCGCAATCAGTATGGACCGGCTCGGCGCCGGCCCGTAGTTACCATCGGAATCACACAAATGAAACGCCAAACTCTACCGGAGAAGCACCAGAAACGCCCGCGGCCGAGCCCATTGCGAAAAAGGGGCCACGGGCATAACTATCCCCATGACCCCCTCGGTCGGGATCATTATCTATCAATCTCGACTAAAGATACAGAGTCCAATTTGGTGCTGGTTGGGTTGGGGGAATCGCGACGGCGAAAAACCAAAGTCAAACGCCTAAGCCGGCGACGGTCGTGGAATCCCACCCGGCCGCGGCAAACGCAAGGTCCTTCGACTGCGTAGCTGCTTCGCTTCGCGAAGCGGCTCCTCCGCTCAGGATGACAGATTTGATTAGCTTCTTAACACGAGCGGGCTAGCGGGAATTGTGGACTACCAGAATCATGCCGGGATGCAGGGTGGCTACGTCGCGGTTGTCCTGCTGGAGAGCGCTTACGGTGGTGTGGTAGGAGTTGGCGATTGAATACAGCGTCTCGCCCGGCTTGACTTTGTGATGGACCACTCCGCTGGGCACTGACGCGGATGCGGGCGTTGATGTTGGCGTTGATGTTGGCGTTTGCATGGATGCTGGCGTCGCCGTCTTCGTCTTCGTCGATGCTGCGGCTTGAGTTGCGGCTGGGTGATGTGCCGCGGTGGGCCGCTTGGTCGATGCCTGCACCGCGCCCGGATCGCGCGTGACGGGCAGGTGCAGATACAGGACTCTTCGTCCAGCCAGGCTGTCGCCTTTCAGGCGGTTCCAGACGCGCAGCATTTTCGGCGAGACTCCGAAATTTTCGGCCACCGACTCGACCGTGTCGCCCTTGCGGACTTTGTAATGCGTGGTGGCGCGGGCGTAGGTGCTGGTGTCCGACTGCTTGCCCGGAGCGATCGGGATGATCAGCCGGGTTTCAGGCGCCAGCGCTTCACTTCGACTTTGCGAACTCGTATTCGACGCCACGTCAAGGTCGTTGGCTTCGGCTATCGCTTTGGGCGTGGTGTGATAGGTGCGGGCGATTGCGGCCAGAGTTTCTCCGGCTTGCACTTTGTGATATCGCCACCAGACGCGCTTGTCGGCGGGGATCGCGGCTACCGCGGTTTCAAATTTGTCGGCGGTTCCGGCAGGCAGGTGGAGCTCGAACGGGCGTCCTTTCCCCGTCTCTTTCGGCGTGGTCATGCGGAGCAGGCTGGGGTTCAGGTCGAGCAGGTCGGCGGTGGTGGCGTCGACGCATTCGGCGGCTAATCGAAGATCGATGGGATAGTCGATCTTTACGGTGTCGTAGGGAACGGGCTTGTCTTTTATTATCGAATCCAACCCGTATTGGGCGGGATTCTTCGCCATGATGGTTACGGCCACAATGATGGGAACGTAGTTGCGGGTTTCCCTGGGCAACACGTTGCGGCGGTAGAGCTCCCAGAAATCGGCGTAGCCGGTGCGCTTGACGGCGCTTTGAACCGTGCCGGGGCCGGAGTTGTAGGCGGCCATGGCCAGGTACCAGTCTCCGAATTCGTTGTAGAGATCTTTCAGGTGGTGGGCGGCGGCTCGGGTGGCTTTTTCGGGATCCTGGCGGTCATCTACCCACCAGTTGCGTTCGAGGCCGTAGCCTTTGGCTCGGCTGCCCATGAATTGCCACATGCCTCGGGCGCCGGCGCGGGAGACGGCCAGGGGGTGGAATCCGGACTCGGCCTGGGCCAGGTAGATGAGTTCCTCTGGAACTCCTTGTTCTTGCAGAACGCGGCGGATCATGTCTTCATAGCGGCCGGAGCGGGCCAGGGCGTGCTCGACGGTGGGGCGTCCGCGGTTGGAGAAATAGCTGATGTAGCCGGCTACCTGGTCGGTCATCATCAGCGGCAGGCCGGAGCGGGTGGATTTGATTTCGGCTTCGGCTTTCGCTTTGACCTTTTGGTCGACGGCGGGCGTCAGTTCGTTGGCTTCGTCGATGGGCGCGGGCTCGGATTTTTGCTCGGCGAAGCCGTCGCCTTGCTGCAGGGCGGCTACTTCGAGGGCGTTGATGCCGTCGAGAATGCGGTCTAGTTCCCTCTCCAGTCGGTCGTCTGAAGTGCTGCGGAGATCGAATCCGCTGCCCAGGAGCTGGTTGAAGGCGGAGTCGAAATTCTGCTTCGCGGCTTCGAGGTGGCCAGCGGCGTAGTTATCCTGGCCCGCTTTGTATTCCTTTTCTACGCGGGCGATCAGGTCGGCTATGGGATCAGACTGGAGGGCCTGCGGCGTCTGCGGCTTCGATTGGGGCTCGGCGGCGGCGTTGGCGGGCTTCTGGCGCGGGTCCGGCGGGCTGCCGGCGGCCATCAGGGATGGGGCCTGCGCCTGCGCGGGAGGCATAAAAGCGGTCTTCTGGGCAGTCTGGCACGCCAGCATCAGCGCCAGGGGGGCGCAGAGAAGGATCTCCAGATAGGTGTAAGAAGAAGGCCTCATATTTTCAGAAAGTTACCGCAAGGGCTCCCGGGGACTACCAGCCTCCATAACTATGTGATGGTACTATCGCAAAATTCGTTGGGTCAACGCCACTTAAGAGACCTGACCTCCGTTACTTTGGGAACCGGTGGGCATGTTACCCCAGGCCTGCGGGGGATGGCAAACGGATACGGCAGGATACGGCAGGACCTGACTTTGCGTAGAATAGGCTGCCTGGCACAACGAGTCTTTCGCGGTTTTGGAGGCATCTTAAGCGAATATGAAAGCCATACAGATCAAGCAAACAGGCGGGCCGGAAGTGATGGAATTGGTCGAGTTGCCGGTTCCGCAAGCGAAATCTAACGAAGCCTTGGTGAAGATCGCAGCGGCGGGCGTCAACTTTATTGATGTCTATAACCGCGAGGGGCGTTACAAGGCTCCGCTGCCGCTGGTGCTGGGACAGGAAGCGGCGGGTGTGGTTTCGGCGGTCGGGTCCGATGTGCGTGAAGTGGCGGTTGGCGATCGCGTCGCCTACACCATGGCGCTGGGGAGCTATGCCGAGTATGCGGCGGTGGCGGCTGACCGGTTGGTAAAGATTCCGGCGGGGGTGAGTGAGCGCGAGGCGGCGGCCGTCCTGCTGCAGGGGATGACGGCGCACTATCTGGCCTATGACACTTATCCGCTGAAGAAGGGCGAGACGGCGCTGATTCATGCGGCGGCCGGCGGCGTGGGATTGCTGCTGGTACAGATGGCGCACAACATCGGCGCGCGGGTGATTGCTACGGTTTCGACCGAGGAGAAAGCTGCGCTGGCGCGGGCGGCGGGAGCGGACGACGTCATCCTTTATACGCAGGCGGATTTTGAGGCGGAGACGAAACGGCTCACCGGGGGCAAAGGCGTGGATGTGGTGTATGACTCGGTGGGCAAGACGACGTTCGACAAGGGGCTGAACCTGCTGCGTCCGCGGGGCATGATGGTGCTTTTTGGCGGATCGAGCGGGGCGGTCGCGCCCATTGATCCGCTGGTGCTTACGCAGAAGGGATCAATCTTTTTGACGCGGCCTTCGCTGGGAAGTTACGTCATCACCGCGCAGGAGTTGCAGGCGCGCGCTGGGGCGGTGTTTGGCATGGTTCGCGACGAGAAGCTTAAGTTGCGGGTTGAACATGTGTATCCGCTGGCTGAAGTGCAGCGGGCGCATCGGGACCTGGAGGGGCGGAAGACCACGGGGAAGTTGCTGCTGCTGCCGGGGTGAGCAGGCAGAAGAAGACGTCAGCCGCAAAGCGGCGGCACAGGAAAGCCCCGGACCTAAGTCCGGGGTCAGAGATTGAAAGCGAGGGAGTCCCGGAGGGACGCGACTTGCGTGCGGGTGCACAGGCGAGTGCCGTCCCTACGGGACTCGCGTTTCTTAACTCCTTTTCCCGGCACTTACGTGCCGGGCTTTCCTGTGCCGCCGCTTCGCGGCTGGTTCCCTTTCCTGTGCCGCCGCTTCGCGGTTGGTGGCTGAGCGTCACCCCATCTTCTCTTTCCTACGTGAGTAGGTCTTCAGGTACGCGGGCAACTCTCGCTCGCAGCGGTCATCGCGAATCGCGGCTCCGACCGTCATCTCCAGCGGAATTACTCCTGCCCAGGTGGGGAACGCGTAGTCTTCTTCGTCGTCGACTGCCGGGCCTACACGGACCTTCGCTGAAAATTCATTGATCGGAAGACGCAGGACGGACGTTTGCTTCAGCTCTTTTTCGTTGGGCTGGCGCGCGTCGTCCCAGCGTCCGGGGATGATGTGCTCGCTCAGCGCGCGCAGGGCCGCGAGCTTTTCTGCCGGATCGTCGACCAGAGTTGCCGTGCCCAGAATTACCACCGAGCGGTAGTTCATCGAATGATTGAAGACGGAGCGGGCCACCACTAATCCATCGAGCAGCGTGACCGTAATGCAGACGGGGACGCCTTGATCGAGATTGCGCAGCATGCGGCTAGCGGCCGAGCCGTGGATGTAAAGCATGTCTCCGTTGCGGCCGTAGGACGTGGGGATGACGTAGGGCTGAAAATCGGAATTGGAGTTGACTGCGAAGCCGACGTGGCAGAGGAAAGCTTCATCGAGGATCTGGTTGATGGTGTCGCGGTCGTAGACGGCGCGTTGCGGTTCGCGCACTATGCGGGTGCGTGGAGTTGGATTGCTGGACATGGAGCTGACTTCCTAGGCAGGCGCCAAGAGTGGTGATGGGGAATTTTAGCAGGTCGGAGTTAGAGCAGCCCGCCGGTCTTTATCGCCAAAGTACTGAGCGCCATCTCCAGTTTGGTTATGGCCTCGCCGAGTTCGGGATGATTTCCGACCTTCTGCTGCAGTTCTTTCAGAATCTGGTGAGCACTGGCAACGTGCTCTGCGGCCTGGGCTGGATTTTGCTCGGGCTTGGGTTCGATTGGCATAGGCGTGGTCCCGCTTCCCTGTTGTTTTCATTTTATACGGGATGGCTTTGCCGCGGGTCTCCGATGCTCCAAGGTGTGCCACTGCCGGCCTCTGTGGCATAGCCGAGCTGCGCTCGGCTTGGACGGGCGAGGGCGCCCGTCCCCACACGAGCCTTCACTTCCGACGACGGGGTTTTGAGGGCTGCTCTTCGAGCACTGCGAACTGGATTTTCTTCTCCACCGGGTCGATGCGGTCGACCAAGACCCGCACGCGATTGCCCAGGCCGTAGGTTTTGCGGGAGCGCTGGCCGATGATTTGGCGGGTGTCTTCGTGGTAGATGTAGCGGTCATTCTTATTCTTATCGCCATCGCTTAGCGTGTTTAGCGGGACGAGGCCCTCTACGAAGAGGTCGGTTAGTTCCACGAAGAATCCGAATTTGGTTACGCTGATGATCAGGCCGTCGAAGTCTTCTCCGATGCGGCGCTCCATGAATTTCATTTTTTTCCATTCCATCAGGCCGCGCTCGGCTTCGTCGGCGCGGCGTTCGGATTGGCTGGATTCGTCGGCGATGTTGTGGAGCTCTTCGAGCGTGATGGGGCCGCCGAGAGGTTCGAGGGCGTGCTGATGGGCGTCGTGGTCGCGGCGCTTGGACCAGGGGGATGGCGGCGGGGCCTCAGGGGCTAAAGCCCTCGGTGAAGGTGTGGTCGACGCGGCCCTGAAGGGCCGCTCTTCCACGGCTGCGCTGCGGTCTGTTGCCAAGACATGGCGCGTGCCTGCCGACACGCCCACCGGAACTTCTCCATCTAACCGTTCGGGGGAATCGCGCAGGACATCTTTCAGGATGCGGTGCACGATCAGGTCGGGATAGCGGCGGATGGGGGAGGTGAAATGGGTGTAGGTGGTGGCGGCCAGGGCGAAGTGTCCGCGATTTTCTTCGGAGTAGCGGGCCTGTTTCAGCGAGCGCAGCATCAGGAAACTCAGAATTCTTTCTTCGGGCTTGCCGGCGATTTTCTCGGTGAGTTTCTGATACATGCGCGGAGTGATGTGGACCTCCTTGGGCACTTCGATTTCGCGAACGCGTTTGCCCGTGCCGCGGGCGTCGCGACGGTCGGCTTTTAATTGCACGCGCTGGATGGGCAGCGCGCCGACTCCTAGCGAGTATCCGAAAGTGGCGGCGATTACTTCGAAGTCGTAGACGCGTTTGGCGTCGGGCTTTTCGTGGATGCGGTAGAGCGAAGCGATGCGCTTATTTTCCAGATAGTGGGCTACGGATTCGTTCGCCGAGAGCATGAATTCTTCGATCAGCCGGTGCGCGATGTTGCGTTCCGATCTGGTGATGCTCTTCATCATGCCGAGTTCGTCAAACTCGATGACTGCTTCGGGGAGATCGAGGTCGATCGATCCTCGGCGTTTGCGCTTGCGGTTCAGGATCATCGCGAGATCGCGCATGCGTTCGAAGTGCTCGACTTGCGCCGCGTATTCGCGGCGGGCGGCAGGGTCGCCTTCGATGACGGCATTCACGGCGGTGTAGGTCATGCGGTTGGCTGATCGGATCACGCCTTCATTGATTTCATAGGCAGCGATCTCGCCCTGGTGGTCAATCTCCATGGTGCAGGAGAGGACGAGGCGGTCGGCTTGCGGACGCAGGCTGCAAATGTCGGTCGAGAGTTCCAGCGGCAGCATGGGGACGGCGCGGTCGGGGAAATAGACGCTGGTGCCGCGCAGATGGGCTTCCTGATCGAGCGGCGAATTTGGGGTTACGTATTCGGCTACATCGGCGATGTGGACTTGCAGCTCGTAGTTGCCGTTCGCGAGTTGGCGGACGTGGACGGCATCGTCGAAATCGCGCGCAGTTTCGCCGTCGATCGTGACGATGGGGAGATCGCGGTAGTCGCGGCGATGGCGCAGTTCGGCGGCGGGGATGATGTTTTCGTTGTTCGTTTCTAGGGCTTGCGCTTCTTCGATTACTTCGGGCGGGAAGCGGTGGGGCAGGTGAAACTTGCGGATCATGATCTCGACGTCGACTCCGAAATCGCTTTCTTCGCCGAGGATCTCTATGATGCGGCCGCGCGGCTGCTGCGTGGCGCTCGGCCAGTCGGTGATTTCCACGTCTACTACTACGCCTTCCAGATCCTGCCAGTCGTTATGAACCGCGGCTTCTTCGCCTATCACTCGGTCTCGGGATTTTTTGCGCTGTGAGCTCTGTGTTCCCTGTGGTTGGCTTGCAACGTCAACGTCAAAAGCAACCACAGGGGGCACAGAGGACACAGGGGACGGCGGATTCTCCAGTCCCGGCGGAATTAGGATTTCCTGCGTTACTTTTTCGTCTATCGGTTTGACGTAGTTGTGGCGGTGTCCGTAGTGGAAGATGCCGACCACGGTGGGATGGGCGCGCGACAGCGAGCGGATGATGCGGCCTTCGGCGCGTCCGTCGGGGCGAACCGCGCCGACTTCGACCAGGACGCGGTCGCCGTGCATGGAGGATGCGGCGGCATGCGGAGGAATGAAGACGTCGCCGGCCAGGCGGGCCTTCAGAGTGGCATCGAGCGAAGTGGCTTCGGGAATCACGAAGCCGTAGCCGTCGCGATGCATGGTCAGGCGGCCGACCAGCATATTGCGTCCCTTGGCGGGCTGCGGAATGGCGTAGCGGTCGGAGTCATTGTCCACTTGCAGCAGTTCGCCTTTGCTGACGAGCGCGTAGAGGCGGTCGGTTAGTTCGCGGCGCGCTTCTCCTTTTACGCCGAGTTCGCGCAGGAGCTGCTTGTGGCTCGCCGTCTGCTTGGGCTGGCGGGCGATGTGGCGGAGGATGGCGGAATCGGACAACATCAGGTCTCAGGCGTCAGGTCTTAGGTGTCAGGGTGGGGCGGACGGGCGAGGACGCCCGTCTCTCCATCCTTATTTCATTTCAAATACTTTTCCTCGATAATTCTCCGATGATGCAGTTCGTGTCCGGCGATGATGTAGGCTAGGGCGCGCACGGTTATCTCGTTCTTGTTGGCCACGCCTCGTCGGGTCCAAGCGGGCTCGTCCAGATTGCGAAACAGGGAGATGGTGGCGCGGCGGACCGCGATGTAATCCTCAATCAAATCGGGCAGCGCAAGTTGCGCGAAGGGACCGTTACGGACGTAGTCGTCCTGTTCAAAGCCTTCGATCGGAGTCTGGTCGCCGCGCGCAATGCGCAGGGCGCGGTAGCTCATGATGCGCTCGGTGTCGTTGATGTGGCCGAGAACTTCCTTCAGGGTCCACTTGTCGGGCGCGTAGCGGAGGTCGCCGTCGGCCTCGGTGCGTCCGGAGAGCAGCAGCAGCGTCTGGCGGCGCTGGTCTTCGAAGGCGGCGAGAATGTCGTTGCTATGCGCGTCGTTGGTATGCACCAGAGAAATGTAGCGGTCGTAGTAGGGAGCGTATTCTCCGGGCTGGGGCCGAAGAAGGGCGGCCGCGGTTGAAGTCGTCGCGGTTAGGGTCGTCGCAGGTAAAGTCATGGGCTCCTCAGTCGAGAGGGCACGGAGATTGGTTGTGCCCCACGGCTCCATATTATCGCGATAGAAGAATTACCGCAGGGCGGGCAGAGCTTACACGATGGGATGCACGACCGATAGTGCACACGCAGGTGGGGAACCACGCTGGGAACTATGAAAATCCGTTGGAAAGGATGGATTTCCACAACGCGGGCCGTTTACTGAGGAGTACAATTCGCTTTGGCAGCCGAAATGCGGCTATAGTTTAAAATCCCTTAATAAAGGAAAGGATTTCGACGACAATGTGGAAGCCCACGAATCAACCTGCGACACCTGGCCGGCCGGCAGAGCCGGAGCGTCCGAGCACGACGGCTGCGACCGCGCCGAGCGTGAATCTGAGCACCGGCGAGCCTGCGCCTGTGCCGCGTCCGGTTACTACCACCACATCGGACCAAGCCACGATTGGCAAGTCGCTAGTGATCAAAGGCGAAGTGACCGGCTCCGAATCTTTATATATTGACGGGCGGGTGGAGGGATCGATAAACCTCTCGGGCAATCGTGTCACTATCGGCCGCAATGGAGTGGTCTCGGCCAACATCAACGCGCGCGAAATCGTAGTGCTCGGCAAAGTGAAAGGCAACCTGACCGCGAGCGACCGGGTGGATATCCGCAGCGACGGGTCTTTGACCGGTGATGTCGTGGCGGCGCGCATCTCGATTGAGGACGGCGCCTTCTTCAAGGGCGGCATCGACATTCGCAAGGCGGGAACGAAGCCGGACGGGCGACCGGAAGAAGTGAAGAGCGTTGCGGCTGCGGCACCTGAACCGGCGATCGCGGCAAGAGCGTAGAAGCGCTGATCGTCGTTCGCTGGTCGGCGGCAAGATAGTTAGGAGACGGGCCTCATGCGGGGCCCGTTTGTTTTGTCCTCTGTGGGGAACAGGCGACTGCGACGCGAGAATCATTCGGAGGCAGTGACGCAGAAAAATGTCTTGTGGTCGTAGAAACGCATCAGCCAAACGGTCCCGAAGGGGTCGGGTTGTTCGAACGGTTCGAAGGCGTATCGAAAGACTCCTTGCCCGATGGTGGTTAGGTTTGCGCCTAAACGATTTAGCCGTTCTCGGCCATCGGAGTTGGTCTTCAGGGAAGCGTCGACCAACCGAAATTCGAATCCAATCTCCTCGGGCAAACGTGCTTCTCTGTGGTGATAAAAAAGCCCCCTCGTAATGCGGTAAAGGACGATCTCGATGCGCTGCGCGTCGAACCTAAGACGAGAGGGATTGCTCTTGTAGTTCTGGAGCAAGAGTCTTGCGAATCCCCGACTGGCTGGCCGGGCAAGGCTATTGATCGCACGGACTGAATCGGCGTTTTCCTTTGGGAATTTCTCCCTGTCAATTCCAGTCGTGACGGCTATCCGGAAGTATTCGTCGTGTTTGGACAGTGCGCGATTACAGGTGTCACAGCACGGGACCGTGACGAGATCGGGCGGCCTTGGTTTGCTAAAGAGGCAGCGGGGCGGGACGTGATCGCGAGTCAATTCGCGCAGTTCCCCGCAGTAGACACATTTTCCAGGTTTCATGTATCAGGACCGTTAGACGATGCTAACAAGGCCGCGCAAGTTGGAAGTCTGGAGACGCTCCATAACCCAAACTGAAGCACCGCTGGCTCTCACGGCTCTTTGCCAGTCGACATGGTTTCCGCGGCTTGCCCTTCGGCCAGGTTCGGCAGAGTAACGGATTTTTTTCTGCGGAGATCTGCCGGCAGTTCCGACCGCAATAACCAGAGCCCGGCGGCTACGGCCGCGGCCCAGGTTAGGCTGCCAAGTGCGAGGGCGAGAAGATCAGCGCGGCGGCTGCCATCGAGCGCGACCGTGCGCATGACTTCATAACTCAGTCCGCCGGAGACGACACCCACCAGCGCTGACTTCGTTAATTCTTTCCAGTTCATCCCGCCGAACGGCACCATGCCGCGGAAGTGCAGTAGAGCGGCGATGGCGACCGCGTTTGCCGCTATGCCCACGTCGGAGGCGATGGCTAGTCCGGTGACCGAGAGCGTCCGAAAAAAGAACGCGTACATGGGTATGGAAGCGGCGGTGATGAGGGTGGTGGCGATCATCGGAGTCAGCGTGTTGCCCGAGGCATAAAACGCGCGGGCATAAAGCGCCTGACTCGACCACAAAGCCAGTGAAAGCGAGAACACGAAGAAGTAGAGGGCGGTGGATTCGGAATCCGCAAATGTGAAGCGTCCGCGGCGATAGACCAGATCGATCAGCGGGACGGCGATGGCCATCATCCATCCGGTGATCAGCAGCGACGCAGCCGAAATGCGATAGACGGAACCGTTCACGGTAGCGGCGAATTCCGCGAATTTTTTTTCTCCAAAGAGGCGCGAGAAAAACGGGAGCGACGCCTGGCCGACGGCTTGTCCGAGAATGGCGATGGGAACGGCGAAGAGACGCTTGGCGTAGTTGAGGCGTGCGATGTCGCCGATTCCGCTGGAGGCAAAGTAGCGGAGGATCCAGTCGTCGGCGGTGACCAGCGAAACGCCCAGCATCAGCGGAATGGAGAGCCGCACCCACTCGCGAAAGGCGGGATTTTTCACATCGAACGACGGACGGTATCCGGTACCGATTTTGGCGGCGCCGATGACGCTGATCAGGAATGGCCCGGCAATCATGCCGGCGAGTGCGCCGAACGCAAGGGACGCGATTCCCATCTGGCGGCCGCCGATCACTCCGCCGGCGATGATGAACACGTTGTAAATCAGCGGGCCGAATGCGGGCAGCAGAAACAAACGGTGCGAGAGCAAGACCGCCGAAACCACTCCTCCAACGTAAAAGAAAATCTGTGCCGGTAGCAGGATGCGCGTCAGATGAACACAGAGCCGCATCTGTTCAGGCGTGAAGCCATGGAACATCCAACCGGCGAATTGCGGCGTGAAGATCTCGGCCACGATGGTGCCGGCGATGAGCACGGTGGTCATCACGGTAATGATGATCGAGAAAGTTTTCTGCGCATCCTGCTCGCGTTTATCCGCCAGAAACCGTGTGTAGATGGAGATGAAGGTGATCGAAGCGGTGCCGCCGGCAACGATGTAGTTGAGCCAGTCGGGGAGGGTGAAGGCGGCGACGTAGGCGTCGGTCTGCTGTCCGGCGCCGAAAGCGTAAGCGATGTAGGCCTCGCGGATGTATCCAATCACGCGCGAGAGCGCGATGGTCGTCATCAGCAGCAGCGTCGCCGAAAACGCCGAGTGCTGGTGCGATGGCCGGAAGAAACGCAGCAGACGCATGATTTGCGAAATGACGCATCTGCAGATTAACGCATCTGGCGGGGTGGTGGAGAGTTATCGGTGGTGCGGAATCGGGAATGGCAATTGGCTTTCCCCTTGTGGACCTCTGTGTGGACCTCTGTGTTCCCTGTGGTTCACGCTTCTGAATCTCTACCACAGAGGACACAGGGTTACACGGGGAAACACAGGGCCATGAATCTCTGTGGCTTTGACACCGTCTGCTCTCGACTAGCATAATCCGCGTGTGACCGAGCCTCTTTCGACTGAGCAACAACTTCGTACACCGGTTTTGCGCCGGTCGTTTCGCAAATCGTATCCCGTGGCCGTGCGGGGCGAGGGCGTTTATGTTTGGGATGCCGATGGCAATCGCTACCTGGATTTCTCGGGATCGGCGGCGGTGAATTTTATTGGTCATGGCGTCCGCGAAATTTCGGACGCCATGGCGGAACAGGCTCGGCAGTTGGAGTTTGTCCATAGCAGCCAGTTCACCACTCCGGTGGCCGAAGAATTCGCGCAGGAGTTGCTGGATTTTGCCGGAGAGCATTTCGCCGGTGGAGCAGTCTACTTCACCTGCGGCGGGTCGGAGTCGGTCGAGACCGCGCTGAAGCTGGCGCGCCAGTATCAGGTGGAGATTGGCGAGAAGAGTCGGTATCAGATTCTGAGCCGCCAGCAGAGCTATCACGGGGCGACGCTGGGCGCGCTTGCGGTCTCCGGCAACCGGAAACGGCGCGAGATTTACTTGCCGATAGTGCGCGAGTTTGAGCACATCGGGATGCCTTACTGCTATCGCTGCGCGTTTGACTGCACCGACAGTTGCTACAACTGTGGACAACAGTACGCCGCCGAGTTGGAGCGCGCGATTGAGGCGGCTAAGGGCGCGACGTCGCAGAATAATGTCGCAGGCTTCATCTTTGAACCGATGAGCGGCGCTACGCTGGGAGCGGTTACGCCTCCGCCGGGATACTTGCAGGCGGTCGCGGATATTTGCCGACGGCACGGGGTGCTGCTGATTGCCGATGAAGTGATGACTGGCATGGGGCGGACCGGCCGAAATTTTGCCTGCGAGCATTGGGGAACTGCGCCCGACATCCTGGTTGCCGCCAAGGGCGTTTCTTCGGGATACGCTCCGCTGGGGGCGGTGATTGCCAGCAAGAAAGTTGTCGATGCGATTGCCGCCGGCTCGGGAGCTTTTCTGCATGGCTTTACCTACAACGCGCATCCAGTTTCGGTGGCTGCGGGACGCGCGGTGCTGCGGCGCATCCGGTCGTTGAATCTGGTGCACGCTGCCGACTCTGAGTCTGCGGGAACCGCGGGATCTGCGTTGAAGATTGCTCTGGAGAGTTTGCGCGATCTGGATGCGGTTGGGGATGTCCGCGGGCTGGGGTTGTTGTGCGGGGTCGAGTTTGTCGCTGACAAGAAGACCAAGGCTCCTTTTGCGCCGGAGAAGAATTTTGCTGGACTGGTGGGGCAAGCTTGTCAGCGGCGCGGGTTGCTCGTCTATCCCATGCAGGGATGCGTGGACGGAGTCGCGGGTGACCATTTGCTGATTGCGCCTCCGGCAGTGATTACCGGCGAAGAGATCGAGTGGGCGGTGGAGCAGATGCGGGCTGCGGTTCTGGAGTCGGCCGCTCAGGCTCGCTGAGGTCCGAGGAGCCTGCCGAGCTTTGCTCGGCTTGGACCCTTCGACTTCGCTCAGGGCAGGCTCGCGAGGCGCCCGTCCCCACAAAAGCAGGGACATTCAGGCGAGATCATCTTCTAACTATCTGAAATATTTTGACTTGGCGGTTGATCCACGTTTTACCTGCTGTGCATTGTCATCCCGGCTCCGGCGTCGCATAGTGCCGCAGAAACGGAGGCACTATGGCTACTTCAATTGGCGATTTTGCGGAACAGATCAACCCTAAGGCCCTGGCCGAAGCTCGCCACGCCGACTTCCGGCAGGCTACGCGAGTGCACCGAAGCTTTCTTGCCGCAGCTGAAAAGCGGGCTCTCATCTGGATGGCCGAGCGCATGCCCTCGTGGGTGAATTCCGACCATCTGACGGTGCTTGGATTTGCCGCCCAGATTGCTACTGGTGTTTGCTACGCTCTTGCGGTTCGTGATCGCCGGATGCTGCTGGCCGCTATTGTGTGTCTGGCGGTGAACTGGTTCGGCGACAGCCTTGACGGGACTTTGGCTCGCGTTCGGCAGCGGCAGAGACCGCGTTATGGGTTTTACGTGGACCACATCATCGATTCCATAGGCGCAGTGGCCATGATGGGCGGGCTGGCGCTTTCCGGATATATGCATCCGGTGATTGCAATTGGGCTGATGGTTGCGTTTCTGCTGCTTTCTATCCAGTCGTATTTGGCGACTTATACGCTTGGCGAATTTCATCTTTCGATGTGGCGCTTCGGGCCGACGGAATTGCGCGTCTTGCTGGCGGTTGGCAACCTGGCGCTGTTTCGGTGGGCGTGGGTGATGCACGGGCGCTATCGGCTGTTGGATATTGGCGGCGCGATTGGATTGTTCGGGATGCTGCTGATGCTGGTGGTGGTGAGCCTGAAGAATACGGTGCGGCTTTATCGGGAAGAGAGAATTGGATGACTAGCTCGTGTAGGGACCGGCGCCCTCGCGAGCCTGCCCTGAGCGAGGTCGAAGGGTCCAAGCCGAGCAAAACTCGGCAGTGTTTTCTGCGCTGGATGAAGTTCAACGCCGTCGGTGGGATCGGCATCGGCGTGCAGTTGGCTGCACTGGCTTTTTTTCGTTCATGGCTGGGGCTCGATTATTTGGTGGCTACGGGGCTGGCGGTTGAGATCGCGGTGATCCACAACTTTTTGTGGCACGAGCGCTTCACCTGGGCGGATCGGCCGGCTCGGCGGCCAGTGCAATCGCTGGTGCGGCTGGTGAAGTTCAATGCCAGCAACGGAGCCGTTTCGATTGTCGGGAACCTGGTGCTGATGCGGGTGCTGGTGGGCGAACTGCGGCTCAATTATGTTGCGTCGAATCTGGTTGCGATCGTCTTGTGTTCGCTGGTGAATTTCCTGCTGGGCGACCGGTTTGTGTTCGAAGCGGAGGCGGAGGCGAAGTCTGATGCAGTTGCCCTCAGCGGCTAAAGCCGGCTCCGAAAATAAGCCAGTCATCGCAGCGGTAAAACCGCTGCGCCACCCAAAGGCAACTGCAACACCGGTGAACCGCTGCGCCACCCAAAATCTAGTACGACACCCCGCTTGAGCCGAGCTGCGCTCGGCTGGACCCTTCGACTTCGCTCAGGGCAGGCTCGCGAGGCGCCCGTCCCCACACAAGCTTTGAGACGTGACTTTGGAGTGTTTCTTTGGGGGTTACGGCGCGCGCTAACACGGGATATAATGTTCACAGTTGCTATGCGCTCGAACGGTCACATTTCGCCTCTGGGGACGTGCTGGATCGAGGGACGCGCTTGTCCCCGCCGGTACCTTTCCGTTCTGCCTTCGCACGTGCGCGCCAATCTCTTTGGCAGCGACTAATTATTCT
>Ga0209448_10000313_pt1 | contig 16954 bp, 15 predicted proteins | sample BogFormECP14_OM2_FD_188245 | JGI IMG/M metagenome (GOLD analysis project Ga0209448, IMG submission 188245) | Bog forest soil microbial communities from Calvert Island, British Columbia, Canada - ECP14_OM2 (SPAdes) (version 2) | ecosystem: Environmental > Aquatic > Freshwater > Wetlands > Bog ... | reverse complement strand
GGTCGGCACCGATTTGACGCTTGCGATCCACGAGAACGTGTTGCCGGCGATCGACAGCCGGCCGGGACCATCACCTTATCTGATAAAGCTTGTGGCCGACGGCAAGCTCGGCTTCAAATCCGGCGAGGGGTTTCGCAAGTGGAGTGCCGAGGACCAGGCGGCAATGCGGGCAAAGGTCGTGGCGCACCTCAAAGCGTCCCGCGATAAATAAGCCTCCGTCCAAAGAGGAAGGGAACGACGAGGGAGATTTCGATGACCAACACAAAGAAGTGGTCTGCCGTTAATCGGCGTGGCGTCCTTGCCGCCGGTCTTGGTGCCAGTCTTGGTGCTATCGTGGCGCCGGCAGTGCTGCGGATCATCCCCGCGCATGCGCAATCGAAGGGCGTCAAACTCGGTCTCGTCAGCCCGCATACCGGCCCGCTCGCCGGCTTCGGCGAGGCGGATGGTTTTATCCTCGAACAAGTCAAAGGCCTCCTGGCCAAGGGCCTACCGATCGGCGGCAAGACCTATCCGGTGGAAATCGTCAGCAAGGACAGTCAATCGAGCGGCACCCGCGCCTCCGAAGTGGCGTCCGAACTGATCCTGCATGACAAGGTCGATCTTCTCCTCGCGCAGGGCACGCCCGACACCACCAACCCGGTGTCGGATCAGGCCGAAGTCAATGAAGTGCCGTGCGTGACCACCAATTGTCCGTGGCAGCCATATTTCTTCGGCCGCAACGGCGACCCGAAAAAGGGCTTCACCTGGACCTACCATTTCTTCTGGGGCCTCGAAGACGTCATCGCCGCGTTCCTGGCGTTGTGGGACGGCGCGCCGGTCAACAAAGTCATCGGCGGCCTGTTTCCCAACGATGCCGACGGCAATGCCTGGGGCGATCCGAAGCTCGGCCTGCCGCCGGCGCTCGCCCAGGCCGGCTACAAACTGATCGATCCCGGCCGCTATCAGGTGATGAACAACGACTTCACCTCGCAAATCTCGCAGTTCAAGGCGGCAGGCGCCGAGATCGTCACCGGCAATATGATCCCGCCCGACTTCGCGACCTTCTGGTCGCAGGCGGCGCAGCAGGGTTTTCGTCCCAAGATCGTGACCATCGGCAAGGCGCTGTTATTTCCGTCAGTAGTCAATTCGCTGGGGCCACGCGGCAACGGGCTGACCAGCGAAATCTGGTGGACGCCGAACCATCCGTTCAAATCTGGACTGACCGGCGAGAGCGCGCGGACGCTGACTGACGCCTATGTGGCGGCCACCAAGCGGCCGTGGTCACAGCCGATCGGCTACCAGCACGCTTTGTTTGAAGTGGCGATCGACGTGCTCAAGCGCTCGAAGAGCATCGAGCCGAAAGCCATTCTCGAGGCCATTGTCGCCACCAATTATAATTCAATCGTCGGCCCGGTGCGCTGGACCGGCCAGCCGGTCAAGAATGTCAGCAAGACGCCGCTGGTCGCCGGCCAGTGGCAGCGCAATGCCGGCGCATTCGATCTCGTCATTACTGCGAACAAGCCCGCGCCGGAAATTCCGGTGGGCGGCAAGCTGCAGATGTTGTCGTGATTGGCGGCCAGCCTCACCGCGCAGCGGAGCGCGACTTCAAACTGTCCCACCACGGGCAGACGCCGGACATCACTTCGTAGTTGCCGTCGATCACCTGGACCGGGCGGCGAAAGCCGTCTGCGGCATTTTTCAGCCGCAGCGAGCGGGCCTTGGCGTTGTCCTCCGGCGACAGCCACGCGCGGTCGTGGCCCCACATACTGGGGCCTTCCTTGCGCTCGAACGCTTGCCAGCCATCGACATCGATCGACCGAGCGCCCCAGCCGTATTCGACCATGAATTCCGACGGCGTCCAGCTATAGAACGAGGTGATGAAATCGCTGGTGTGGCGGCCGAGCGTCACCGCGACGCGGTCCTTTTCGCCCAGCGCCAGATCGTAGCCCTGGCCGACATCGTCGAAGCTGAAAAGCTCCATCATGATGTGATGCACGGCGTTCTTGCCGGTCTGGATGAAGGCGAGGCTATGGTGGCGCGGATTGAGGTGGAGAAAGCGGGCTACAAAAGGATGGGAATAGTAGTCCGTCAGCCGGAAGCCGAGCGTATCGCGATAAAACGCCATCAGGCGTTCGATCGTTTGCGGCGTATCGGCGTTGAGCACGACATGGCCGAGGCCAAGCGGCCCGGTGCGAAAGCCCGAGATCGAGCGGCCGGGTTTGAAGGGCTCCGCGGTGGTCTCGGCGCCGTGAAAGAGTTCGAGCCGGTTGCCGACCGGGTCGTTGAGCACGATCAGATCTTTCACGTGCCGCTCGTCGGCAAGCGCGCGTGCGCCGCGGGCGACTTTGATGTCGTGCTGTTCGAGCCGTGCCGCGATCGCGTCGAGCGCTGAGCCGTCCGCCAGCTCCCAGCCAAAAAAGCCGATGCCCGCGCCGCCGTCCGCCTCAACCAGAAGGCGCTGCTTGCGGTCGTCCATCCGGAAAGCGAGCGTCGAGCGCGATTTGTCGATGCGCTGGAGGCCAAGCAGCCCCGAGCCATAGCCCGCCCAGTCGCTCAAATCCTTGGCGCGGACCCCGACATATCCCAGAGCCTGTGGTCCCAGCGCTTGCGCAGCCGAACCCTGCGGAACCGTCCGATCCGTCATGGCGAACCTCATGCGGTTTTCGGGCATTCTTGTACACCGGCCGCGAGGCGGGCGGAATGTCTCAGTCGGGACCGGACTGGACCGCCAATTTCAAGTTCGTATCCAACACGACGCTCTTGCTTGGCGGAAACGCGGCGCATAGCATGTCGTCCCAAGGGCGCTGATATTGATATAGTGATCTGGATAACCCCCGGTCCGGGCCTGGGCTATCCGGTTTTGCTCATTCTTGTGAGATTGCTCTTCGTGCGTTTGGGCCCGTTCTCGACCACAAAGCCGCTTGAAGAAAACGCGGGCCGCGAGCCGGTGATCTGGTTCGAGGTCGAGGATTTTCTTCGCTATTTCGACCATTTCCGTAATCCGACCGGCCTGCAGCGCGTGCCTTTCGAGATCTATGTCGAAGCGGTGAGACTCTATGGCCGCACCGGTCGCGTGCGGTTTTGCCGCCTCAGCATCTACAGCAAGCAGCTCCGCGCCATCAACTTCGATGCGGTCAGTTCAGCCTATTTGAAGCCGCCGGGGGCGCGCGCGCCGTGGCAAACGATCTGGGCGCCGGCGAAGCTGTTGAGCAATTTCCCCAGCATGCTGCCGATAATCCTCCGCAATCCGGGCTTTTTCTTTTCGATATTCAAGACCGCTTTGCGCGATCTTATCGGCATGCGCGCGAAGCGGCACCGTTTCGAACAGTTCGTGCGTCCCGGCGACACCATCGTGTCGCTCGGCGCCGGCTGGGGCGTTCCGGGTTATGTGAAACACATCGCCGAGGCGAAGCGCCGCTACGGGATAAAATTCTCGACCTTGATTCACGATCTTATTCCGCTCGAATACGAATCTCTCGTCGAACAGCGCCACGTCGTTCAATTCCGCAATTGGCTCCAAGAGGCCCTGCCGGTCGCCGACGTCGTGCTCACCACGTCGAAGCATTCGCACAACGCCCTGATTAAGCTCGCAGGCGACGCCGGATGGCCGTTGCCGCGCGTCGAAGTCGTGGAGCCGGGCTCGGGCTTAAACGACCGGCTGATGTCGGGAGAGCAAGGGGCGATCGATTTTCCGCAGCGCTACGTGCTGTTCGTGTCCACGATCGAAATCCGCAAGAACCATCGGCTTCTGGTCAGGATATGGCGGCGCCTTCTGGAGCGCCACGGCGCCGATGCGGTGCCCACTTTGATTTTTGCCGGGCAGATCGGCTGGTTGGTCGACGACCTGCTGGCCGAGCTTACGGCCAGCGCCTATCTCGACGGCAAGGTCGTGCTCATGCCCGGTCTGTCGGACGCGGAGCTGCGCCAAGCCTATCGTTCGTCCTTGTTCACCGTGTTCCCGAGCCTGTGCGAGGGCTGGGGCCTGCCGATCGCGGAAAGCTTGATGCACGGCAAGTTCTGCGTGGCGTCCAATCGCACGTCGATCCCGGAAGTCGGCGGCGACCTTGTCGATTATTTCGATCCCTCGAACGAGGACGACGTGCTGGCGAAAATCGAGCGGCTTTTGCTCGATCCTGGGTACCTGCAGGCGCGGGAGGCGCGGCTTAGGACCGAATACCGGCCCCGCACTTGGGCCGATTGCGTTCACGCGCTGATTAGCAAGCTCGAACGAGCGTTGCCGGCCGACGCTCGCGCGCCAGACCCTTTGCAGGGATGATCCGCCGATCTTTGGTGGATTAGAACTTGGTCGGCGTGCGCGGTGCCGAGCCGTAGCCGAAGTCAAAATCCTGCTCGGCCTCGATCTCGGCCTGGCTGAACAGCCGTTCCCATTGCTGCAGCGTCAGCCGCTGTTCCCGCGTCTGTGCCGCCCGCGCCCAACGCCGGCACCGGTCAGCCCACTCGCCGATTTCTTCCGCAGCGGACTTGAACATGGCGGATGCCTCTCAAGTCGTCGATGGCAATGTAAATGCAGGACCGAGTAAATGCCTTCCACGCACCAGTGTCGCCCGTGCGGCGCGTGCGTCAAGTGCCGTTTGGAAAAGCGCCGGTAATTCCTTCGGCCGCTTCAGCACCGACCGCAGCATCGCGCCGATATTGGTGGTGCCGTTCGGGCGCATCGCCGCGACGGCCGAAGCCGGCAATGCGCGTTTGGCCGGGTCGGTAATGACCCGGATCGCGGCCACCGGCAGTTCGTGCGCCAGACCGACCGCGGCAACGATATGGGATTCCATATCGACCGCGATAGCGCCGGTCTTCACATAGAGTTCGCGCTTCTCATCGGGATTGGCGATCGGCGCCGGAACGCCGAGCAGCACGCCCGGGATGGCGTCCGGAATGGTCTGCAAAAGCTTCTGCGACCATTCGCGGCTGATCGGCATCCGGTTCTCGCCGGATATAACAGCCGAACCGACCACGCAGGTGCCGGGCCGCAGCTGCGGTGCCAGCCCCCCAGCGACGCCGAAACTAATGATGCCCGGACACCCTTGAACGTGCTCCCGAGCATCCGCGATCGCTGCTGTGAGCTTGGCTGCCAGATTGCGACCATCGCCGCTGCAGATGACACGCACACCTGGCCCTGCCGCTATGCGCGCTTCAAACGCTAGTCCGACGACGATAATCACGTGGCCCCCACCTGTACTTCAATCACACCGCGATCAGTCGCATTGCGATCAATCACACTGCGAAATTTTAAGTCCCAAGATCGCCTGCGGGAGCGGCCGAGCATGCCCGTCTCATACCGGCCGTCTTCGCAGTTAGCCCTTCGTGACGACCGGCGGCGGCGCCTTGCCTTTGCCGACATCTGCACAACCAGCCATGCTGAGAAGTGCCAAAATAACTGCCGTTCCGAACGCGAGCTTTTTCATTTTTGCCCCCTGTTGAGATGTTGAAAACTAAAGATAGAAGGGGCACCCAAGGTCCACTAGTGCAGAAAAGCCACACCTCACAGATGAATCGGTGCTGTTGCACCTCTGGCCGGATTAGCCTTTAAGAAAATTTCCTATGTGGCGTGCAAATGACAGCTCTCAGATGAGGATTTTCGCCCCTATTGCCGGGATTCTCGGCCTTGCGCTGCTAACCGGGCTGGTTGCCTATTTCGGCTTCGCCTCTGTCATGCAGGCCGTGTTTAGCTCGGAATGGGGCACGGCCTTCGTCGTCCTTGCCCGCGCGGTGGCGCTTATCGGGTGCGGCGTCGGCTGGTGGTTCCTGCTCACGCCGAACCGGCTCGGCCCGCAGGTCTTTATCGGCCTGCGCTTTATCCGCGAGGCCATCAATTCTTTGTTCCCATTTGCCGTCGTCGGCGGCGACATCATTGGCGCCAGGCTTCTGGCCCATTTCGGCACGGCGATGAGTTTGGCCATTGCCAGCGTTTTGATCGACATTTTCGTGCAGGTCGTCAGCCTCTTAATCTATGTGGGCACGGGGGTTGGCATCGTTCTCGACGTCCCCGGCCCGCATCGCCTCAGCACCGTGACTTTCGTCATGCTGGCGATCGCATTGCCGCCGGTGGCAGGATTTTTCCTGGCGCTCAACTTCGGCGCCTTCGACCCGGTCGTCCGCTGGCTCGTTGATTTTGGCGAGAAACGCCGCTGGTCGATGTTCGCCCACGTGGTCGATCTCGGCGACCGGCTGCAGCAGATCTGGCGCAATCATCGCGGCTTGTCAGGATCGTTTTTCGTTCACCTGGTGACGGTTTTCTTCGGCGCGGTTGAAGTCTGGATCGCCTTTCACTTCATGGGCCATCCGGTGAGCGTGGCGGCCGCGATCGCGATCGAGAGCATCGGTCAGGGTGGCAAGGCGGCGGCCTTCATGCTGCCCGGCGGCATCGGCGTGCAGGACGGAACCATGATCGCAGCGGCCTCGATTTTCGGCGTTCCGGCCGAAGTCGCGCTGGCGATGGCGCTGATCAAGCGCGTTCCCGATCTGGTGCTCGGCATCCCTTCGCTACTAGCGTGGCAAGCGCTCGAGGGGCGGCGGTTCTTCTCGCAGCGCAAATCGGCCGGCAGATGACGTTGGGCCCGGGATTGCGTCAGTGACCGCTAAACCCATGATCGTTCGGCCCAATTGCGGGGCTTACTTTCGCCATTTCTTTTGCGTGCATGGGGTGGGGCAGCGCCATATAATATGCTTGTTCTCGTAATATAGGCGTTCTCGGGCTCACCGGGGCCGCGTGCGGGGTGGGGGCGTGAACGAGTTTTTCACCGAGTGCGTCTTTTTAGCGTCGCTCGCTTGTTATGCGGCGGCGACGCTCGGCTGCCTCTATGCGCTCGTGGCTGCCTATGCGGCTCGCCGGTTTATTGCCGTGGCGAGCAGCACGGAGGCAATCGAGACTCCAGCGATCACGATCCTCAAGCCGCTGCATGGAACGGAACCCAGTCTGTATGCCAATTTGGCCCGCTTCTGCGTTCAGGATTATCCCGGCCCGGTGCAAATCGTCTTCGGTGTGAGCGATCGCGCCGATCCCGCGATCGAGGTGGTGCGTAAAATTGTCGCGGACTTTCCCGATCGCGATTTTACCTTGGTGATCAATCCGCGCCGGCACGGCAGCAATCGCAAAATTTCGAATTTGATCAACATGGCGGCCGAAGCCCGCCACGACGTCCTGGTGATATCGGACAGCGATATCGTCGTTGATCCAGACTATCTGAAAAACATCGCAGCGAACCTGCAACAACCCGGCGTCGGCCTCGTCACCTGCCTCTACCGCGGGGTTGCGGCGGAAGGCATCTGGGCCAAGCTCGCTGCTGCGGCCATCGACTACCATTTCCTGCCGAGCGTGCTGGTCGGCCTGATGTTCGGACTTGCCGCGCCTTGTTTCGGCTCGACCATTGCGATCCGCAAAGAAACGCTCGCCATAATCGGCGGCCTGCAAGCGGTGGCCGATCAGTTGGCCGACGATTATGCGCTCGGCGCTGCGGTACGGCGCGCGGGATTTAGCGTCGTCATTCCGGCCTATATTGTCGGCCACGAATGCACGCAGACTACGGCGCAAGGCCTGCTCCGCCACGAATTGCGCTGGGCGCGCACCATCCGCTCGGTGGACCCGCTGGGCTTTGCCGGCACCGCAATCACGCATGCTTTGCCGCTCGCCTTGTTCGGGCTGCTGCTCGGCGGCGTCACCCCGCTCGCCGTGCTCGTGCCCGTGGCCTTGGCCTGCCGCGCGGTGCTGCAGATGGAGCTCAAACGCGCTTTCCACCTGCGTGCGAGTCTCTACCGGTCGGGACCGCTGCGCGATCTGGTGTCGTTTGCGGTTTTCGTAGCGAGCTTCTTCGGCCGCGGCGTCGAATGGCGCGGCCATCGCTACGTTGTGGAGGCCGACAAAACGCTCGCTTATTACGGTGAGGTTGAAACGTGATGCGCAGCCTATTCCTCCAAGCGCCTTCGTTCGACGGATTCGATGGCGGAGCGGGCGCGCGCTACCAGATGAAGCGCGAGGTGAAGTCGTTCTGGTTCCCGACCTGGCTGGCGCAGGCCGCCGCCATGGTGCCGGGCTCCAAGATCATCGACGCGCCGCCGCATCGGCTGACTTTCGAGGACATTGAAGACGACGTGACGTCGCACGACTTCATCGTGATCCACACCTCGACGCCGAGCTTCAAGTCCGACGTGAAATCGGCCGGCATGATCCGCGCGCTTAACCCGATGGCCAAGATCGGCTTTATCGGCGCCAAGGTTGCGGTCGAGCCGCAGGAAAGCCTGGACGCCGCGCCGGCGATCGATTTCGTCTGCCGCAACGAATACGAGTTCACCATCAAGGAACTCGCCGAGGGCGCCGACTGGTCGACCATCAAGGGCTTGTCCTATCGCGGACCGGACGGCAAGATTGTCCACAACCCCGAGCGCGAAGTCCTGATGGACATGGACAGGCTGCCGTCCGTGCTCCCGGTCTACAGGCAGCTCAAGGTCGAGAACTATTTCGGCGGCTATCTCAAGCACCCCTATATGAGCTGGTATACCGGCCGCGGCTGCAAATCTCGCTGCACCTTCTGCCTGTGGCCGCAGACCATCGGCGGGCACAAATACCGCGCCATGTCGATCGATCGCGTGGTTGAAGACGTCAAATACGTCATGAAGGAATTTCCGCAGGTGAAGGAGATTTTCTTCGACGACGACACGCTGACCGATGATCATCCACGCGTCGAGGCGCTGGCGCGTGCGCTCGGCCCGCTCGGCGTCACCTGGTCGTGCAACGCCAAGGCCAACGTGCCGTGCAAGACGCTCGAAGTGATGAAGGACAATGGTTTGCGGCTCCTGCTCGTCGGCTATGAATCCGGCAACCAGAAGATCCTGCACAACATCAAGAAGGGCGTGCTGGTCGAGGTGGCGCGCCGCTTCTCCAAGGACTGCCGCGAGCTCGGCATCATCGTGCACGGCACGTTCATTCTGGGCCTGCCGGGCGAGACGTCAGAGACGATCAAGGAGACGCTGCAGTTCGCCAAGGACGTGAACCCGCGCACGCTGCAGGTGTCGCTGGCCGCGCCCTATCCGGGCACCTTCCTCTACAAGCAGGCGAAGGAGAACGGCTGGTTCGCCGCCGATGTCGACCTGCTCACCGATGACGGCACGCAGATCGCGCCGCTCAACTACCCGCATCTCGGCCACACCGAGATTTTCGATTCGGTTGAGGAATTCTACAAGAAGTTCTATTTCCGCCCCTCCAAGATCGCCGAGATCCTGGGCGAGATGCTGACCAGCCGCGACATGCTGGTGCGTCGCCTGCGCGAAGGCGTCGAGTTCTTCCACTTCCTGCGTGAGCGGCGCGAGACGGCGTAGGAACGCGCAGTCGCTATCACGTCTTCAGATAACCGTTCTGCCGAAACCAGGTGACGGCGTCGGCGATTGCTTCGGCATAGGGGCGTGCGCGATAGCCAAGCTCGCGCTCGGCCTTTGCCGAGGTGAAGAACATCAAATCCTTCGCGAGCTTAAGCCCCGTGGTGGTGACGAACGGCTCCCTGCCGGTGAAATGCGCGATCGCTTCGGCGCCGTAGGCAATCGGAAAGATCAGCCGGCGCGGGATGCGCAGCTTCGGCGGCTTGCGGCCGACAAAGCGCGCGATCTCGCCCAGCATGTCGCCGAGGAGAACATCCTGCCCGCCGAGAATGTAGCGCTCGCCGATGCGGCCCTTTTGCCATGCCGCGATGTGACCGGCGGCGACATCCTCGACATGCACCAGATTGAGTCCGGTATCGACGAAGCCGGGCATGCGCCCCGATGCCGCTTCGACGATGATCCGCCCGGTCGGCGTCGGCCGCACGTCGCCCGGCCCGATCGGCGTCGACGGATTGACGATGACGGCCGGTAGGTTTTGCTCGGCCACCATCTCTTCGACCAAACGCTCGGCGACGACCTTGCTGTATTTGTAAGCGCCGACCGCGGATTTCGCCTCGAGCGGAAAGGTCTCGTCGCTCGGCGCGCCGTTCGGCCGGGCCTTGAGCGTCGCGACGCTCGACGTATAGACGATCCGCTCGACGCCTGAGCGCTTTGCCGCATTCATCAGCGCGCGCGTGCCGTCGACATTGGTGCGGATGATCTCATTGTCGTCGCGCGCCCATAGCCGGTAATCGGCAGCGACATGGAAGAGGACGCGGACATTCTGCATAGCGCGTTCAAGCGAGCCGGCATCGAGCAGGTCGCCCTGCGCGATGTCGAGCCGCGGATCGGCGATATTGACCCGGGAACTCGTGGAGCGCACCAGCACGCGCACCTGTTCCCCGGCCTGCGCCAAGCGGCGCGCGACCGCCGAACCGATGAAACCGCTGGCGCCGGTAACCAGGATCATTTGCGCCCTCTATATTCCGTTCTCCCGCAGGCGGTATACTCGGTACCAAAGCTATCGGCACTTGCGTAACAGACGTCACACCGATCGATTGAGGCTGGGTCCATGCTCGTATTTCGCCGGTTAATGACGGCCTTCGCCGTTTGCGGCGCCGTCTGTCTTGGTGTTGCCAATCTCGTCGGGCCAGCGGCCGCACAGACCGCTGCAAAGGCGGCGGTTTCGCCGCGGCAGGTCCAGGTCGATTTGTTTCGCGGCCTGGCCGACATCTTTTCGCGCGGCATGGACACGCTGACCGAAAGGCTCAATCGTCAAGGTTTCACCGCGCGGGTTTATAGTACCAACGGCTGGCAAACGGCGGCGCGGCGCATCGCCGACCGTTATGCGCGCGGCGACAAGGACATCGTGGTCCTCATCGGCCATTCCTTGGGAGCCGACGCGACGATCGACGCCGCCAATGCGCTCAACGCGCAGAACATCCCGGTCGAGCTCATCGTTACGTTTGACGCCACGCATCCGCATCAAGTGCCCAAGAACGTTCTTCACTTCGTGAATTTTTATCAGAACAACGGCTTTGGCAAACAAATCAGTCCAGGTCCAGGATTTCAGGGTGAGCTCAGCAATGTCGACCTCACCGCGGACACGAGCCTGTCGCATGTGACGATCGAGAAATCGCCCCGTCTGCATGCGCAGGTCATCGCAAAGATCGCCGACGTCGTAAACAAGGACCTCGCCAACAGGGTGCAGGCGAAAAAGCCGAAACCCAAAAAGCGGCAAGCCGCCAAAGCCAAAGCCGCGAACGCGCCAACAGGGCAGCAATGAAACTGCCGAGCCGACGCGCGCTGTGGGCATGTTCGATTAATTTGGCTGGCGCCATTGAACCCGGAGCGGGCCCGCCTAAATAGGATGCGCCATAACCTTCTGGTCGCCATGGGCCCTTTTTCGTTCCTTCTCAATATTCTTTGGATCGTCTTCGGCGGCCTGTGGATGGCGGTCGGCTGGGTGATTGCCGCCATCATCATGGCGGTCACTATTATCGGCCTGCCCTGGGCCTGGTCGGCATTCAACATCGCGTCCTATACGCTGATGCCGTTCGGCCGAAAGGCCGTGTCGCGGGCGGAATTTACCGGCCATGACATCGGTACTGGCCCGTTCGGCCTTTTGGGCAATATCATCTGGCTGGTGCTGGCGGGCTGGTGGCTCGCGCTCGCTCATCTGATCACGGCCGTGCTGCTCGCCGTCACCATCATCGGCATTCCGTTCGCCTGGGCGCATCTCAAACTTGCCGGCGTCGCGCTGTGGCCGATCGGCAAGATGATCGTGCCGTCGGATGCCGTGCCGTTGCGCTTGCCGCGTGCCGGGGCTTAAGCCGCTTGCCGCAGCCACACTTTGTTATCGTGAAACGCCGCGCCGCCGAACGGCGCGATCGAGTCGGCGCCGGTCAGCGTATTGATGCCGCGGCCGTCGGCGTATGCCGAATTGGGCCAGATCGATTCCGCGATCAGCACCCCGCGGCGCACGCCGTCGAACAGTTTGGCATGGAGCCGCACTTGGCCGCGCCGGTTGCCGAGCGTGACCAGGTCGCCGCTGACGATGCCGAGCGGGGTGGCATCGTCGGGATGGATCATCACTTCGGGTCGCCGTTCGCCGGAGAGCGAAGTCTTGGTTTCAGTAAAGGTTGAATTGAGGAAGCCGCGCGCCGGCGAGGTCGCGAGCCGGAACGGATGTTCGGTGTCGGCTTCCTCGATGACCTCCCAGTGATCTGGCAGCGCCGGCATCGCCGCCTCGGTGACGTTCCGGTGCCAGCGCCGAAACGGCACATTGGGCCAATCCGGCTTGAAGCGGAATTTGCCGTCCGGATAGGCGAAGCCGTTGAGATAATGCGCGGTGGCGAAATCCGGCTGGCAGTCGATCCAGCGATTGGCCTCGAGCTCCGCGAGCGTGCCCCAGCCGGATTTTTGCAGCGTGCCGTCGATCAGCTCGCGCGGCGTCATGGCAAAGCCCGGATGCTCGGCGCCGAGCCGCTTGCCGAGCCCGCAGATCACCTCGTGATTGTTGCGGCATTCGCCCGGCGGCTCGATCAGCTTCGGCCCGAGCAAAATGTATTGGCTGCCGCCGGCGGTATAGATGTCGTCGTGCTCGACGAACATCGTGGCCGGTAAAACCACGTCCGCCATCCGAGCGGTATCGGTCATGACCTGCTCGTGCACGCAGACGAACAGGTCGTCGCGGGCAAAGCCGCGCTTGACGGTGTCCTGCTCGGGCGCGACCGCCACCGGATTGGTGTTCTGGATCAGCATCGCGGTGACCGGGGGTCCGCCGAACAGCGCCTCCTTGTCGCCGGTCAGGATCGGTCCGATGCGCGATTGATCGAGCATGCGGATCGAAGAATCTTTGATATCGCCGCCGTCGATCAGGCTGATATCGAGATGAAAGATCGCGCCGTTGTTGTGAAAAGCGCCGCCACCCTCGTAACGCCACGCGCCGGTGACGGCGGCGATACAGCTTGCAGCATGCATATTGACCGCGCCGTTGCGCGAACGCGAGAAGCCGTAGCCGAGGCGGTAGAACGCGCGCGGCCGTTCGCCGGCGAGGCGGGCGAAGGCTTCGATGGTCTCTGCCGCGCAGCCGGTAATTTTGGCCGCCCAGTCCGGACCGCGCGCGCGCACATGTTCGGCAAGCTCGTGCGGCGCATCGGTGTAGCGTTCGAGATAATCCCAATCGGCTTTGGTGTCGCGAAACAGGCAGTGCATCACCGCGCAGGCGAGCGCGCCGTCGGTGCCGGGGCGGATCAGCACCGGCAGGTCGGCCTGCTTCATCGTCGAATTCATGTAGACGTCGACGGCGACGATCTTGGCGCCGCGTTCTTTGCGGGCGCGCGTCGCGTGCGTCATCACATTGACCTGGGTGTTCACCGCATTGGTGCCCCAGATCACGACCAGATCGGACTTCGCCATTTCGCGCGGGTCGGAGCCGGCCAGCTTGCCGGTGCCGGCGATGAAGCCGGTCCAGGCCGGATTGACGCAGATGGTGGAGAAGAAGCCCGAATATTTCTTGGCGTGACGCAGGCGGTGAATGCCGTCGCGCATGACGTAGCCCATGGTGCCGGCATAGAGATAGGGCCAGACCGCCTGCGCGCCGTGCTTCTGCTCGGCGCGGACAAAATTCTCGGCGACCAGGTCGAGCGCGTCGTCCCAGGACACCGGCGCGAACTCGCCAGAGCTTTTCGGGCCGGTGCGGCGGAGCGGCTGCGTCAGGCGATCAGGATGATGCACGCGCTCGGCGTAACGGGCGACCTTGGCGCAGATCACGCCGTCGGTGTAGGCGTTGTCGGCCGCACCGCGGACCCGGCCGATCGTGTGCCCATCGACGACCTCGACTTCGAGCGCGCAAGTTGACGGACAATCGTGCGGGCAGGCGGACGCGGCAATGCGCGGGCGGATGAGCTGATTCATAGGCGTTTTCAGCTATGTGGGCGGATTCCGCCGCCCGCTAACCCCTCGATTCCAACAGAGTTTAGACGATATCACAGGGCAGCGGTACGGGAACTAAAGTCGGGCCCGCAACCGCTTGGCCGCCGCGACCATGGCCTTAAGCTTTTCGTGCGCCAAAGCCCGGCTGATGGTCATCAGTCCGCAATCGGGCGCAAGCCACACCTGTTTGGGATTGATATGCTCAAGAGCCTCGGCGACGCGGCGCTCGATCGCCTCGACGGTGGGGGCCGGCGAGTCGCCCGGGTCGACGCAGCCGAACATGACGATCCGGTCGCCGCACATTTTCAGCACTTGCGGATCGAAACTGCTGCGGCCGAATTCGACGGTAAACCCGCCGATGCGGGTTTGCATCAAATGCGGCAACAGGTCGGCATATTCGTAGTGGTGCTGCCGGTCGCCACCGCCCGGATAGCCGTAACAAAGATGAACCACGGTCGGCACCGTGATGCCGTCAAGGCAGCGATCGAGCGCCTTGGCGCCATAGGCCACAACCTTGTCGTGATAACGCGTCATCGCCGGCTCATCGATCTGCAACACCTCACAGCCGGCAGCCTGAAGATCGCGCAACTCGGCATTGATCGCGGCCGCGACATCCATCGCGAGCTCGTCTTCATGGCCGTAGAATTCGTTCGCTGCGCTGTCGACCACCGTCATCGGTCCCGGCACCGCCATTTTCAGCGGGCGGGCTGTATGCGACTTGGCGGCGCGCAGATCGCCGACCGAGGCGGCCGCACGGCGCGCGATCTTGCCGGTGATGCGCGGCACCATGCGATTGGCGGCGCGATTGCGGTACACGGCCTTGTTGACCAGCGTCTTGGTGTCGATCCCGTCCCACGTCCCGGCAATGTGGAAGATGAAGTGGGTTCGCCGCATCTCGCCATCGGTCAAAATGTCGAGGCCGAGTTCTTCCTGCTCGCGCAGAACGACGACGGTGGCGTCGTCCAAGGCTTCCGTGAGAGGCGCGCCGGACATCCGGAACATGGCCTCGCTGCGCTTGGTATCGGCAAGCCAGGCAGGGCGCGGAAAGCTGCCGACGCTGGTCGTGGCAAGAGCTTGAAATGGCATCTGGAATTCACTGCTACGGGCCGTTGCGCTATCGCGCGGCGCGGACGATAGCACGGCAACTCCGCAACGTAACCGCGCCAGCCGCCGAAACCGTTCATGAGATGCGTTAACTCATCTCGCATCGCCCGCAATGTTTGATGGACGGCGCAAGCCTGCAACATATATTCTGCGCCGGCGTTAAAGACACCGCGTCAGGGGGAGAGAGAAGATGAAAGCCGCCGTTCTCGGCGAGCGCGGGATCGAGGTCCGTGACCTGCCGAAGCCCGAACCCAAGCCGAATGAAGTTTTGATCCGGGTGCGGGCGTCGAGCCTCAATCGCGCCGACCTTCTGGTGGCAACAGGACACCAGCACGGCAGCGTCGGCGGCGTCGGCGCGCGGATCGGGCTCGAATGTTCCGGCGAGGTCGAAGCGGTCGGCAGCGACGTGAAGGATATCAAGGCGGGCGACCGGATGATGGGCTCGGCGCCGGGCGGCTTCGCCGAATATGTCGTCACCGATGCCGGCCGGGTTCATCGCATCCCCGGCAACAACATGACCTTCGAACAGGCGGCGTGCTTTCCGGTCGCGCTACAGACCATGCACAACGCGGTGGCGACGGCGGGCCGATTGAAGCGCGGGGAGACGATGCTGATGCAGGGCGCCAGCGCCGGCGTCGGCCTCATGGGCATGCAGATCGCCAAGGTTTTGGGCGCTTCGCTCGTGGTCGGGACGTCGACGAATGCGGAGCGCCGCAAGCGGCTCGCCGAATACGGCTGCGATGTTGCGGTCGATACCAGCAATCCGGCGTGGCCGGACGAGGTCAAGAAAGCGACGGGCGATAAGGGCGTCAACCTGATCGTCGATCTGGTTTCCGGCGGCGTCGCCAACGGCAATCTGGCGGCAGCGGCGCTCTTGGGCCGCATCGTCAATGTCGGCCGGCTCGGCGGCATGAAGGGCGAATTCGACTTCGATCTGCATGCGCTCAAGCGCATCGACTATATCGGCGTCACATTCCGCACCCGCAGCGTCGAAGAGGTTCGTGAGATCAATCGCTTGATGCGCGCGGACCTGTGGCCGGCGATCGAAGCGGGAAAGTTGTCGCTGCCGATCTACAAAACTTATAAACTTGTCGCCATCGCCGACGCGCTCTCGCTGATGCGCGCCAACCAGCATTTCGGCAAAATCGTCATCACGGTGTCATGAAAAAGAAGCAGCGGGCGCGAAAAAAGAAGCCAACAAAGAAATCGGCTTCCACAGCGCGCGCTTCTAAGCGCGAATACCGGCTTGCTCTCGGCGGATCGGTCCGGCATAGATTAAATATGACTGATTCGGCCAAGGGCCCCGCGCCGATATTGGCTGCGGGCGGAATCGTCTTGCGCGGAAATTCCAGGCCACGCATCGCCATCGTGCGGATGCGGCGGGAAAAGGCCTGGGTGCTGCCGAAAGGCAAACTGATGCCGCGCGAGCATCCACGCGACGCTGCCAAGCGCGAGGTGGTGGAAGAGACCGGGCACGACGTATCGGTCCACGAATTCCTCGGCTCGATGTCCTACGCGGTCGAAGGCAAGATCAAGATCGTGCAATTCTGGCTGATGCGCGCGATAGGCCCGCCGGTCCACGAACTGATGGACGACGTCAAGGCCGTGAAATGGCTGCCGTTGCGGGACGCCATCAAGACGCTCAGCCGTCCGCATGAAAAGGTGTTCCTCACCCACGTCGGACCGATTGCGCTCGCTCACGTGAAAAAAATCCAGCATGAAAAAATGCGGCCCGCGTCCCGCAAAGGCACGCGGCGGCGGCGGGGCACGCCGTCGTCACCCGCGGCGCCAGCCGCGCCGGTCGAGCATGTGATTGCGATGGACTACGAAAAGGCGCGGCCCAACGTTTTCGTCAAAGCGCTCGGCAGCTGGATCGGCCGGGTTGCCCACAGCACGGCACGCCGGGCTGGCTGAAGCGCGCCGTTTCGTTGGTCATTTCCGCGACGAGCATGGACATCAAAGGCGCCGCATTAGAGCGGATTCCGGTCATGTAGAAGCATAGCCTGCGTGGGCGAAGTAATTTGTGCATTCTCTGGCGCTGAAAGCGGCCAGGAGTTTGCCAATCCTG
>Ga0209448_10000312_pt1 | contig 17045 bp, 11 predicted proteins | sample BogFormECP14_OM2_FD_188245 | JGI IMG/M metagenome (GOLD analysis project Ga0209448, IMG submission 188245) | Bog forest soil microbial communities from Calvert Island, British Columbia, Canada - ECP14_OM2 (SPAdes) (version 2) | ecosystem: Environmental > Aquatic > Freshwater > Wetlands > Bog ... | reverse complement strand
ATCGGCACTATAAAAATGGAATAACAAAAGAGAAGGGAAAGAGCCGTAAATGCTGATTCTGGGGCTGAATATGTTTCACGCCGACGCTTCGGCGGCGATTGTCGAGGATGGGAAAATTCTCTTTGCAGTGGCTGAAGAGCGGCTGAACCGGCGCAAGCATTTCGGCGGCTTTCCTGCACTCGCGGTGAAAGCTTGTCTGGATGCGGCAGGCGCCAAGATCACCGACGTTCAGCATGTCGCCGTGGGGCAGGACAGCGACGCCAATCTCGCCAAGAAAGTGCAATATGCGCTGGCGAATCCAGCGAAGGTGTTGAATTTTATCAAGATGCGCCAGCGCAAAGAGTCGATGCGCAATGTGCGTTCGCTGCTGGCGCAGGCGCTCGACGTGGATGCTTCCACGCTGAAGTTCCAGGAGCATCATCTCGAGCACCACATTGCGCACATCGCCAGTTCGTACTACTGTTCGCCATGGGAAAAGGCTGCGGGCTTCAGCTACGACGGTTCGGGCGATTTTGTTTCCACGATGACGGCGCGTTGCGAGGGCGGAGAAATTCAGGTGCTCGACCGCGTGTTCCTGCCGCACTCGCTCGGCAGTTTCTACACCATGATCTGCGATTTCATCGGCTACAAAAAATATGGCGATGAAGGCAAAGTCATGGGGCTGGCGCCCTACGGAAAAGACACCTACATCGACGAGATTCGGAAGATTATCGCGCTCAAGAACGGAAACTTTCAACTCAACATGAGTTACTTCAAGCCGCTGGGGAGCAATCAGGGAATGCAGGTGCTGCCTGACGGAACGGTGCGTCTAGCGCGGCATTTCTCCGAAAAGATGGAAAAGCTTTTCGGCACGCCCCGCGAACCGCACGCGGAGATCACGCAGCGTGACATGGATCTCGCGTATGCCATGCAATATTGTTTCGAGGAAGTGTTCTTTCATCTGGTGAACGAGCTCCATAAGCGCGTGCCCGATGAGAATGTTACGCTGGCGGGGGGGTGCGCCCTTAACAGCGTGGCCAACGGAAAACTGTTTTCCCGGACGCCATTCCGGCACACCTGGATTCAGCCGGCGGCCGGCGACGAAGGCCTGGCGATTGGCGCCGCGCTGCACACCTATCACTCGGTGTTGAAACAGCCGCGCAGGGATGAAGACCAGATGAATCATGCCTACCTCGGGCCGGAGTTTTCCGAGGCGCAGATTGAATCCGCATTGAAAACGGCTGGCGTAAAGTATCAGCGACTGGAACGCGCGCCGCTGCTCGACGCGGTTACCGACCAGATGGTCGAAGGCAATGTTGTGGGATGGTTTCAGGGACGCATGGAGTGGGGGCCGCGCGCGCTGGGCAATCGTTCCATCGTGACCCACCCGGGCCGGCCCGACATGAAGGATAAGTTGAACGCTCGCATCAAACACCGCGAGTGGTTCCGCCCCTTTGCGCCCTCCATCCTGGCCGAGGCGCAGCACGAGTATTTCGAGCACGACCATCCATCGCCCTACATGCTGCACGTGTACAAGATTCGTCCGGAGAAAAGGAAGAGCCTCTGTGCCGTGAACCACGTCGACGATACGGGGCGATTGCAGACGGTGGCGCGGGAAGAGAATCCGCTGTACTACGATCTGATCCAGACGTTTGGCAGGAAAACCGGAACCCCGGTGATCCTGAACACGAGCTTCAACGAAAATGAGCCGATCGTGTGCACACCGCAAGAAGCCATCGATTGCTTCCAGCGAACCAAGATGGACGTGCTGGCCATCGGGTCGTTTTTGGCGGGAAAGTCCGAAATCAAGACAGAAGACTCAAGCACCTAGAAGTTGACGGCATGACTGAAACTCCAGTTGCGGTGGCCGCATCCTCCGGTCTAAAGCTGCGGAGAGCCGCCGCCTGGCTCGGCGTTCGAGTGCTGGCGTGGGACGGCGACATTTTGTACGGGTGCCGCGGCTATCAGATCGTTCGGCTGCGCGTTGCTCCGCAAATCTTCGAGAGGGCGGAGTGGGAGCCTGTTGCGCGCTTTCGTCCCGTCTGGTGGAGGAATCTCACGTCGCGCACGACACTGAGCTATCGCCTGGTGCGTGATGGCTTTCATGCACTAGCTATTCTCGACGATCAGACCATGGTGGGCGTGGTTCCGGGCGCGGTGGTAACGCGAATCTCCGGCGGCGATGAATTTCATGTTACTCATCAGGTGCGGCGCGGCACTCGGCCACTGCACGTCACCGCTGTTCCATCAGGAAGCATTTATTGGGGCGAGTATTTCGATAATCGCGAGCGCGCGGAAGTCCACATCTACGTTTCGACCGATCGCGGACGCACCTGGCAGATTGCCCACACGTTTTCCGCGGGAAGCATTCGACACGTCCACAACATTGTTTACGACCGTTGGGGCGATTGCCTTTGGATATTGACGGGAGATGAAGGCGCCGAGTGCAAGGTGCTGCGTGCTTCCTGCGACCTTCGCTCAGTGGAAGAGGTGCTGGCCGGCAACCAGCAAGCGCGGGCCGTGGCTGCGATCCCAACGCAAACGGGGTTGTATCTTTCGACCGACACGCCCTTCGAACAAAATCGCGTCTATCGGTTCGCTCGTCGGATCGATGGGGCAGGGAACGTCGAGCCGGTCGGCGACCTCGCCAGCTCTTCCATATACGGTTGCAGGGTTAGCGAGGCGATGTTCTTTTCAACGATGATCGAGCCGAGCGCTGTGAACACCAGCCGTGACGTCCGTCTCGCTGGCTCCCGCGACGGAACGAACTGGCAGGTGCTGGTTCGCTGGAAGAAGGACAAATTGCCCATGCGTTATTTCCAGTACGGTAACGCTTTCCTGCCGGACGGCGAGAACGCCACTCGTTATCTGGCGGCGACGACCATCGCGGTCGAGCGGGACGATCTGGTCACGACAGTCTGGGAAGTCGAATCAGCATGAGCCTCGCCACACGTTGGCATTACTATCGGCGTATCTTCGGCGCCTACCTTTTTTCCGGACTTGGCTCCGGACGAAGCCAGTTGACGTTCTGGCATGAGACGCCGGAGATCAATCCGCGCGCTACTCCGGATCGGCTTGCCGAGTACTACATGGTATTTCGCGAGAAGGCGGACTACGCCGGGCCGTACGACGCTGTCGGCATTCCCATGCTCGACTACCACGGAGCGATTGGCCTGCAATACAACCCGATCGCGATTGCCCAGTGGGGGCTCGCAAACTACAACCGCTTCTGTGCGACCGGAGACGAGACTCGCTGGCAGAAAACTCTCAAGGCTGCCGACTGGCTCGTCGCCAGCCTGGAGCAGAATTCCCACGAGCTTTGGGTATGGAACCATCATTTTGATTGGGAGTATCGGGACACGCTCACGGCGCCATGGTATTCGGGACTGGCTCAGGGGCAGGGCGTTTCACTCCTTTTGCGGGCATATGCGCATGCTCGATCTCGTTCCGAAGACGAGAAGTATCAATATCAAAGCGCGGCTGAAAAGGCGTTTGTCGCGCTCACCAAGCCTGTCGCCGAAGGTGGTGTGCTTCTTGAGGATGCCGAGAAGAACCTGTGGATCGAAGAGTATCTCGTGGACCCGCCGACGCACATCTTAAACGGATTCATGTGGGCCCTGTGGGGAGTGTTCGATTATTGGCTGGCGCGCGCCGATGCTCCAGCGAGAAAAGTTTTCGATCGCGGGGTGGAGACGCTGATTCATAATGTGGATCGATTCGATACCGGATACTGGTCGCTGTATGAACAATCTGGCACTCGTTTGAAAATGCTGGCGAGCCCTTTCTATCACCAATTGCACGTCGTACAGTTGCGCGTGATGTCAAAGCTGACTGGCGATGATCGCTTTGCAGCGGTTGCGGACCGATGGGAGGGCTATGCGCGGCGTCGTGGCAATCGGACGCGCGCACTGGTCGAGAAAAGCGTTTTCAAATTGCTGCATTACTGATCGTCATAAGACTGATCGTCATAATACGGATTGCTCTAATACGCATCGTGAAGATTCTCTACGTCTCACAATATTTTCCGCCTGAAATGGGAGCGCCGGCGGCGCGCGCAGCGGAACTGTCGCGGCATTGGGCCCGCATGGGTCACGAAGTAACTGTTCTCACCGGATTTCCAAACCATCCGACCGGAGTTGTGCCTGAAGATTGGCGCTCGCGGCTGCACCGCCTTCGCTATACGGAAACCGTCGATGGTGTGCACGTTGTTCGCACGTGGCTCTGGCCGCTGCCCAACCGAAAGGCGCACGAGAGGATCCGAAACTACGCGTCGTTCTGTGTCTCGGCGGCGGTCAGTGGATTGGCTCTGCGTAAGCCGGACGTGCTCATTGCCACGTCTCCGCAATTGCTGTGCGCGCTTTCCGGATGGTGGCTGGCGTTCTGGAAGCGCGTCCCATTCATTTTCGAAGTGCGTGATCTGTGGCCGGAATCGCTAGCCGCAGTCGGCGCCGGCAGCGAGGGAACTCTGCTCCATCGCACGCTGGGCGCAATCGCTGGATTTCTTTATCGTCGCGCTGACCGGATCGTAGTCGTGAGCCCAGCCTTCAAGGAACACCTGATCCGGCACTGGAACGTCCCCGCCGCCAGGATTTCCATTGTCGAGAATGGAGTGGAGACCGAGCTTTTTCGCCCCGATCCGGCGGCGCTGGAGGTGCGAAAGCAACTGAGGCTCGAAGATCATTTTCTGATCTGCTACATCGGCACGATGGGCAACGCGCATGGACTGGAGACGCTAGTTGCCGCCGCCGAGGAACTACAGACTGCGTTGCCGAAGGCTATGTTTTTGCTGATTGGGGAAGGGGCGGAAAAGGAACGGATCGTGGAACTGGCCGCTGCTCGCGGGCTCACCAACATTCAGTTCCTCGGGCAGCAGCCACGCGAACGGATTCCCGCCTACGTTTCCTCTGCCGATCTCTGCCTGGTCATGCTGAAGAAGACGGAACTGTTCAAGACGGTGATTCCCACCAAGCTCCTCGAATACATGGCGTGCGAGCGGCCGGTCATCGTTGCTGTCGACGGGCAGGCTCGGCAGATTGTCGAGGAAGCTGGTGCGGGCGTTTTTGTGGAACCCGAGAATAGTAAACTCCTGGTGAAGGCGATTCTCGACTTGGTGGAGGACCCCGAGCGCAGACGGCAAATGGGGACCAGCGGGCGGCAATCCATCGTCAACAAATTTTCGCGCGAGAAGACAGCGCAGGATTATATCGCTGTGCTCGCCTTGCACGGGCGAGGCCGCCCGTCTCCACACGAGCACTAAGGATGAACTGCAACCACTGCCAGGGCGGTGGATATCGACATGGCTGCATCCGCGGTGCGATATGCCGCAGCCTTCGCCCCACTTCCGGGGATGAACAATATGTCGCCTTTCACGAGAGGCAAATCCGGCGCCTTGGCATAAAGCACCTTCTTGAGGTTAATGGGGATTTCCTGAACCCCATTCGGAGTCTGCCGCAGGATCCTGGTCTTGCCCAAGGCAGAGGTGCGGGTGCTGCCGCCGGCCAACGCCAGGGCTTTGAGAACACTGAGGGAAGCGTCTTCGATCAGAAACCCGCTCGGATGGTTCACATCGCCCACGACGTAAATGATTCCGGCGCGCGACACAATAATCGTGTCTCCCGGGTAAACATCCACGTTGTTCTGAGTATCTTCCGCCAGGTTCTGCGATAGCTGCAACTCAACCTTCTGACTGGGATCTCCGCGATGTTCGATGGTCACGAGTCGGCCCGCCCTGTTGGTCAATCCTCCCGCCGCCGAGATCAAGTCGAAAAGGCGGCGCTCGCCGATCGCAGGGTAGGGCCCGGGGCGACCGACCTCTCCCACCATCATGATGGCTTGCGAGGCGGATTCATTCACGAAAATGGAGACGTGGGGGCCGCGGACAAAACCTCCATCCTCAAGTCGCTTTTGAATCAACTCCTGTGCTTCATCGGTAGTCAGGTCAGCAATGTGAACATAGTCAATCAGAGGGAAGTAAACTTCTCCCGAACCACTGATGCGGGTCTTGGTCAAGAGATCCGGAACTCCGTACACGCTGATGTCAATCAGATCGCCGATGCCCAGTTTCACATTGGAATTGGCCAGGAGACGAGCCGATTGAGGCGAAGCCGTTTCGTTCGCAGGTGCAGGCTGCGGCGCCTGCTCCGTGGCCGGTGTCTGGGCCAGAAGGTGGAGGCTGCATGAAGCAACCAGAAATACGTGAAAGCTTCGCAAAAGGAAGCGGCGATTCCGCCCTGACATACCGAGACTCCTGGAGAGATGTGTGCGTCGAGTTTAACACACGTAACCCGGCAAAATAGGCGCATAGCGCATGTTTCACAGCCCTGAGGCCACCAACAGTTAATAAAGAAATCCGCCAGACCAGTTGCTCAGCGACTGCCACGAGTTGTATAGTTCCAACAAATAAAAAGTTCATCACACTGGACACCTCAGGGAAACTCCGTCTAGAAGAATTGACTGAAACTTCCGCGCAGCAGGTGCGGTGTGATGTGCCGGGCGTTTCAGCCGGAAGGGAATTCTGATTTGACGCTCCTGTTCTTTGGCTTATTTGCATTCTCGCTGGCTTTGTCGTTTGTGGCTACGCGTGAAGTGCGAGACTTGGCAGCTCGTAGAGGCTGGGTTTTCGTGCCGCGAGCCGGACGGCATATCCACCAATCCCCGCTTCCCCGGTTGGGGGGCGTGGCGATCTTCCTGGCGTTCTCAGTTAGCATGAGCGTGTGGCTGGGGCTCTCTCTCATATTTCCCCGCCTGCTTGGTGGGTTTGCACCCAGCATGCTTGTCCGCATCTATGTTCCGGCCTGCCTGATCTTCTGCCTGGGAATCTACGATGATCTCAAAGGCGTGGGTCCGTATGTGAAGTTTGCTGTGCAGGCGATCGCCGCTGCCATGCTCTTTGCCGGCGGAATGCGCGTGCTCGATCTGCCGCTGATCTTCGGTTCCCACTCGCTGCCCTGGTTTGTCGGATTGCCCCTCACCGTGTTGTGGGTGGTCGCGGTTACCAATGCCTTCAATCTCATCGATGGCCTGGATGGTTTGGCCGCCGGATCGGCCTTGTTTTCGACGATGGTGGTTTTTGTCGTCTCCCTGGTCGATCACTCATGGCTGGGCTCCCTGATGAGCGTGACCCTCGCCGGCGCCATCCTGGGATTCCTGCGCTTCAACTTCAATCCGGCCACGATTTTTCTGGGTGACTCGGGTAGCCTGTTCATCGGATTCATGCTCAGCGCGCTGGCGTTGGCAGGAGCGCAGAAAGCTCCTACGTTCGTGGCCGTGGCCATCCCGGTGGTCTCGTTCGGATTGCCGATTCTGGAAACCTTGCTCTCCGTCATACGACGGCTGATTAGCGGGCGCCCGATTTTTACTGCTGATCGCGAACACATCCACCACAAGTTGCTGCAGATGGGTTTTACCCATCGCCAGGTGGTGATCGTTCTCTATGCCGTCTCCGCGATATTTGCCATGCTCAGCTTGTTCCTGCTCTGGCCAACGGGCAGCACCCTGGGGTTGGTGCTGGCGGTCGTGGGGACCGGCATCTGGCTGGGGGTTCAGCATCTGAACTACCTGGAGTTTGGCGAACTCCGGCGAGTGGCGCAGCGCACCATTGACCAGCGGCACATCGTGATCAACAATCTTTCCGTGCGCCGCGCGGTCGAGGAACTCAAAGTGGCCGGTGATTTCGCTCAGGTGCGCAGCATTCTGGTCGCCGCCTTTGATAGCAACGATTTCGATGCCTTTGAATTGCACCTCAAGTCGCTTCCCGGTGATCACGCTGCGCCCAGCGAAAGCAATCGCCACTTTCACTGGAGCAAGGTTCCGCACATGATGACAATTTCCAGCCAGCCTTCGTGGAAGCTGACGCTGGATCTGGTGACAAATTCGAACCGGCAACGCGGCGCACTGATCGTCTACCGCATCTACAGCCGCCGCGATCTTCAATTGGACGTCAACCTCCTGACTTCCGAATTTCCAGCCACCCTCGCGGACGCGCTCGAGCGAGTGCTGACCAGGCCCGAGGTTCTGGTGCCGGTTGCCCAAGGCGACACCTCGTCTCTGGCCGCGAACCTGTAACGGCCTTCGCAGACGGCCCGAAGAGAACGTAGGAGAAAAGAACGTAGGGACAGCCGTCCTCGGCTGTCCAGCAGGGCGAAGCCCCCGGAAGCCGTCCAGAGCAGGGCGGCAAAACGTAAAACCAAGGCGAGCCTCGTTCGCCGGGACAGCCTGGGGCGGCTGTCCCTACGCAGGATCTTGCTCCATTCCTATTGATTCCTGAGTTAATATGTATGTGACTTCCATGGGGCAGAGCATGCTCGGATGGCCGAATCCAAGTGCAGGGGCTCCCAACGGAGATCGCCGCCGTTCGGTTCGTCAAAAGCTCCACACTCCGGTTTACGCCACCTTCAATGGCCCCGAGACCGGCATGGTTGTCGACCTGAGCGAATTGCTCGATCTGCACGAAGACGGCTTCGCCGTCCAAACCAGTGAACGCCTCGAAACCAACCGGGCCGTAACCCTGTGCCTCGATCTGCCGGAAACTAAGAGTTACATTCATAGCAGTGGCCAGGTGATGTGGAGCGATGACGCTGGCCGCGGAGGTATCCGATTTTCCGGACTCTCCCAGAGTTCCCGGCAAATACTGAAAGAATGGCTTTTTGCGAACCTGCTGATTGCCTGCTCCAACCACGCCGCCCGAACCGAGCAACTCGCGCAGCGCGCGGAAGAGAAATCGCCCGAGTCGTTGCCGGTCCAGCAATCGAGTACTGTCGTCCCCATCTCCGATCGAAGAGAAATGTTTTCTTTGGTGGAAGCGGTTCGCGGCGAGGTCCGCGAGATGGGTGACGACGTGGATGCAGTGTTGCGAGTCATCACCGAGCGCGCCTTGAGTCTGACGGGAGCCGGTGGCGCGGCCCTGGCATTTCTCACAGACAATCAGATGATCTGCCGGGCGCGATCCGGCGAGCCGGCTCCGCCACTGGGAACTCCCGTGGACGTGCAACGAGGGCTGTCTGGAGAATGCGTCCGCAGTGGTCACCTCGTCTCCTGCGAGGATACGGAAAACGATCCGCGGATTGATCCCGAAGTCGGTCGCACGTTGGGCATCGGCTCGCTGATGGCCGCTCCCATCCTGTCCAATTTCCAGGTGGTTGGCCTGCTGGAGGTTTTCTCTCCGCAGCGGCGCGGCTTTACGAATGCCCACGGGACGGTCTTGCACCGGCTCGTGGAAATGATTCCCAAAACCCAGCCTGAAAAGGAGCTGCCTAAAGAGACGCAACCCGAAGCAACTCAACCGGAACCGCCGATCAAGCCAGACGCCGCGCTAGGCGCAGCGCCGCCCCGCGCTTCGGAGGCTGATTCGGTGGCATTGGATTCGCCCGAGTTCGAGTCGATACACGCGCTTCGCGAAGCCTTGTGGGAGCGGGAACCTGAACTTCTAGAGCAACTCCCGCAGCAGGCGTCTGCAGAAATCATCTCGGAGCAAGTTCGAGAGAAAGTTCGAGAGAAAGATCGAGAGAAGCTTCCAGAGCAGGTTCTCGCGCCTGTGCCCGCAGTTTCATCTCGCTTGCCTGATCTCTTACTGTTCGGCGCGGTGGTTGCAGTAGTGGCGATGGCCGCCGGCTATTTAAGTGCTCCCATAATCGAGAAGCGTTGGCCCGACTCGACGCAAGCGTCGCAGCGGTCTTTGCAAACTCAACCCCAACGCCCGCAGCCGCGGTCCCTGGCCGACTTGCAAAAGCTCGCAGATCAGGGAGACCCGGAAGCGCAATATCAAATGGGCGTGCGCTTCCATAACGGAGAGGATTTTCCGCAGGATGACGCACAAGCCATGCAATGGTTCCTGCGCGCCGCCGAACAGGGGCATCCTACCGCGCAGTCTGCACTCGGCGCCTACTATTGGGCGGGGCGCGGAGTTCCTGAAGATTTGACCAAAGCCTACTTCTGGTCCGAGATCGCGCTCGCCGAAGGTGACGAGAACAGCAAGTCTCGACTCGAAGGGCTAGCCTCCCAAATGACCCGGGCGCAAGTTTCCGCCGCGCGCCAGCAGGCCGAGGTGTGGCTCCGTTCCCATAACCAACGCGCAAAATCCGAAGCGAACTGAGCGGTCTTTAGTCCTATTCTGTCTCCCTCTGTGTCCTCTGTGCTCCCTGTGGTAAAGAACTCGCCCTCCATAGCCCAAGAACAGCCGTAGAATAGACGTGTGGCCACGCTCCAAGACATCCTGACGGCCGACGACCGAGTGCAAGAAGGCGACCCTGCCCTCTGGGAAAAGCTGGATCGCAATCGAGTGCGCTGCTACGCTTGCGGCCACTGCTGCCCCATTCCCGAGGGACAACCCGGAGTCTGCAAGGTTCGCTTCAACCTCGGAGGCACGCTCTACGTCCCCTATGGCTATGTCGCCGGAGTCCAGTGTGATCCCATCGAGAAGAAGCCATTCTTCCATGCCCACCCCGGAGCCCTCGCCTACAGTTTCGGAATGCTGGGCTGCGATCTGCACTGCGCTTACTGCCAGAACTGGGTCACTTCGCAGGCGCTGCGCGACCCGAACGCGGTTTCACCGCCGCTCGAGGCCGATCCGGAATTGCTGGTGAAAGACGCGCTTGCCCAAGGCGCAAAAGTTGTGGTCAGCACCTATAACGAGCCGCTGATCACCAGCGAGTGGGCGGTTGCGGTTTTCCGCCAGGCTCGTCAGGCGGGCTTGCTCACCGCGTTTGTTTCGAATGGCAACGGAACGCCGCAGGTGCTCGAGTATCTCCATCCCTGGATCGATCTCTACAAGGTGGACCTCAAGAGCTTCGACGACCGCCACTATCGCGAGCTTGGCGGACGCCTGCAACCGATTCTCGACACCATCCGTAGTTTGCATCGCATGGGCGTCTGGCTGGAGATCGTCACCCTGCTCATTCCCGGCTTCAACGACAGCGACGGCGAGCTGCGCAACCTCACCACGTTTCTGGCCGGCGTCTCGCCCGACGTCCCCTGGCACGTCACCGCCTTTCACCAGGACTACAAAATGACATCGCCCGCCGACACGCGTCCCGGGGATCTGCTGCGCGCCGCCGCCATCGGGCGTGACGCTGGGTTGCGCTACATATACGCCGGCAACCTTCCCGGTCGAGTGGAGGGCCTCGAAGATACTCATTGCCATCGCTGTGGTGAAATGCTGATCCAGCGCCATGGATATTCGATCGAAGAATATAAGTTGACTGCACAAGGCGATTGCCCCGCCTGCCACACGCCGGTCCCGGGGCGCTGGTCGAAGAAATTTGACGGTCAAATTGCGGCCGCGCCTTTTCTGCCCCGCAGGCAGGCGCAATTGGTTAGAATTCTCTCGCGACCATAATCACATTCATGCGCAAGACAAACTGGCTGCGAGGACAGTCCGGCTTCGTATCAGGGTATCGCTTTAGCGATACCGTAAGTTTTTCGAAATCGGGCGCCCCTTTAGGGGCTGGGCAGCGAAGATACACTTTCTCCGCTGTCTCAAGAGCGCTGCTTCTGGCGGCCTTATTGTGTTCGTGCCTGGACTGTTCTCCGCGCGATTTCCTGACGCGCCGGCTCGCCGCCGATTTGATCTCGGCCACCGACACATTCAAAGCACCGCAATTGTTCTGGCTCCGGACTGGCATCGTTTCCAACAAGGATTTCAGTTCTCCCGACTTCATGGTCTTACAGCGCCGCGGATGGGTTATCGGCACCGAGCAGAAGTGTCCCGCCGGAGTCGAGCCTCCCCCCTGCTGGGATGTGCTGCTCACGCCGCTCGGAGTAGAGACGATACGGCCCCTGATTTCGAATGCTCTTCCCGACAATGGCCGCGACAACGGCCCCATGGCGATCCAGGTCGCGCACCGGGAACTGCTGAGCATTTCCGGGATCAGCAAGGCGGGCAATTTCGCGGACGTCGAGTTCACCTGGCGTTGGGTATCGATCAATCAGGTGGGCGCCGCGCTTTACGACAGCGGAGTGCACTACCGGTCGACCGTCGGATTCCGTGGCTATGACGACGGCTGGCGGGTTGTGGATCAAGCTGTACCCAGCAATCAGAGACTGGACGATGCGCTGCGCAACGCTCAGCCGACGTCGCAGTAACATGGACAAAATCTTAAGAACACTAGGGACGAACCTCGGGGCAACAAAATTCTATGCGACGATCCATCGTGATAGTTTCGCTGGTTTCCGTAATGGCAGCTTCCATTCTTACCCAGGCGCAAACCATAAAACCCAAGCTCACAATAGACGAGTTTTTCAACTCGGTCAGCTTCGCCGCGGTGAAGATTTCTCCGGATGGTAGCTCCGTTGTCATCGAAATAGAAAAAGCCGACTGGGATCAGCAGATCAACCGCGAGGAACTCTGGCTCTACCGGATCGCGGCCAATGGCGGGAGTCTGGTGCAGTTGACGCAATCCGGACATGACAGTTCGCCGCAATGGTCGCCGGACGGCCAGTGGATTGCGTTCCTCTCGGAACGCAAAGTCGCCGCAGCAAAAAACACCAACGAAGACGCAGACGACGGCCAAGAAACAAACGGCGATGACAGAGATAAGGACAAGGACAAGGAAAAAGACAAAGACGTCGCCCAGTTGTTTCTGATTTCGCCCGGCGGCGGCGAGGCCTTTGCCATCACCTCGAGCGACGAAGAAGTCCACGCCTTCGCCTGGTCCAGCGACTCAAAGGCAATTCTCTTTGCCACCCGCGAACCCTGGACCAAGCAGCAGAACGACAATCACAAAAAAGATTGGAAGGACGTAATCCGTTACCGCGGCGATGAGCGTGGTGACGTGATCTTCCGCCTCAATCTCGAGGAAGCCCTGGCGCGCCACGCCGCACTCGGCTCCAATTCCAAAGAAATCCCCGGCGCGGAGAAAGATTCCCACGCCACACCCGGAGCAGTCCCGATTGCGCGCACGCCGCTGCGGATAAGTCAAATCAGCATTTCGCACGACGGCCATCGCCTGGCGTTCCTGACCTACCCAGTGTCCGAGCGTGAGGAGAAAGTTGAAGACGTCGATCTGTACCTCGTCAACCTGACGAGCAATAGCTTGCCGACCAACGCGCCGGAGGTCGCACCCATCCGCCTGACCCATAACGAAGCCGAGGAACTGAATCTGGCGTGGGCTCCCGACAATCGCCATTTGTTCTTTCAGGTCGACCTGGGATCGCTGGAAAGAAAGTATGAAGATCCGCAGCCGCGCCTCTACTGGATCGACGCCGGCGACGTACCTGATAAGACGCCCGAAAAAAGGGAAGTTCAGCGCTGGTTCGCCGACTACCCCGGCGAAGTCGTCCATTACGCGCCGCTGCCCGACGGTTCGGTGCTGTGCGCTTGCCGCCTCGGAACCGAGGTGCAGTTCGTATCGCAGGCGAATCCGAAAGCCGCCATCGTGAAGCGCGAGGGATGGGCGGGAAGGTATGAAAGCCCCGCTGCCGCGTCGCAATCGCAAAGCACACGCATAGCGTTCGTCTACTCGGCAATCGTGCGTCCCACGGAGGTTTACATCGCCGACGGTCCCGACAAACTGGCGCAGGCGCGGCCCATCACTTCTTTTAACAAGCTGTTCACCGAGCGGGAACTGCCCCTGGCCAAGCCTTATCGCTGGACCTCCGACGACGGCACGCCGGTGGAAGGCATGCTGATGTACCCTCCCGGAAAGTTCGAGGCGAAGAACCTGCCGATGTTTGTCTACATCCACGGCGGGCCACAGGATGCCGATGGCAACCACTTCCAGGCGGATTGGTATCAGTGGGATCGCCTCGCCGCCACCGCGGGCTGGCTGGTGTTCGAGCCAAATTATCGTGGATCGACCGGCTACGGAGACAAGTTCGCGCTGCAGATCATTCCTGAAATGGATTCCGCTCCCGGCAAGGATGTATTGACTGGCGTCGATGCGCTGGTGAAAGACGGGATTGCGAATCCGAACCAATTGACCGTTGGCGGCTACAGCTTCGGCGGGTACCTGACCAACTGGCTGATCACGCAGACCACGCGTTTTAGGGCCGCCGTCACCGGGGCGGGCGCGGTGGAGAATGTCGCCAACTGGGGCAACGATGACGACGCATTCGACGACGCCTATTTTCTTGGCGGGTTGCCCTGGGAAAAGCCCGATCGTTATCGCAGCGAAGCCCCGATTTTCCAGATCAATAAAGTCCGCACGCCAACCCTGGTGGTCGCTGGGGCGGACGACATTCGAGTTGCGCCGCTCGAGGCGTATCTGCTCGATCGCGCTCTGCACCAGTTGAATGTACCGAGCGAACTGCTGATTTTTCCCGGCGAGGGACACGACCTCGACAAGAATCCCTGGCACGGAAAGATCATGGTGCGCGAAGAGTTGAAATGGCTCTCGAAGTATGGCGGCGTGACCGGTACGAACTAAAGACAGGTTGGGGAAGGGCACGGCTTCACAGCTTGCGGAACAATGCCGTGTAGAGAAGGGGCTTGCCCCGTCTTGGGTCACTTCGGAACGATGTTCGACCACGAACGGGAAGGGCACGGCTTCAGCCGTGCCGTCCAGAGCCGGAAAAATGCGGGCTTTAGCCCCTGATGGCCTCGGTTCAGCGCCTTACCGGTGCGCGGCGTCGGTTTGCAGTTGGGCAACTTTCGTGCGTGGAGAAGATTGCTGGTAGCGGGCGACGCCCTGATAGAGCGCTTCCGCAATTTTCTGGCGGTAAGCCGCGCTCTGCAGGTTGCGCTCGTCCGCCGGACTGCTCACAAAAGAGATCTCGGTAAGAATGGCGGGCATGGTCGTGCCCGTCAGCACGGCAAATGCTGAGTCCTTGATGCCCCGGTTGCGAATGTCGGGGCTGCTCGCGGCCAGCGTCGCGTAGAGAGAACGCTGCACGCTTGCTGCGAGACGCTGCGACTCCTCGATCTTGTCGTGTAACGCTCCGGCCGACAGCGTTACCGGTGTCAACTTGGGGAGTGTTCCATCGTCAGGCTTTTCCACTTCCCGCGATCCCGGGGCCGAAAACAGATTCGTATAGTAAGTCTCGACCCCCCGCGCCGCCGCCGAACTGCTGTAGTTGGCGTGAACGGACACAAACAGATCGGCCTGCGCCTGGTTGGCGAAATCAGCACGCTGATCAAGTGGCAAATAAGTGTCGCCCGTTCGCGTGAACATTACTTCCGACCCCAATCGCGCTTGCAGCAATTTGCCCAGACGCTGGGTCACGTCGAGCACCAGATCTTTTTCCAGCAATCCCTGGCGTCCGACCGTTCCCAAGTCCCAGCCGCCGTGTCCGGCGTCGAGCACAATGCGCATTTTCCCGGTTCTAGCCGGTAAGCGTTGATCGGATGCCGTCGCCAATGCCGCCACCGGAGCCGCTTTCACCGGGGCCGGAGCCGGATGGTATTGGTTCGCAGCCAAAGTTTCCTCGCTGCCCCGCAGCTCGACCACCAGGCGATAGGGGCTCGACTCCATGCTGACGGAGAAGTTCGAGCCATCCTTGGTGTCGAGCACGACGCGCGTTACGCCGGCGACGGGCTGAGCGACCCGCACACGCGTCAGCGAAGCATCGCCGATATCCATCGTCTTTCCATCCAATCCGGGCGACAGAACCGTATCGTGCAAGTCGAAGTAAATCCGCTCCGGCGACATCAAACGATGCACTTCGTAGGGAACATGGTCCTGCATGTCGATGACCACCGTGCTTCCTATCGACGAAGACCAGTGACGCACTCCGGTGATTTTCGGCAACGCCGCCAACTTATCTTCCGCCACGGCGGTGAGTGGCGCCGCATCGGAAGCAGCCTTCGAAGGATCCATCAGATTGTCGGTGGCTACCGGAGACAGAACATCCGCCGAGGGCGCTGGCGGCGCGGTCACCGACTGCGGCGAGGTTGCAGTCGTAACCGCCGTCTTCCCATGGAACTGCATGCCCCACCACGCTCCGGCTGAAAATAACGCAGCCACCGCCACCAAACCCATCACCACCCGCAATCCGGGATGCCATCCGCCCGGAACAAAATGGCGTTGCAAGAATGCTAAGAAGCGAAGTGGTTCGCTGGAAGTTGCCGGCTCGTCGATCTCAACTGTGTCGTCCGCGAATGACTCGTCGGTGACGCTGCGCTCATACAGATCGGCGAAGGTCGCTGGGTTGAAAACGTGCTGCTCCTCCGCTGCCACTTCCGGAACCAGTTCTGCAATCGGAGACGCCGCTTCTGGAACTTGCTGCGTCGCGGGAATGGTTTCGGGAATGGTAGACGAAGCAAGCTCGGCCTCAGCGCTGATGATGCTGGGCTCGACTTCAGCAATTTCGATCGCCGCCGTCTCAGCGACAACCGCCGCCGCAGGCGGCTTCGCCTGTAGGACTTCGTTCGCCACATCCGACAGCCAGTGGATGCGCCGGTCTTGATCTTCGGGCTTAAGCGCGGAAAGTACCAGCTCCGAGAACAGATCGAAACAGCGAATGTCGTGATCCGTGAAAGCCCAGGCAGTGTTTGAAAATGCCTGCAGCACGCCCAGTTGCTCGCTCCTGCCACGCAAGGGAATCAGTACGGTAGAACGAGCGCCCAGCGCGCGCGAGAAATCCAGTTCGACGCGAGCATCGATTTCACAATCATCGCAACGTAGAATGCGTCCCGATTCCAGGCAGTCCCGTAAAAATTCGGAATCGCCGATCAGGTGAGTACCACGTTCGACAGCAAGCGGTCCGGAGGCGGCGCGACACACCATCTCCGGCCACTCCTCCGCAGATCCATTCGCCAGCGCGATCACAATGCCGTCGGCCTGGGTAACGGCCTGAGCGCGGTCCGAGATCAATTGCAGCACTTCGTCCAGGATAAAACGTTCCGTCTCAAACAGGTCGCCATCGGAGGCGCGTCCGGTGGCTGTGCGCCGGTTTCGTATCTGCTCGTGGAGGTCCGAGAAGGCACGCAGGGCGCGCAGAGCTTCCTGGCGGGCAATCGATTCGAGGACGCGATTGCCTTCCTGCAATGGAAAACTGGGGTCGGCCGTGGTCGGCGCTTCCCAGTCAACTCGGGTTGGATTGGCACTCATGATCGCGCGGTCAGAACGGCAAACAACCTGTGCTCATCGTATCTTAGCTTACCCCAGGGACCATTTCTGGCTTTGGTTCCACCG
>Ga0209448_10000311_pt1 | contig 17048 bp, 14 predicted proteins | sample BogFormECP14_OM2_FD_188245 | JGI IMG/M metagenome (GOLD analysis project Ga0209448, IMG submission 188245) | Bog forest soil microbial communities from Calvert Island, British Columbia, Canada - ECP14_OM2 (SPAdes) (version 2) | ecosystem: Environmental > Aquatic > Freshwater > Wetlands > Bog ... | reverse complement strand
CTATTCGGCACTCGCTGAGCAGTTGCGCCGACTCAAGCGGCGCGGCATTCCCTTTACGTTGACGCCCGGGGTGCCGGCTTTTGCCGCCGCGTCAGCCGCGCTCGAATGCGAGCTGACCGTGCCCGAAGTGGCGCAAAGTGTGGTGCTGACCCGCGTCGCCGGCCGTGCCTCGCGCATGCCGGAGACCGAGACGCTCGCGATTTTTGCGAAGAGCGGCGCGACGCTAATCATCCATCTCGCGATCCACGCTATCGACGCGATCGTCAAGGAGCTGACGCCTTATTACGGCGCCGACTGTCCGGCCGCGGTCGTGGTGCAGGCGTCTTCGCCAACGCAGCGCATCATACGTGGCACGCTTGCGGATATCGCCGCAAAAGTCGCCGCGGAAAAAATCGAACGCACGGCGCTCATCCTCGTCGGCCGTGCTTTGGCGGCGGAGGATTTCCGCGACAGCGCGCTCTATGATGCTGACTACCGCCGCCGATTTCGCGGAGGCGCTGAGTGAATGCGCGGCTAATTCTTGAACGGCGCGCGGCCGACCAAATTCTGCTCGCGGTCGAACACCGCGATCTCGATGTCGATGTCGCGCCCCGAGACGAGGCCCGCTGCCGTCTCCTGCGCCGCCTGCGCCACCAGGTCGCCGAGCGTAATGCCTTCGGCTTGCGCGAGCGCAAAAGCCTCCGCGGTGGTATTGGCGGCGATCATGCGTTGGCAAAGTTGCGCCGAGCCGCCGGCCGCCGCCGCGACATTAGCAAGCTCGGCGAGATCGACGGCGCCGCGTTTGGAATGCAGATCGATGAAGCCTTGCGCCAGCTTGGTCATCTTGGCGATGCCGCCCGCGACGGTGACGCGCGGCACCGGATGGCGGCGCAAATATTTCAGCATGCCGCCGACGAAGTCGCCCATGTCGATCAGCGCGATTTCCGGCAGCCCGTAGAGCTTTTGCGCGCCGGCCTCGGAACTCGCGCCGGTCGCGCCGGCGATATGCGTGAGGCCCGCGGCGCGCGCGACTTCGATGCCGGAATGGATCGAATGGATCCATGCCGCGCAGGAATAAGGCACGACGATTCCGGTGGTGCCGAGGATCGACAGACCGCCGACAATGCCGAGACGGCCATTAAGGGTTTTCGCCGCCAAAACTTTACCGCCTGGAATCGAAATCTCGACTTCGGCGTCTGCGGCGCGGCCGACCGCTGTGGCGACGGCCGCGATGGCGTCGCGGATCATCTGGCGCGGCACCGGATTGATGGCGGGTTCTCCCGGCGGAATGGGAAGACCGGCACGTGTAACCGTGCCGACGCCCTCGCCGGCCTTGAAGATCACGCCCGAGCCCGGCGGGCCGGCGCGGACCGTGGCGCAGACCAGCGCGCCGTGGGTAACGTCAGGATCGTCGCCGGCGTCCTTGATCACGCCGGCGGTCGCGACGCCCTCGCCAGTCCGCGTCATGGCGAGCGTAAAGCTCGGCCGTTCGCCGCGCGGCAGCGTCACCTCGACCGGATCGGGAAATTCTCCGGTGGCCAGTGCCGCAAACGCCGCCTTGGCCGCGGCGGCGGCGCAGGTGCCAGTGGTCCAGCCCCGGCGCAATGGAGGAACCTGCTTGGGCATTGGGAGTCCTTTACGGCCTCCTTTAGTCCAGCCGGCCGCAGGCGTCACCACGGGGCTGTCCGATGACCGCACGCGGCCTCATCATCGCCGCGCCAAGTTCCGGCGCCGGTAAGACCACCGTGACGCTCGCCGTCCTGGCGGCGCTCACGCGGCGCGGCCTTGCCGTGCGCGCGGCGAAAGCCGGACCGGATTATATCGATCCGGCATTCCACGCCGCAGCCATCGGCGGCGCGAGCGTGAATCTCGATACCTGGGCCATGCCGGCAGCGCTGCTCGATAGGCTTGCCGCGGAGGCCGCCGACGGCGCGGATATTTTCATCATCGAAGGCGTGATGGGCCTGTTTGATGGCTCAGCCGGCACGACCGGCCGGCGCGGCGCCACCGCCGAGATCGCCGCGCATTTCGGCTTGCCGGTCGTGCTGGTGCTCGATGTCTCGCGCCAGGCGCAATCGGCCGCCGCCGTGGTGCGAGGCTTTGCCGCCCACGATCCGACCGTGCAAATCGCGGGCGTCATCCTCAACCGTGTCGCCAGCGAGCGGCACCGTGCGCTGGTCGCCGACGCGATCGAAGCGCTCGGCATCCCAGTGCTCGGCGCCGTGCCGCGCGAAGCCGCGCTAACGCTGCCGGAGCGGCATCTCGGCCTGGTGCAGGCCGGCGAGCATGCCGACCTTGCCGCGCTCATAAACCGCCTGGTCGCGATGGCCAAAGACCATATCGATCTCAACGCCGTTTTTATTGCCGCAGCCCCGCTCGAAATAGCAGCCGGGCGCTCACAGCGATTGCCCGCCGTGCCGCCGCCGGGCCAGCGCATCGCGCTCGCCAGCGATCAGGCGTTCAGTTTTGTCTATCCGCATCTGATGAGTGCATGGCGCGGCGCCGGCGCCGAAATCATTGCGTTCTCGCCGCTCGCCAATGAAGCGCCGCCCGAGCACGCCGATAGCTGCTGGCTGCCCGGCGGCTATCCGGAGCTGCACGCCGACAATCTCGGCGCCGCAGATCACTTCATGTCAGGCTTGCGGCGCTTTGCGCAAACGCGGCCGGTGCATGGCGAATGCGGCGGCTACATGGTTTTGGGCGAGACCCTTGAGGACGCCGCGGGCAAACTCCACGCCATGGCCGGACTGCTTGGGCATTCGACGAGTTTTGCCAAACGCAAGCTTCATCTCGGCTATCGCACCGCGCGGCTGCTCACCGACAGCGTCTTGGGCACGAAGGGCGCGATCGTGCGCGGCCATGAATTCCACTATGCCTCGCTCACGTCGGCTGGCGATGACGAGTCGCTTGCGGACATGAGCGACGGCGAGGGCAAGCCACTGGGCAAGGCCGGCGGCCGCCGCGGCCATGTCAGCGGCACGTTCTTTCACGCCATCGCAGCGACTGCAGAATAATGCGCTTACCGCTCCAACAGCGCCACCGTGCCGAGACCGCCGTCGGAGCAAATGCTGACGATGGCGCGGCTGCCTTGCGGGAAAGCCGCAAGCTCCTTCACGGCCTGACTTAAAATGCGCGCGCCCGTGGCCGCGAACGGATGGCCGAGCGCGACACTGCCGCCGTTCGGATTCATGCGCTCGCGCGGGAAGCTGCCGAAGGTGTCCTCGACGCCGGCTTTGGCGCGGACGAAATCCTTGTCCGCAAGGCCTTTGCGATGGCAGAGCACCTGCGCCGAGAAAGCCTCGTGGATCTCCCACAGCGCGATATCGTCATATTTGAGCCTATGCCGCGCCAAAAGCCGCGGAATGGCGCTGACTGGCGCCATGAGCAGACCCTCATGGAAAATATCGACGGCCGCCATTTCAAAATCCACAAGGCGGGCGCGTGGCGTCTGCGCCGGCAAGCGGCCAAGCCCTGCGTCGGTCGCGACCCAGATGGCGGCGGCACCGTCGGTGAGCGGCGAGCTATTGCCGGCCGTGAGCGTGCCGCGCCCGCTGGTGCGGTCGAAGACCGGCTTCAGCCGGGCGAGCTTCTCCAGCGAGGTGTCGCGGCGGGGGAAATAATCCTTGTCGACGCCATCGAGCGAAATGACGAGATCCTTGAAGAAACCGCGATCCTGCGCCGCGATCGCGCGCTGATGGCCTTCGAGCGCAAGCTCGTCTTGCTCCTGGCGGCCGATCTTCCAGTCCTTCGCCATATCTTCCGTGTGCTCGCCCATGCTGCGATGGGTGACGCGGTTCTGCACTTTAGGCACCAGCAGACGGATATCGGAGAGCTGCAGGCGGCCCAGAAGGCGCAGGCGATCGGCGAAACTGCGGGCCTGAACCATATGGCGCAGCCAAACCGACAAACCTTCGCTCAAGCCGATCTGGGCGCGGGTCATGCTCTCGACGCCGCCGACCATGGCGAGCGAGGCGCGGCCTTGCCCGAGCATGCCGGCCGCCTCGAACGTGCCGACCATGCTGGTTGAGCATTGCATGATGGTGGTGAAGGTCGGCACATGCGGATCGAGTTTGCTCTCGAGCCAAATCTCGCGCGCCAAATTGGCATAGGCGAGATTGACGACCACCGAGCCCCAGACGCCGAAATCGATCGGCCCGTTCACCTGCTGCGCCATAGCTTGAACAACGGGCACCGACAAAGTGAGCGCGTCGCGAGCGGCGAACCGCCCGTCCACATTGACGAATGGCGTCCGTAAGCCGGACGCCAGCCAGATTGCCTGTCCGTCGTTGGGCATTTTCTTCTCCGTATCAGCCTGCCGCTTTCGGCTCCGCGTCGTCGGCCGGCTTGTCGGAAACTCCCGCCTGCGCAAATGTCGCCATGCCGGTATGGCATGCCAGCGCGGCGCGCAGAATTTGCAGCGCCACGGCGGCGCCGGAGGCTTCGCCGAGCCGCATGTTGAGATCGACCAGCGGCTTGAGCCCGATCTCGTCGAGCAGCAGGCGATGACCGGCTTCGGCCGAGACGTGCGCGGCTTGCGCATGCAGAAGCGTATCGGCGCGCAGCTTCGCAAGCGGCGCGACCGCGGCGGTGCAGACAAAGCCGTCAAGCAGCACCGGAATATTTTTGCGCCGCGCCGCCAGACAGGCGCCCAGAATGGCGGCGAGTTCGCGGCCGCCCAATGCCGCGGCGACCGCGAGCGGATCGTGCAGTATGACGGCATGACGCGCGAGCGCACGATCGATCACGGCGCGCTTGCGCGAGAGCCCACCCCGGTCGATGCCGGTGCCGCGGCCGGCCCAGCGTTCGCCGCCGCCGCCGAACAAGGCCGCCGCAATGGCGGCCGCCGCCGTGGTGTTGCCGATGCCCATTTCGCCGAGACAGATGAGATCGCAGTCCGGCGACACGGAGTCATAGCCAGTCGTCACCGCGGCAATGAATTCACCCTCGCCAAGCGCCGGTTGCTGGGTGAAGTCCGCTGTCGGCCGATCGAGCGACAGCGGAATGACGCGCAGCTTCGCTCCGGCAACGCTTGCGAGCTGATTGATGGCGGCACCGCCGGCGGCAAAATTCGCCACCATCTGGGCGGTCACTTCGGCCGGATAGGCCGACACGCTTTGCCGAGTCACGCCGTGATTGCCGGCAAAGACCAGGATTTCGACCTGCCCCAGGCGCGGCGGCGCGTGGCCCTGCCAATGCGCCAGCCAGGCGACGAGATCTTCCAGCCGGCCGAGGCTCTTTCCCGGCTTGGTCAGCGTCGCTTCGCGCTGGGCGACCGCCGCGCTCGCGGCCGGGTGCCCGCTCGGCAGGTCGAGGCAGACCGCGCGCAGGCCGGAAAATGAGGTAAAATCGGTCATGCCTGAGGTCTAGCAAATCGCCTCAGGCACAGCCACCCGCGTTCGTAGCACCGCGATTTTCCATAGGCGACAATGTCCGATACCTGGCTCCAAGACCGCCTCGAAGAGCTCAAAGCGAGCATTGCGTTTTGCACGCGCCTGCCGCTGTTGGGCGCGACAGCGGTCGGCAGCGGCGCCATCGCCAAGGCGGCGTGGGCGTTTCCGGTCGCGGGCCTTCTGGTCGGCCTCATCGCCGCAGCCGTCTATGGCATCGCTCACCGCGCCGGAATTCCGGCGTGGCCCGCGGCGGTGCTGAGCGTTGCCGCAACGCTCATGATCACCGGCTGCCTGCACGAGGACGGGCTCGCCGACACTGCAGACGGCTTCGGCGGCGGCGCGACGCGCGAGCAAAAGCTCGACATCATGTGCGACAGCCGCATCGGTACTTATGGCGTCTGCGCCTTGATCGTGGCGCTTTTCCTTCGCGTCGGCATACTCGCGAGTTTTTTCTCGGCCGCGTCGGTCGGCTGGGCGCTCTTGGCATCGCATGCCGGGGCACGCGCGAGCATGATGGGGCTGATGTATCTCGTGCCGCCGACGCGCCGCGACGGGCTGTCGTCCGATGCCGGCCAGCCGCAGCTGGAGAGCGTCGCCGCCGCCGCGGTGTTGGGTTTTTTGTTGGCCGCGATCTGCCTTGGTCCGCTCCGCACCATCGTGGCGCTGATTTTATTGGTTGTTGTCGTCATGCTGATGGCCTGGTTGAGCCGGAAGCAGATCGGCGGTCAGACCGGCGACGTGCTGGGCGCGATCGAGCAGGTCAGCGAGATCGTTATTTTGCTGGTCGCGCTGCGCTGAGCCATCTTAGGTTTAATGCTTAGATTTTACGCAAACTGAATCGGGGCTGACCACAGCAGGCCAGATTTCTTGCAGGGAACCTCTGTTTGCATTGAGTTTTTGCGCGTTACCGCCTTTGGCACGAAGCTTGAATGAGATTGACCAAATTTGTTCCCGTTTCAAACAAACACAGGCTTTATCAGCAGGGACGCGACATGCGGAGCAGCATGTTTCACAGAAGCGGACGGATGACCGCCTCAGGCTGCTCGCCGGCCATGGTGAGGCTCAAGCGGCAGCTTGACCGGCTGCTTGAGCTTCGCCGAGAGGTCGAGGGCTTTGGTCAGCATCAGCCGGTTATGCGCCTCGGCGGCGGTCGCCGCCTGCGTCGGCAGGCCAAGTGACACCCGGTTGAGCCAGGAATCGGTTTCCTCGCGCATCGGCCCGCGCAATTCGCCAAGTGCCATGTCACCCGGCGGATAGGAGCCGAGGAAATCGACTAGCCGGCTCTGGTCCGGCGCATAGCCTTCGCTCTGCGGCGCCGACACCGCCAGCACCATGTCGCGATGGGTATCGTCGATGGTGAGCACGCCATGCGTGCCGTTGATGCCGACTTCGAGACTATAGACCGCGCCCGGCCAGGTGACCGGCAGCGCCCAGGAAATGTTGAGGTGATAGACGGTGCCATCGGAGCACATGATCATGCCGGCGGTGGCGTCGATGCCCTGATAGAGCGGGCCGAGCACCTTATCGACGGAACGGGCGTAACATTCGACCGGCTGCTTGCCGTCGAGATACCACATGACGATGTCGAGCGCGTGGGTGCCGGAAATCACCATCGGCGAGATCGTCGCCGGATCGTTGGTGCGCTTGTAATTGTCGATGGCGACCAGCCGGTTCATAAAGGCGCGCGAGGTCACCATGGTGACGTCGCCGAGCGCGCCGCTCCTCACCTTCTCCTTGCCGGCGAGCCATTTGCGCCGGAAGCGCTGGGTGTAGCCGACCACAGCGTCGAGCTTGGCCTCGGTGATCGCCTTGAGCACACGTTCGGACTGCATGAGATCGGTGGCCAGCGGCTTTTCGATCAGCATCGGCACGCCGCGCTCGACCGCCGCCAGGATCGGACCGACATGCAGATGTTCGTCGGTGGCGATGATGGCGCAAGTCACTTCCGGCCGTGCCAAGAGTTCGCGATGACTGGTGGTGATGAAATCAGCGCCGATGCGCGCACCGACATCGCCGCCGCGATTGTGATTGAGCTCGGCGATGCCTATCCATTCCACCGCGGGATGGCGCGCCGCCACTTCACCGCGGAACAGGCCGACGCGGCCGGCGCCGATGATGGCGAGGCCGACCCCCTTCGCGCCCTTTCTCATACGTTCAACCCCGCGCGGTTCTTCTGCTTGAGCTCGGCGATGCCGGAAATCGTCTCGTTGGTCAGCGGCAGATCGATCGGCTCGTTGCGGTCGGCCGACAAATCGGCCGCGCTATAAGTTTCCATCACCCGCCGCGCGCTCTCCGGCGTCACCATGACGGCAGTGTCGCGGATGCAGGCTTCCAGGAAATGAATGGTCTCGGGCCCGATGCCGCCGGCATAGACGTGATCGACCCATTCGCCCGGCATGGTCGACATGGCGAATTCCTGGCCGCGCTTGACGGTATTGAGCCAATTGTCGCGCTGGGTGTCGTCGAGCGTGAGCGCGCCCTCGGTGCCGGTGATCTCGATCCAGGTCGAGCAGTAATTCGGATAGCTCGGCGGCATATTCCAGCCGCCGCCGATCATTACCACGACGCCATTGTCCATGGTGACGGTGGTGAACATGATGTCGTGCGAGCCGTTCACCGGCTTCATGTAGCCATAGGCGCCTTGGCTATAGACCCGGACCGGCTTCGCCGGCTCAAGGAGCCAGAACACGAAGTCGAGATCGTGGGTCGATTCCATCACCACCGGCGACAGCCGCACGCGGCTCGCGATCTTCTTGCCGAGCTCGCGCGACAGGTGGCGGCTGACCAGCACCGAGACAACATCGCCAAGCGTGCCGTCGGTGATCTTCTTTTTGGCGAAGGCCACTTTCGGATTGAAGCGCTGCGAGTAGCCGATGGTGAATTTCAGATTGTTGCGGTGTGACAATTGGATCAGCTCGTCGGCTTCCCACAGTTCGAGCGCGATCGGCTTTTCCAACATCACGTTCTTGCCGGCCTTCAGGCAGTCCCGCGCGATCGGATAATGGTTGGCTTCCGGCGTGGTCGAGACATAGACCACCGAGATTTTTTCATTGTTGATGATGTCGTTGTAGTCGGGCGTCGCACTCGCCGGGTTGTAGAGCTTTTTCACCTCGGCGAGCCGGTCCGGCTTGATGTCGCAGAGGTGCAATTTGTCGACCAAAGCCGTGCGCGACAGCGTGTCCGCCCGCAAGCCGCCGATCCATCCGACCCCGACCACCCCCGCTTCAACTGTCTTCACCGAACGTTTCCTTCCTGGCCTCGCTTCGCTGCGGGCGCATAAAAACCATGATGCGGCGGGGGGCGCAATGCTTCCGGCCTACGAAGCCGTGGCGCCAAACACGTTTTTGGCAAACTGCGGATAAACCTCGGCCAGCATCGGCCCGACAGTGCCCCGCAGCAGATGGAGCGTCTCGGCGGTTGGCGCCGGCGTAGTTGGTACATTCTCGGCCCGGTCGAAGTCGAAGCCGGTATGCTCGACCACCTCGGCGACGCTGTGCCCGGGATGCACGCTGTTAAGGCGAAAGCGCCGGCGCGCACGGTCGAAATCGAACAGGCAGCGATTGGTGACAAGCGCAATCGGGCCGCCGGGGCGGAACACGTTGTCGGCGCTGCCGCCCGGCGCGCTGATGAAATCGACCTTCGGCACCAAGGTGCGGCGCGAGTGCTCGACGCGGAACAGGATCACCTTGGGCACGACATAATAGAGATAGGCCGAGCCGAACGAGCCGGGGAAGCGCGTTTTCGGATGATCGTAGTCGCCGACGCTGACGAGATTGATATTGCCCTCGCCATCGATCTGGCCGCCGGAGAGAAAGAACACATCGATACGGCCCTGCCCCGCACAGTCGAACAATTCGCGCGCGCCGTCGGTGAAGAATGTGTGCGCCCGGCTGCCGAGGAGCGAGACGTAAGGCCGCCCCAAATTACGCAGTTTTGCTCGCTCGCGCGCGAGCAGCGCGGCCGTTGCCGGGATCGGCGAGGCGGCGCCGACCGCGACATGGCGCACGTCCCCGATCAGCCGGCCGATGACGTCGGCGAGCAGTTCTTCGTCGCGGAAATTGTCAGGCGGCGCGCCGCTCATGCACGTACCGTTGCAAATAATCGGCAAACCCTTCGGGCGTGGCGGCAAGGCGCGCATATTCGGTCATATGCGCGGCGTCGATGGCGTAATGGTCCGGCAGCGGCAGCGGCCAGGCGCCGCGCGGTTCGACGGCGACCGCCTCGACATAGAAGCCGGGCAGCGTGCCGGCCGCGAGCAGCGGATCGCGCAACAAATCGTCGTCGTGGATTCTCTCAACTGTCACCACGGTCTTGCGCGACGCATGTGCCATGGCCACAAGCTCGCGCTGCGTGCCGATAAAGACATTGCCGAAACGATCGGCCATCGGCGCGTGGAACAAGGCGACATCCGGCGTCAGCGCCGGCAATAGCACGATCGGATCGTCATTGCCGAACGGATTGTCGACCACTTTCCATTCCGGCCGATGCGCCAGCACGTCCGAGCCGATGAGGCCGCGCAGCGGCATGAACGGCACGCCCTTTTCGGCCGCCTGGAATTGGGCGTGCAGCGCCGGACAGGTGGCGTCCAGCATGCGGATAGCGCCGGAAAGGATTGCGGCATTAAAGCGCTGAGCCGGGCCGAATTCGCCGAGACTGACGGCGGACGTCTCCAGCGTCTCTATGCAGCCTGAGCCGATGAGCAAATCCGCCTGCAAGGTCGAGGTCGGCAGCGCGACGAGATGCAGGCGCTTGACGCCGCGCCGGATGAGCGCACGCGTCGCCGCCATCGCAACGCCCGAGGTCTCGCGCGGCACCGCCAAGAGGCAGCCGTCGGTAACCGGCGTCAGGGCTTCATCGAGCGGGCGGAGGATCGATGCCATGCGATTAGGCTACGCCCTCTCCCTGTTTGTGGGGAGAGGGTGTTTTTCTCACGACAGCGCCGACTTCACGTTTTCCGGTGAGAACGGCACCCGGCGGATGCGCACGCCGGTGGCGTCGAACACCGCATTGGCGATCGCGGCCGCGACCGGGCGCGTCGACGGCTCGCCGGCGCCGGAGGGCTCGATCTCCGGATGGTCGATCAGAACCGACTCGATCACCTCCGGCATCTCGGTGATGTCGAGGATCGGATAGGTCAGCCAGTCGACGCTGGTGACGTTCTTTGAGTTGAACTTGACCTCTTCCCACAGCGTGCGGCTGATGCCTTGGACGACATTGCCTTCGATCGCATGCCGCAATCCGTCCGGATTGATGATCTGGCCGCAATCGTGGGCGACGGTGAATTTGCGCGCCCAGATTTTTCCGGTCGAACGGTCGACATCGACTTCGGCGACGATCGCGACGCGGGTCGGGCCACGCTGCACGTAAGCGAAGCCGCGACCCGAAACCTTGGCGCCGGCCTGGTCGTTGCGCGGCGATGGGCGCGGTTGCCAGCCAGCCTTCTCGGCCACCGCCTTGATGACGGCGATGTCGCGCGGATCCTTGACGTATTGCAGACGGAACGCGACCGGATCCATGTTCAGGGCCGTGGCCACTTCGTCCATGAAGGATTCGCTGGCGAAGTGGATTTGCGGCCCGACCGGATCGCGCAGATGCGACGTGCGCAGCGGCGAGCCGCGATCGAGCAGCGGCGCGACGGTCTCCCAATAGGTGAGCTTGTTGTCGAAGCCGTAGGATTCCTGCGGCACAGCAAAACCGTCGCCCGATTTCAGCGCCACGCCGGTAAGCTGCCCCGCCAGCGTGTCGTAGGGTTGACTCTCATTCGAGTTGACGTCGACGCGCGGCAAGCCTTTGCTCATGAATTCATAAGCAATCACCTTGCCGGAAGCGTCGATCGCGGCGCGGGCGCGGTGAATGGACGCCGGGCCCTTCGGATCCCAGCCCGTGCCTTGATCGCGCATATATTGCAGCCGCACCGGCTTGCCGACGGCCTTGGCCAAAAGTGCCGCATCCATCGCCGCATCGCCGGCATCGTTGCGGCCGTAGCCGCCGGGTCCGGGAATCCAAATGCCATGCACCTTGTCAGGCTTGACGCCGAGAATATTGGCGACGCCGTCGCGGGTGAAATGCGGCTTTTGCGATCCGGTCCACAGCGTGACCTGATCGTCCTTGATGTCGACGATGGCGCAAGCCGGACCCATGCTGGCATGCGACTGGAACGGCCATTCGTATTCCGCCTCGATCACGCGCGCGGCGGTCTTGAAGGCCGCTTCCACGTCACCCGTGGTTTTGCCGGCGACTTCTTTTTTGCGCACCGGCGCGTTGCGGATGTAATCGTAGATTGCCGTCGCCTGGTTGGGGAATGGCGGCTTCGCATCCGACCATTCGACCTTGAGCTGACGCATCGCCTTGATGGCGTCCCACTCCTTGTCGGCGACCACGCCGAGGAAGCCCTGATTCCACACCACCTTGGCACCCGGGATATCCTTGATCGAGCTTTCGTCGACCTTGACCGGCACGGCGCCGGCAATCGCCGGCCGGATCATGCGGCCGTGCACCATGCCCGGAACTTTGACGTCGGTGCAGAAATCCATTTGCGCGAAGACGCGCGGCGCGACGTCTTCGCGTTTGATCGGTTGGCCGATCACCCGATACTCCTTCGGGTCCTTCGGCGTAGCTTTGCCGGGGGCGAGAAGCGGGTTGCCGATCTTGCCGTTCCAAGCGAGCGGTACGTTGAAATAACGGCCGCCAACCAATTCGCTGTAGGACACTTTCTTTGCAGGATCCGATTTGCCGTGAACGACCGCGTTGGTCACTTCCAATTGATCGGCCGGCATGCCGAGCTTGTCGGCCGCCATCTCGATCAGAACGCGACGCGCTTCGGCCGCCGCCAGGCGCATCTGCTTGCCGCCTTCTTGCACGCCGGTCGAACCCGAGGCGCCGCCTTGGTTCACGCTGGTCGCGGTATCGCCCATGGCCACTTTGACGCTTGAAAACGGCGCGTCGAGCTCTTCGGCAACCATCTGGCCGATGGCAACCGCAATGCCGTGCCCCATGTCCATCTTGCCGAAATGGGCAGCGATAGTGCCGTCGGCATTGACGGCGACATAGCTTGAGAGCTGATCCGGCGTCAGCGCTGGCTTTACGGCGACACTCATCGCGGTGGTCGCATCATCGGCCTGCGCGAATTCGAACGTGACCGGCGCGCCGATCGAAACCACAAGCGCGCCACCAGCTTTGAGCAGCGCGCGACGGGAGAAATACGCGGACTTTTCTATCCTGGTCATGATGCGCTCCCTCAGCCCATCATCGTGGCGGCGCGCTTGACGGCGCGGAGAATGCCCATATGCGTGCCGCAGCGGCACTTCAGTCCTTCGAGCGCACTCTTGATCTCGGCGTCGGTCGGTTTTTTCTTATCGCGCAGGAAGGCTGCAGCGGTCATGAGCCAGCCGTTGATGCAATAGCCGCATTGCGGAACCTGCTCTTCGATATAGGCGGTTTGCAGCGGATGCGGCTTGTCCGGCGTGCCCAAACCGGCGAGCGTCACGATCTTGCTGTCGCCGACCGCCGACACCGGCGTGATGCAGGAGCGGATGGCTTGACCGTCCATATGAACGGTGCAGGCGCCGCATTGCGCCAGCCCGCAGCCGAAATGCGGATTGTTGAGGCCGAGATCGCCGCGCAAGGCGTAGAGCAGCGGCATGTCTTCGTCGGCTTCGATCTTATGGACCGCGCCGTTGACGTTGAGCGAATAGCTTTGCAGCGAATTGCTTTGGTTCATCGATCTCCTCCTCGCGCATGACGGCGGTTCTGTTCGGGCGTTACGGCATGTGCCGGTGTGTCCCGATGCCGCCTAAGTCTAACCTATTCCTAAACCGGAGATTTTGGAACACGGTTCCAGTCGGCAATTGCTGCCAAGCTTGAAAGACTGCACCGTGTTTCGCAGCGAGCCCGCTCAGGCCCAGAGCGCCTTGCTGGCGATACACGCGCCTTCGACCAGGCTTGCGAATTTGGCCCAGACGATTTCGGGTTCGATCTCCGGCGGCTTGTTGGTGTAGAGCGTCGAGGCGAAGCCGCAATCGGCGCTGGCGATGACGCGTTCGCGGCCGACGATTCCGGCAAGCCGCGTGATGCGCTGCGCGACGAGATCGGGATGCTCGACGACGACGGACGCCTGGGTGATGCAGCCGGGCAGCAATACCTTGTCGTCCGGGAGCTTCACGGTCTGCCAAATCTCCCATTCGTGTTCGTGGCGCGGATTTGCCATTTCGAACGAATAATACTTGGCGCGGATGGTCACGATCAGATCGGCGAGATATTTCATTTCGAAGTCGCTGGTGCGCGGCCCGATATTGATGCCGTAACAGGTGTGATGCCGGATGCGGTCCGGCGGGATGTTACGGAGCGCGTGATTTAGAATCTCGATGCGGTGGCGCGCCCATTTGCGTGAATCTTCCGGCGTCTCTTCCGGCGACATCATGTAGTGCATCGCGAGCCGCGGATCGTCGATCTGAACCGCAAAGCCGGCATTGACGATGCCTTCGTATTCTTCCCGTAAAGCCTCGGCCACTGCGAGCAGATGTTCCTCTTCGCTCTTGTAGAATTTGTTTTCCATGGTGCCGGCGCAGCTTGACGGCGACACCGATGGGATGAAGGTCCCGACCGGATTGGCGCCTTTGAGCGCGGCTTTGAAATTGGCGATGTCCTCGGCCAGTTGTTTTTGGCCAACATATTTGATCGGCCCAGTGCAGGCGAGCCTCGCCTGCTGCGAGCCGGAATGCGCGCCGTCTTTGTAGAAACTCGGAAACGCCGTGTTCTCGCGGGTGCGTCGCTCGCCCGCTTTGGGTTCGATCGGCGCGAGCCCGGTGAGCCGGTCGGCGATGTAATGCTGAAAGCTGGTCTTCGATTGCTCGCCGTCGCTGATAATATCGACGCCGATTTCAAGCTGCTTATGCACGACCTCCGCGACCGCTGCCGTGGTTTCACGCGCCAGCGCGTCCGGATCGAACGGCTGTTTGGTCATCCGCGCCAACAACAGATCCGATAGCGAATGCTGCCGTGGGAGACTGCCCACGCCGGTCGTGACAATGCGGCGGCGGCTCTCGTCGATGACACTCATTTTATTTCCTTATTGCTTTCTTGGACTTATTGTTGGAACGGCGGTTTTGCGCCGCGGATAATGCCCTCTTCCAAGTGGTTGACAAGACGCGCCGGGAGCTGCGCCCCTTGCGTTTTCCGGCTAGCTCGAACGACGAAAGTTTGTTTTAGGACTTTGCCAGCGCCGTAACGGCCGCGAACAGCACTTTGACGTCGCGCTCCGCGATATCGCGCGTGATGAAGACGACGCGACTATCGCGATTGGGGTCGGGCCAGAATTCAAGCTCGACCGGCGGGTGGGCAAGGTGTTGCACATATTGCACCACGACCGGCCCACGGCAGCCGGCGACGTTGAGGATGCCCTTGACGCGCAGAAGATCGACGCCGCGCAGCGCGATTAGCGTCTCCATCGCGCGCGAGAAGACCGGCCAGGCGATCGGCTCTTTCCGGGTCATCACAAAACTTGTGATGCCGTCGGCATGCTCGGCTTCGGCGACGAAACCACCGCGTTCGTTGGTGGCCGGTTCAATGATGCGGCTCGGATCGAGCGCGCCGGCAATGGCGATGTCGATCGCTGCGCGTGGATTGAGCGCCTTCACGCGCCGGGTTAGGCTTTCGACCATTGCGGGCGTCGCTAGATCGGTCTTCGAGATCACGATGCGGTCGGCGAGGATGATTTGCTTGCGGGCTTCGGCGGCGCTGTCGAGTTCGGCTTCGCCGTTCATCGCATCGGCCACCGCGAGCACGACGTCGATATGGAATTCGCCGCCGAGCGCGCGATCGGTGGAGAAGGTCTGCAAGATCGGCGCTGGATCGGCGAGCCCCGACGTTTCGATCGCGACGCGGGCAAACGGCGGCACCGTGCCGCGTTCGCGGTCGAAGACCAGCCGGCGCAGCGCGACTTGCAGATCGGTGCGCGTGATGCAGCAGACGCAGCCATTGCCGAGGAGAACGGTCTCCTCGGCGCTGTCGCGGATCAGCGCGTCGTCAATGCCGACGGCGCCGAACTCGTTGACGATCACCGCAGTGCCGGCGCCTTCCGGAGACTTCAGAAAGCGGCGGATCAGCGTCGTCTTGCCGGCGCCGAGAAATCCGGTGACGACGATCACCGGGACCCGCGCGCCGCGCTCGCGCTTAAGCCTGCGCCCGAATGGGCCAGCCTCGCGCGAGGGGAAAAGGTCGAGCATGGGTCTCGATTAGAAATCCATTTCGAGAATGTAGAGACCGCCGATATGCCGGTCGACCGTATAGACGATGGCGCGCTCGTCGACGAAGACGTCGTTCATCTGGATGGTGCCGGTCGGCGCGCCGGGAGGTGCCGGCGGCATGAAGATGCCGACTTCCTTCGGCTGATACGGATTGGAAATGTCGTAAGCGCGCAAGCCGCCATTGAAGAAGGTGCCGAGCACGATCTGATCGGAATGCCACGCCGTCGGCAACGGCACATTTTCATGGATGTTGTGCGCGCCGAAACGGCCGGCCTCGGCATAGACCTTGGGATCGGGCAGCGGACAGGTCGAGATCGGAACCAGGTTGGTCTCCTCGCGCGCGTCGAGCACCCAGATCAGCTTCGGCCAATCCTTGGCGTTGTTCTCGGTCGATTCGTCGGTGACGAGCATCAGCCCGCGATCGAACAGCGGCACGATGGTGTGCATGAAGCCGGTATAAGGCGGCGAATTGGTCCACGACGAAATCTTTTTCGGGTTCGCCTTGTCGGCAATATCGAGCACGAACATGCCGCCGTCGATATAGGCGAGATAGCAGCGGTCCGGCCGTTGCGGATAGACGTTGCAATTATGCGCGCGGAACCCCTTGTCGATCGGGTGCCGCGACGGCGGCATGACGTTGTCGCCCTGGCGCGTGCCGGGCATCCACCAGCGGCCGACTTCGACGGGCTTCGACGGATTGCGCACGTCGACGCAGCGATAGAACTGGTCGTCCTGCGCATTGGTCGGCACGAAGTCGCGCGAACCGGACGCGCAATGGACATATTCGCCGTCGCAGAACCAGAGTTGATGCACGCCGCGCGAATGCGGGCCGGAGCAGTCGAAGAACGAGATCGATTTCGGATTTTCCGGCTTGGATATGTCGAACAGTTCGAAACCGGCCGGCGTCAGATCCTTCTTCGAAGTCTGATAGGCCACCGCCATCATGTTGCCGCAGGTTTCAAGGGAATTGGAGCGCATATTGGCGTGCGGCAGATCGGTCTGGCACACTACTTTCGGCTTGCGCGGATCGGAGACGTCGACGGCGGTAAAATTCTTCGGCGCGCTCTCGTGCGCCAGCCAGATGATCCGGCGTCCGTCGGGCGCGATCTGCACCGACATGCCCTCGCCCATGCCACCGAAGCCGCCGAGCATGTCATTGGCCAGTAACTTGAAGTTCCAGGTAATCGGTTGATAGCTCTTGGTGATCGGGCTTTGGTCGGAGGCAGCCATTCAAAAGTCTCCTGTTGGGAAATGATGTCGGTGTCGGCGAGAGCGGCCGCCGATATTACGCGCCCGAGCGGGCGCGTTCCATGAAGTCGGGCCGCAGCGCCTTGGTCCAGTCCGGGATGGCGTCGATCTTCTTGTCCTTGAGCAGGATTTCCGCCTGTTCCTGCATATAGGGCTTGAGGTCACCGGGGAAGCCGGGGCTGACCTC
>Ga0209448_10000310_pt1 | contig 17051 bp, 9 predicted proteins | sample BogFormECP14_OM2_FD_188245 | JGI IMG/M metagenome (GOLD analysis project Ga0209448, IMG submission 188245) | Bog forest soil microbial communities from Calvert Island, British Columbia, Canada - ECP14_OM2 (SPAdes) (version 2) | ecosystem: Environmental > Aquatic > Freshwater > Wetlands > Bog ... | reverse complement strand
CACAGGCAACTACGAGCTGCGCTTGGTTTGGAAGCCTCGGCTCCAATTTCCAAAGCCACGGGAAAATAGGTTTTGTTACCGGTTCTTAAGTTAGAACGTTGCGGCGTTACGTGGCGGCGCATCTCGGCAGATGAGGGGTGAGGTGTCCTTCATTTACCGAGTCGCTTCTGTTCCGCATGGCGGTCTTGGCACTTCCGGCAGCGTTTGTTGGTGGGAGTCGCGGGTCGTTTGTGGCACCACATGGGGGTTCGGCCGTTGCAGCCCGTCCTCGCAGCGGCCGCAAGTGAGTGAATCCGTTGCCCGAGAAATTAGCCTCTGTGCCAGTCAGCCCGGTATACCTTTTGAACACGTGAGGCTGTAACAAAATCCACGGCTCCGCCCGCCCCCCGCACACATTTAAAAGGGAGCACCGCCTAGCGCGTTCAAGCTCGACCAACCGGATCGAAGCGCACCGAAAGGAATACGAAAAGTGTACAATTGCCGCGTTCTCGAAGCCACATGAGAGGAGAACCTTGTGGCCAATGTCGATCCTACTTGGGCGATGAATAAGAGGACTTTCATCAGGCTCTTCGCTGCGGTGATTGCAAGCCCTGTTATCTCGCCCCTGCTGAGCTGGGCATTCAATGACAAACTGAGGAACTGGGCGGGCAATCTCGAATACAGCACCGACCGTTTGTACTCAGCCAATTCGCTTGAGCAGGTGCGGAGTTCCGTTAGGAAGGAAAGCAAACTAAAGGTACTGGGCACGCGCCACTGCTTCAACAACATCGCAGACAGCACGCATAGCCTCCTCTCTTTGAAGTCGATGGACGAGGTGGTTGCATTGGATCCGGCGGCGCACACCGTAACTGTCGCTGCAGGAATGACCTATGGGCAACTCTGTCCGTACCTGGATGGCAAAGGCTTTGCGTTGCACAACTTGGCCTCGTTGCCCCATATTTCTATCGCTGGGGCCTGCAGCACCGCAACGCATGGTTCGGGCGAAAAGAATGGTAATCTCGCGACGGCGGTCTCAGCGCTGGAAATCGTCACCGCGGCCGGCGAGGTCGTTAAGGTATCGCGCCAGCAAGACGGCGAAATGTTTCGGGGAGCGGTGGTTGGGCTTGGTTCGCTGGGTGTAATCACGAAGGTCACACTCGATATCCAGCCAACCTACATGATGCGGCAGTACGTGTATGAAAACCTCCCGCTCTCAGCAGTAAAAGACCACTTTGACGCGATCGAATCGAGTGGCTACAGCGTCAGCCTATTTACTGACTGGCAAAATCAGCGTATTAACGAACTTTGGATCAAGAGCCGCGATGACAAAGGGCAAGCGTTTGACGCAACCCCGGAATTCTTTGGGGCGAAACGAGCTAGCCGGAATCTGCACCCCATTATTGAACTTTCGGCCGAGAATTGTACGGAGCAGATGGGCGTGCCTGGCCCTTGGTATGAGCGATTGCCGCACTTTCGCATGGGCTTCACGCCAAGCGCTGGCAAAGAGTTGCAATCGGAGTACTTCGTGCCTCGGCAGCATGCGGTCGAGGCAATTCTCGCGGTGGAACGACTGCGCGACCAGGTCAGTCCGCACTTAATGATTTCGGAGATCCGTACGATTGCGGCCGACAATTTGTGGATGAGTCCGTGTTACGAACAACCCTGTGTAACTATTCACTTTACCTGGAAACAGGACTGGCCAGCGGTCAGCCAATTGCTGCCCGTAATTGAAAAAGAATTAGCCCCATTTAACGCGCGGCCTCACTGGGGAAAACTATTCACGACGTCGCCCGCGGAGCTGAAATCTATTTATAAGAAGATGCCCGACTTCATTCAATTGAGCAAGAGGTACGACCCGCAGGGGAAATTCCGCAATCAATTCCTAGACACGAATATTTTCAGCACCTAGCGCTCGTTTCACATTCGAACACAAACAGACAGGAAGTCTTGAGCACCCTGAATCATACGATGCCCAGCTTCTTCTGCATCTGTTCGAGAGAAACGCCTTTGGTTTCGGGGTAGACAAATAGGACTACGAAAAACTGGAGTCCCATCATGAGAGAGAAGAAAACAAATGGGTATCCGCCCGAGGAGGCGGCCAGAAGAGGAAAGATTCCGGAAATGAGTGCATTCATGAACCAGTGAGAAAAGCTGCCCAAACTTTGACCTTTCGCCCGGACTCGATTGGGAAAAACCTCGCTGATGAAAACCCAGATGACTGCGCCCTGCGAGAATGCAAAAAAGGCGATGTAGCCGATCAGCAGCCATACCAGAAGATTCTGGTGGCTCCGACTAAGAAAGATAGCGGCGACGCCCCCGAGACACGCCGCTGTGCCTACCGAGCCAATCAGCAGTAGCGTTTTGCGCCCGATGCGATCAATGACAGACATCGCCAGCATCGTAAAGAGCAAATTTGTTCCCCCGATGGCTACCGCTTGTAAGTCGGAAGAAACTTTGTTGAAGCCGGCATAGGCGAAAATATCGTTCAAGTAGTAGAGGATGGCGTTAATTCCGGAAAGCTGGTTAAACATGCCGATCGAGACGGCCAGGAAAATCGGGAGGCGATACTTCCACGAGAACAAGGAATCATTGGTGACATGTTCTGCATCGATCGAAACGATAATTTCCTGGAGCTCCTGTTCGTAGTCTTGCTCCCCTGTCATCCGCAGGACATCTCTGGCTTCCGCGATTCTTTGTTTCTTGACCAGCCAGCGGGGGCTGCGCGGGATTCCGAATAGCATAAGGAGGAAGAACAAGGCGGGAACCGCAGGGATACCCAGCTTCCATCGCCACTCCGCCGGGCCAAATTGCATCGTTCCCACAACGTAGTTCGAGAGATAGGCGAGCAGGATTCCGAAGACGACGTTGAATTGAAACAAACCGACCAGCCGGCCTCGCCACTTGGCTGGGGCGACCTCGGCGATGTACATGGGGCCGAGCACCGATGATCCTCCTATGCCGAGGCCGCCGACGAAGCGGAAAATAACGAGTGCCGTCCAGTTTGCGGCAAAGGCGCATCCCAGAGCCGAGACGAGGTAGAGCACGGCCATAACGCGCAAGCTGTCGCGGCGGCCAAATCTATCACCGGGAATCCCGGCGAGCATGGACCCCAGAATTGTTCCCCAGAGAGCGGCGGAGACGGTCATTCCCAGCGCCCATGGTGAGAGATGAAAGGTTTCCGTCAGGGCATGGGTGGTACCAGCGATCACGGCTGTGTCGAACCCGAAGAGAAGTCCACCGAGCGCCGCTACAACAGTGCTCTTCAGAAGATATGAGTTGAGTTTCATAGCACCTTTCGAAGATTCGTTACGATTTCACCGGTCGGCTCGGCAAGTGAAGTCGCGCTGATGCTTTTCGTGGTTGCATTCTTTCTCATTCACAGAGCGCAGCCGCGCCAGCGATTCCGGCGTCTTCGCCGTAATGAGCGAGCACCAGGGGAGTATCCAGCGGGTTTGGATTTATGCATGCGCCTCGCCAGCGTTCACGAATCTCATCAAGAAAGGGCGCGAGGAGCGAAGAAACTCCTCCTCCCATGACGATCGCGTCAGGCTCCAGGAGATCGATGATGCTTCCGAGCCAATAGGCCAACAGGTCCAGAGTCTCGCGCATCACTTCTTTGGCGACAGGATCATTCATTGCAAGAGCCCTTCCCACCATTTCGCTGCTCACGGCCTGAATCTTGCCGCCCGCCATTTCCCAAAGGACGGAATTCGGATTCTGTGCAAGCTTCAGACGTGCTCGGCGGGCGATCGCGGGGCCCGCTGCCAGGGTTTCGATGCAGCCGCGTTTCCCGCAATTGCAAACTGGTCCGTTGCAGTCGATTCCCAGGTGCCCGCCTTCCGCGGCGGCGCCTGTCTTACCATGAAAGATGCGGCCATCAAGAATAATTCCTGTGCCGATTCCGGTGCCCACGGTGGCGTAAAAGAGGTTTCGATAGCCACGACCCGCGCCCCACTTTGCCTCCGCCAGCGCTGCGGCATTCGCGTCGTTATCGACTTGCACCGGCACGTTATAGACTCGGCGCATTTCGTCGGCCAGCGGGTAGTTATGCCAGATCGTGAGATTGGGAGGATTGATGATGACGCCAGTTTTCGGATTTAACGGTCCCGGGGCACAGATGCCAATGGCTGCGATCTGATTCTGCGCGGGCGTGTCAGGAAACAGCCCGCTAATCGCAGTGGAAACCGCGGCCAGACCGTTTGATGGCGTTCCCGTGGTCAGCATCGGAGTCTTGCTTCGTGCGAGAATTTCGCCTGCGGCATTCACCAGGCCGGCCGCGACCTTGGTTCCGCCTATGTCTACACCAACGACGATGCGAGGCTCGTTTTTCATGCCTTATGCGGCTTGAATTGTGATTTGGCGCCACATTGCGGGGACCAAACTTGTTACGCGAGCCGAGTCGGCCTGTCCCGGTCACGCGATCTTTAGAGCGCTGGCGCCGTGGCAACGCCGATGTTCTTGTCAGCAGCGCCGTAGTAGAACAGCCAGCGGTTACCATCCTTCACCATCCCCTCGACGAATACGACATTCGGAACTTGCCCCACCTTTTCCCATTCTTTCTCGGGCGCAAATACCGGTTGTTCGGAACGCGCCAGGACCTTGGTGGGATCATTCTTGTCGAACAGAGCCCAGCCCGTTGAATAAACCCGTTGGTCATCGGCGCCGTTGTAAATGAGGAAGATGCCCTGCGGCGTTATGATGGGCGCGGGGCCCGGTTCTACAACTTGCGAGTCAAAGGAACTTGGGCGGCTCGACAAGACCGGGTGGTCGAGGGCCTCGGTCCAGTGGAGCAAATCGTCGGAGTAAGCAACACCCATTTGAGTGTCCTTGCCCTTGGCGTCGGCGAGATAGTACATCCAATACTTGCCATTGATTTTTTCGGGAACAATGGCGCCGGACTTCGTCCATTTCACATTCCATTTCCCCTTGAAACTCGGGAGGATAACGCCCTTCCGCTGCCAATGAATCAGGTCTGTGGAAGTCGCCAGGCATAGTTGAGCATCTTTCTTGTCCGCCGCCGCTCCATCCACATTGTTGTAGCCGGTGTAGGTGAGGTAATAGGTGTCGCCAATTCTTTGCAGCCTAGGGTCTTCCACACCACCGCCTTTTTCATACGGAGCCTCGGAAACCATGACCGGTTCGGGCCGACGAGTGAAATGAATACCGTCGCCGCTGGTGGCGTAGCCGAGCGACGAAGTGCCGTTACGATCCTGCGCGCGGTAAAGCATCACGAACTCTCCATCCTTCCTAACAACCGAGGGATTAAAGGTTCCCGCGGACTCGAACGTATCCCCCTTCGGAGACACGATAGGGTCGGCGACGAGCCGGGTCCACTTGCCGAAAGGAGGAGCAAAGGAAACGGCAGCAACCGCGACAAGAGCGACGAGGGCCAAGGCAAACACACTCGCGGTTTGTGCCTTACGGTTTACCGAGAAACAGACTTTGATCATTATGAGACTTCCTTCCTTACTGACTAACCGAACACAGAAACAATTCCATGGAGGCGCACTTGAGGCGATCAGGAATAAATGCCTGAACGATCAAAAATCGGCCATAAGCTGGATGAAAGACTGTTCCGGTACCTGCAATGTCGCTTCACTGGCCTTGCCATTTACACTCAAACGGGCAGTGCGCTCTTTCGCCATCGGAAATTTGATGTTTGCAGACCGGGCAGTGGTAGTGGGATTGTACAAAATAAAATTCAACTTTCTTGGTGGAAACTCCTTTATGCGAGCCGTATCGAGAAGGTCGAGGTTCACCAGCATTAACTCCCGGTCACTAACCTGACCGAGTGCTTCAAACATCAAGTACATCCAAATCGATTCCCCGGCGCCGTAGATTTCCTTACCCACATTTCCGGTCATGCCCGCAAGTTCCAGGGTGCCCAGATTTTCATACGGAATGAAGGCGGAGGGCCCCGGCTTGCGGTTGGCCGAGCAGTTTTCAAAGAAATAGAAGTTGTTGCGCCGTTGCTGGTCCATGAAACGCAGGAGACCTTCAAGGACGATGCCGCGCTTCATGACTCCGGTCCAGGGGAGAATGGCCTCCACGTTTTCCTTGAAAGCGGGATAAAGAATGGAGGCGGCAGCCTGCACCATTCCGCGAATGTCGTGAGACCGCTGGCTGGGATCGGAGTACCAGTAAAACATCCGGAGCTGTTCGTAGAGCAAGTACCTGGCTTCTTCCGCCATGCCGAGTTCTGCCGCTGCCAGAGCACCGTAGGCCAGTTCCTGGGGCTCGTGGAAGAGGCGTTCCGCGGGAACGGTATACAAGACCTCGATGGCGCGTCTGGCTTCTTCGAGGTAGTGCTTCTCTCCCGTCAATTTGTTCGCCAAGATCGCTGCCCAGGCGTATAAGCCACCGATGGCGTAATTTGTGCCGGCGCCCTCCGCTCGAAGAGTAGCAACTTGATAATAGATGGGGAAAAGATAGTCGTACTGCTGAGCCATTTTCTGCGCGGTCTGGAAGGCGTCGAGGAATTGAGCAGTGATTTCCTTTGAGCCCGCCAGAGAGCCAATCATGGGATATTTGATCAGAGAATTTTCGAAGGGATACCAGGAATCGGCCCGCTCATCAGGCTTGCGCATGAAATCGTTGCTGATGCTATGGGTGTCCGCATGGTAGAAAGCCGGAAGATCCGCGAGAAGATCGTTACATTCGTGTTCGAAGCCGGGCGAAGGATGCAGCTGGAGGTAAATAAGGGAAGGCCAGAGAACATCCGCTACGGTCATCAGTTCGAAATTGTCGGTGGAGTCGTTCCAAAGTTGGGAACTGGCCTTAACGTAGGCGCGCAACCCGGTATGCCCCTTAGCCTCGATCTGCGTCGCGCTCTTGTCCTGCAAGTCTTCCACCGTACCCGCGGCGAATTCTTTCCAGGAAGTAGCGCACGCCGGCCAGGTAAGTCTCTCCTCGAACAGGGGAAGCAGAGCTTGCATCCAGCGGCTGACGGACTCCTGCACGGTCAGCAAGCGAGTCATGGGCCTTTGAAGCAGGTAGTAAGTGAAGTTGACGTCACCCTGTGGCAGCACATTTCCCGTGGCTTGATCTGCTAACAGCCCCACGCCGAGGCGCTGCGTGCCGTCGCGTTCGATGTGTGAAATGCTGGAGCAGCGATAAACCAGAAAGCGCGGAAGATTTTCCGTGGACATCCAGCTCATATCGCTCACATCGAAGTACATCAGGGTCTCGACGCCAACGGTCTGGTCGAGAAGATAAAGTGCAGGGAGATCGTTGCCGTAGGTGCCCAGGGAGTTCCGCGTAGGCTGCTCCAGCAGCACGCGCCTCCAGCTTCCCGACTGGCCTTCCATCAGAGTGGAAGAGGAACTCAACCAGGTGATGATCTGGGGCTCGATGCGGCTGTCTTGGCGAAGCCTGAGGGGTGCAGCTAGATGGAGTGTGGTGCGAAAGCGGAACCAGGGCGCATCTGCAAGGTAGCTCGAAGCGCTGATTTCCGAGTCCCAGCCATAGGACACAGCCTTGCCGTCCACGCCTTCCGCCTTGCCTTCTCCTGTGGAGCGAATACGGGAATCCTCGCGCCACACACGCGAAGCAACCAGCGGAAAGGAATCGCCCACAATGAACGGATTGTTGGCCAGGGTTGCGGGTTTCCAGTCATCAGACTTGCCAACCCGCACGAAGTTCTGGTAAGTGAGGGGCGTGCCCGCCGGCGATATCCGGAGGCGTTGATTCCCAGCCTCAATACTTGTGTAGGCAGAAGCGTCTTCTGCTTCAAAGGAGGGGAAGACGCTACCTTTACCTTGGTGGAAGGCTGCGTAAGCCGGCGACGAACTCGCAGCGGTGGCCAGAAGCGTTTTTACAAAGATTCGCCGATTGAGAACATTCATTTGGCCGGAACCACGGTATGAGAATGATGAGTCGAACTCTGCCCCGGACGAAAGCCGGGGCAGAGCATCGCCGACTCAGAATTGAATTTTCAAGGCAAGTTGAATCTGTCGCGGCCCGCTTGAATTGGTGATGGCACCGAAGCCACAAGCAAAGTGCTGGTTCGCGCCATTGCATCCGGGAGAACCCAAAGGAATAAATGTACTATTCAGCTGCGGACTTCCCGAAACGGCTCCGTAGATGTGGCGATTAAACATGTTGAAAAATTCTGCCCGAAAGTCGATCGTGGCCCTCTCACCAATGATTCTGGTTTTCTTGCCGAGCGTGAAGTCTTCGTCACGGCCTCCGAAGTTCCGAGCCGCAGCAAGAGACCGGGGTTCGTTGCCAAACGTCAAAGGTCCAGCGAGTGAAAATGCAGCCGGATTCCAGAATGGCTGCCCGAAGGGGTCAAAATTCCCACTCCTGTTGGTCTCACGCACTCCTGGAATGACGTTTACGCGCGCAGCTCCGGTAAAGTGGCATCCGCCAAACAAGACGTCGCCAGCGGTACCTCCACACGGGCCATATACCTCTGTAGGTAGCCCTGATTTGTAGGAGTCGACGTTGGCGACGTACCAGCCGCTCACCACGCGGTCCAACGCTCCTGGACTGCTTAGGTAGCGTTTTCCACGTCCAACGGGCAGTTCGTAGAAAAAGCTGGCAACCAGGCTTTGCGGCGTATCCAGTTGGCTGACCGCTTTTTCGGCTTTGCGGTCGTAAGAATTCTGCCCGATGAATTCGTTGGTGCCGATAAAGCCAGAAACTCCCGGACCCGATGAATCCGCGTCGGTAAGGTTCTTTGAAACAGTGTATGAGACTAGAAAACTCAATCCTGCGGCAAACCGCTTGTCGACTTGTAACTGCATCGCGTTATAAGTCGAGTTGCCCGAACGATCGGGACTGAAGGAGTTATCTTCCTGGTTGAAGTCACCATACTGGGGAAAAGGTCGAAAGATCTGGTCGATGGGTGCTGTGAGTGGGAAGTTTGCATAGGGCAATGTCACGCCAGCAGCGATGGCGGCAGGGCATTGCTGATTGGGCGGGAGAGACGGCCCAGCCGGGGTCAGGCAGATTGCCTGCTTGGTCAAATCGCCCGGAAAGGTAGCGAAGTACGACAATTGCGAGGGGGTTGTTTGATTTGGAATAATGTTCAAAGCTACCAAGTGAGTGCCCTTGGAGCCGACATAGGCCAGCTTTACAACCAGGTTCGAAGTTATTTGGCGTTGTATGTCGAGATTCCAAGTTTGGATGTCGGAGGGGCGTCCGGTGTTTGCGGGAACGCCAATCACTCCGCTATTGTTGTTCTGCCCGTCGGGCGTAAAGGGTCCGGAATTGGGGAGAAAGTGCTCAATGGGATTATCAATTTGGATGGGGCCGCCGTTGCTTGGCGTGATCGTCTGTTTGTTGAAAAATCCCAGGCCGTCCTGGTCGGCAAATGATCCTTCCTTGAGCGGTTGGTAGAAAATACCATAACCGGCGCGCACCACGGTCTTGTCGTTGATGCGGTAGGCAAAACCTAAGCGCGGACCAAAAGCCTTCGTGTAAGTATTCTGTGGGCGTGTCTGTCCGTTCCGGCCGGTCCCGCTTCCAAAATACGTGTAAGCTCCAAGAAGGCCCCCGGCGCCAGGATTCGGAAGGGTGGGGTCAACCATGGAGAAGCGATTGAACGCTTCAGTAGCTGGGATGCCGAGGTCATAACGCAAGCCGTAATTCAGAGTTAGGCGGGGCGTTACTGAGTACGTGTCCTGAGCATAGAAGGAATAATCTTTGTAGCGCACCCCGCTGAAGGAACCGTAATTCAAGGTCTCCGAATTCACCAAGCCGAATTCGGAGCTCGCTACCGCGTCTCCGCCGAGTCCAGTAGCCGGGTTAGCAGTTTGGGCGGCATTAAAATCGAATTCGCCAGAGGCCTGCGTGAGCCGGCGCACGTTGAACTGCAGTGCGCGAATCTCGCCGCCAAATTTCATGTTGTGCTTGCCTTTGACCCAACTCACGGAATCATTCAGTTGGTAGACGTTGTCCGCAAATTCCGAATCACCACAGTTGTTTAGCAAATTCTCGTAAGGAGTTCCGACAAACTTAATGCATGGGAAGGTCACGGGAGATACCCCGGCGATACCGATCTTTGCCGGATAGTTTCCGCCGAGGCTGTTGGAGACTTCCCCACGGAAACGACGGCTAAATCCAATCAGAAACTGGTTCACCACCGATGGAGTAAACGAGTAGTTGTCACTGAAACGCACGTACCGAGTGTTCTGCGGGGTGACTTGGCCGAAGATGGGTCCCAGGTTTGAAGCACCGCCCGTGCTTGTATTGTCGTAGTCGAAGCCGCCGGAAATTCTCTGCTTGTTCGAAATATCGTGATCGATCTTGATATCGTAAATATTCGCGGTCGTGCTGTTGATGGTTGTGTTAATCACGTTGTTGGTGAGGGAGGTGGTCGTGGGAGGCAAGAGTGCAAAAACATTACCCATCACCGTACTCAGCTTGAAATTTGGGTCGTTTGTCAGAAGGTTTCCCGGGATTGGAGAACCGTTGGTGGGATCGTAGAGCTGGTTAATAATCTGGGGGGGGGTCGCCGCATTGCGGTCGTTACAGATACCGGCTGTGAATCCCGTCAGACAGTCCGCGGAAAAGTCGCCGCTCTGAAAGGCTGCGTTAGGAACGCTAATCGGTGAACTGCCGCCGCTTCTAAAGCGGAATCCCTCATAGTCAAAGAAGAAGAAGGTCTTGTCGTGTCCGTTGTAAACGTGCGGAATACGAATTGGGCCCCCGAAAGTGGCGCCAAAGTCGTTCTGCGTATTGACAGACCTTTTCAAGCCTTGGGTATTGTTGGTCCAGCTGTTGGCATCCAGCGTGCGATTGCGGAGATAATCATAAACCGAGCCGTGCCAGTTGTTGGTGCCGGACTTCATCGTCAGACTAACGATACCGTCGCCGGATTGACCATACTCAGCGGAAAAGTTACTCTGCAGTACTTTGAACTCCTCGACGCCGTCCGTAGAAACACCTTTGTTCATTTGTGTGTTGGGTGAAACCAGGGAGATGGAAACGCCGTCCACGAGAAAGTCAGTGGCCCCCTCCTGGCCACCATTTACTTTGAAATCGTCGGTTGAATTGTCGCCGGGGTTGTTGCCCACACTTCCCACAAATCCGGGCACTAATGTGATGAATTGAACGGGGTTGCGGACCGTGCCGTTGACCTCCAACGGCAGATTCTGAACCAGGCTCGACTGCACGGTTGACCCAACGTCGGAGGTGTCAGTTTCAAGCTGCGTGGCGTCGGCAATGACCGTCACCGTGTCGGAGACGGCGCCAAGCTGCATCTGGATGTCCAAGGAGACCGTAGTACCGGTCTGCACCGTGACTCCTTCCCGCAAATATTTCTTGAGGTTCGGCCCCTGTACGGTAATGGCGTAGCGGCCGGGCGGAAGATTTGCCAATGAATAAATCCCCGCATCGGTGGTGGCAGCCGCAATCGTGAGCCCGGTATCCATGTTTCGAGCGGTTATCGCGGCTCCGCCGATCGTTGCCCCACTCGGATCGGTGACACTGCCCTCAATGTTGCCGTTGGTTGTCTGGGCGAGAACCAACGCCGCCGAGGTCAACAGGAACAACGCAAGAGTACAGACGAATCTTTTCACAGGTTTTCTCCCATGCCGCTGTGGATATCGCCTACCCACGCCCCAAAATGAGGTCGCAACGCGGAACACATACGCCTAGAAGCTGAAGGCTGATTTTAGGAACCCCAGGACCCCACTGTTTTTCCAGCTAGTGCTTTTACACTAGGCTGGAGTATCAGCGGATAGTTAACCTCTATGTGCTTGAAGGGAAGGGTCTCACACGTGAATTCATTGTGATTCACACAAGCGGAAGCATTCGCCTAAACCTCCCGGCGTTGTGAGAATTCCATTTTTGGAAATTGTCAGGGAACCATTTCGGGGGGAATCCGTAAGCGTAGCAATGCGATTCCACCTGCAGCGGCACGCTCGGCAAGAGACACAGACACATTGGAAGGAAAGGGGTTAGGATACTTGAATTGAAAGAAGTCTGTGATAAACTTCGTTTGTTTCAAGGAAAATCGATCCAACCGAATCGATGTCATGATGTCCTCGCCGCAGCCGTCGGCTCCACCGCCGGGAATCACCGATGATCTCCTCGGCGATAAGCGTTGGCAGCTCGTACAACGAATCGTTTCCAGTCTGCCCTTTCAGAAGAGCACCCGGCTCAGAGATTTGTTGCAGTTCATCACCGAGCAGACGATCCACGGGAAGGCGCACGAATTAACCGAGCAACACATCGGCAACGCGCTATTCCACAAACCTTCCGATTACAGCCCCCTGGAGGACAGCTCGGTACGGGTACACGTGCGCCAGTTGCGGCTGAAACTTCACGAGTATTTCAATGAAGAAGGCCGTAATGAGTCGCTCATCCTGGATATACCCAAAGGCTCCTATGCCCCGGTATTCAGAAATGTTACGAAAAACCCGGGTCTCGCCCTGGCAGTTGCGCCGTTGATTCCGGCGGCTTGGAGGGGCCGAGTCATGGCTCCCTGGATCCTATGCGGCATTCTGGCGATATTGTGCGCCGTATTGTTGTACCGGGTAAGCCCGCACGGGGCGGCCGGAGCGGTGTCAGGACCGGCTCCTCTTTCGTGGCCGTCTTCGCAGATTTTCGATGTTCGACATCAGACGATCATCGTAGTCGCTGACAGCAACTATGGCATGGCCCGCATCCTCGCCGGTCAACCCGGATCTCTCGACCAGTATCTTCGCCGGGTTCTTCTGCCGGGTCCGACGCTGAGCAAGATCGGTGAAGTCGATTCTCGACTGGGTGAGTACATGTCGAACTCGACGCTCACTTCCTTCGCGGATGTAGCGGACGTCGTCTCCCTTTATAAAATGGCGGGTGCATTGCAATCGCAAGTGTCGGTGCGCTATCCGCGCGAGTTGAGGATGCGCGATCTGGACCACAACAATTGCATTTTCATTGGCAGCCCGGCCTCCAATCCCTGGGTTACGCTGCTGCAGGACAAGCTCAACTTTCGTGAGAGTGAGACCGCGGTGGGGAAGAGCGCGAAAATTTTTGTGAACGAGAAGCCCTTGCCCGGCGAACAACCACAATATGAGGGCTTGCGATGGACAGGAACGATAGGCGAAGACTACGCCACCATTTCTCTTCTTCCGAATGCGACCCACGACGGAAGCGTGCTCGCGCTCCAGGGTCTTCAACAGGAGGGAACAGAAGCAGCAGGCCGGTTCCTGGCCGATGACGAAAATCGGCGTCAACTGATGAGCGCGCTGGGGATTTCCGCCTCCGATAGCATTTCTCAAAATATCTGGTTTGAAGCTCTGATCCGAGCGCGGACAAATTCCGGGGCGCCAAGTTCCACGACTCTGGTCGCGGTCCGCCGAATTCAGTAGCAACTCAATCAAATGCGGGGCGCAATCAGACTAGAATGAATCATTCCGCTTCGCGTGTGGATCCAACCTTGAACGCTCAATCGATCGCGGCGAGCATGATTATGTCTCGATTCCGGATATTCTGGTTGCTGGCTATGCTGACGGCCACAAGCTCGCGATTGGCAGGACAGACCGTTCCCGTTCAAGGCGGACGAGACTCGGCGATGGAAACGCACTTTGCCGCTGCCCAACATGCGCAACGCGAGAACGACTACCCGACTGCGGAGCGGGAATACCAAGCCGTGCTTGCCATTGCGCCTGATTTCGCGGAAGGTCATATGAACCTCGGCCTGGTCTATCAGCTTCAGGATCGCTCTTCCGAAGCGATGACAGAATTTCGCCGCGCGCTGAAACTCAAACCGGGGCTCACCGGGGCGAATTTTTTTCTAGGGGTTGACTATTGCAAGGCGGGCGAAGGAACGAAGGCCATTCCCTACTTGAAGGCTGCCCTCCAAAAGGAGCCCGATCGGCCGGACATCTGGCTATGGTTGGCCACCGCGCAGGAGATTGCGGGCCAGCTTCAGTCGGAAGTCGCAACGGTTCTCCGGGCGCTGGAGCTGCAGCCTAAGGACGCTGATCTGCTCTATCTTCTGGGAAACGCATACGAGCGGCTGGGGAAACAAGAGGTTGCGCAGTTGGCGAAAGTTGCTCCCGGCTCGTCGCGCAGCGAACAGCTACTCGCGGAGAGTTATGCCTCGAGCAACGAGTGGCCTTCGGCGGTGATTCACTTTCAGAATGCCCTGGTAGCTTCGCCGAATCGCGCCGGATTGCACGCTGAGCTGGGTGAAGTGCTTCTGCGCGCGGGAAAAGTGAACCAGGCGATTCGAGCATTTGATGAGGAGTTGGGGCGTAATCCAGACGCCCTGCGCGCCTTGGTGCGACGCGGTGAAGCAAGGTTGATTCAGGAAAATGTCGAGGCTGCGCTTCAAGATTGGGAGAAAGCGATTGCCATCGACGCCGGGCAAACAGAGAGGCTCCTTGGCCTTCGCGAAGCCGGATTCGGAGATGCCGCTCTCGAACAACTTCCCGACGCCACCCGCGAAAGAATCCAAAAGCTCGCGGGAGAATTGCAGAATCACGATTCTCCGGCGTCGCATTTGGCCTCTGCGTTTCTCGCCGAACAAAACGGGAATGTATCTCAAGCAGCAAGCGAGGCTAGTCTTGTTGATTCCGCCCCCAGAAAGGAGGTTGCCAGCAGGACCTGCAGCGAGGCAGACGTCAACCGCGCGCTCGAGCGAGGCCGGTTTACTGAAGTCGCGCCGTGCGCCAAGCGGGTCCTCGCTTCGCGGAGTTCCGCCCTAATCCGCATAGGTTTGGCCAGCGCATTGCTGGAAACGGGAGAGTATCAAACTACGCTGAAAATGCTGGAGGGATTGCCAGCTGCGGATCGGAATTCGGCCGAGGCATCCTACTGGCGCGCGCGTTGTTACGAAAAACTGGCAACCGCGGCCTATCTTCGGCTCTACCAGGCGGATCCAAATTCGTATCGACTGCATCAGCTGATGGGCGACCTTGAAGCGGCAAAAGGCGACGATGGAAAAGCCATCGAAGAGTACCGCGCCGCCGTTGCCTTAAAGTCATCTTCGCCCAATCTGCATTACAGCCTGGGCCACATACTATGGAAAGACCTGAAGGTGCCCGAAGCGCGCGCTGAGTTTGAGGCCGAGCTAGAGTTGAACCCACGTCATCCCGGTGCGCTGAACGACCTAGGGGATACCTACCTGCTTGAACATCAGCCTGATAGAGCCTTGCCTTATCTGGTGAGGGCGCTGGCCGTGGATTCCACAAATTCGGATATACACCGTGATTTGGGCACCGCATACTCCGAACTCGGCGATTACCGGAAAGCGGAAGAGCAGTTCAAGATCGCCGTGTCTTCCGACCACGATGGTTCGGTCCACTACAAGCTCGCGAGGGTTTACCAGGCGCTTGGAGAGAAGGAGAATGCGACCCGCGAATTCGCTCTCTCCAGCACCCTGAATCGTGAATCGCACGAAAAGCTCGAAAAACAAACGGAACGCGTGGGAGAAGTAACTAGATCCGCCGAGGATCCGTAGCATGAAACAGCTGCTGATTCTTCTTCTCTTTTTATCGGCCCCCGCCAACTACGTGCTGGCCAAACCACCCGGGCAAGAAGACGCATTTCAGAGGGGTCTTACAGCGCTGCAGGACAATCGTTATGCGGATGCTCTCGAAGAGTTGACGGCAGCGGAGCGCGACCATCCTGACGATCCGCGCGTTCACAATTTTCGCGGGATTGCCCTTGCCCGTCTCGGCCAGAACGCCAAGGCGGCGGCTGAGTATCGGGAATCCATTCGCCTGGACCCGCGCATGGAAGATGCGTACCGAAATCTCGGATTCCTCGAATGGACCGAACACCAGCTCGAACCAGCTCGCGACGCTCTGGAGCGCGCTGTGGAACTCGCACCCAGCGACTCTTTCGCCCATTACTATCTAGGGCGGGTACAGCTGGAAGCGCAGCGTTATGCGCAGGCAATGCAGGAATTGGAGATATCTCGCGTGCCGTTGCCAACGGACGCGGATTTCTTAATCCAGATCGCGACTGGGTACATCGCGCTAGGTCGCCGTGAAGATGCGCGCAAATCGCTCGATCATCTTGTAACCCTGCCTTTAAACGATGCACAATCAATTCAAGTCGCTTCCCTGCTCATGACCGTCCATCAGCACGACGCGGCCATCAATCTAATTCAGCGATTGAGCAAGCGTCCGTCCGCTGGCGCCAGGGCGTGGCTGAAATTTGATCTGGCTCTGGTTTATCTCCTTTCCGGAAACGATGAAAAGGCGCTGGTACAGGCGCACGTCTACAGTGACTCTCTGGCCCAAGGAGGCTCAAAGTCAACCGAATCTGCCGACGCATGGTCTTTGATCGGCATAGCCTGTGCCCACCTGAGTCAGGGCGAACGGTCAGTCAACGCTTTTCGCCAGGCTGCTATTCTGGCTCCCGGCGAGGAAGAACACTGGCTTAACTTGACCCGAGAGTTGATGGAACTGAACCGCTATTCCGACGCAATCCTTGCGGTGCAAGAGGGATTGTCTGCCAACCCGAAGTCTTACGCTTTGCACTTGCGGCTGGGAGCAGCGCAGCTCTCGGCGGGCCACTATGCCGAGGCCGAGAGCGTCTTTCGCGATCTTGTGGCCGCAGGCGATCCTCTGCCAACCGGCTATATCGGATTGGCGCAGGTATTGTTGAGGACAGGCCGGGCCGAAGAAGCGGCCTCTGAGCTTGCCGATGCGGAACAGAAGTTGGAACCCAACTTTCTCCTCAGTTACTTTCGGGGGCTTGCCTTGGACCGTGTTGGCAAGCCCGCGGAAGCGATGACGGCTTTTCAAATAGCGGTGCGGTTAGATTCGAATAACGCCGAGGTCCATCTAAATTTGGGGAAAACGGAGCTTGCGCTCGGTCGGGTGAGCGACGCGATTGCCGAACTGCAGGAGGCGCTTCGCCTGAGTCCGGGCAACGTTCTGGCAAAGCGACTCCTAAGCCAAGCCTATCGCCGGGCCGGCGACTCGAAAAGTGCGGCGAAGTTTGCAGAGGCATCCGCGGACGCGCCGCTTGGCCCGGAAGGCGATCTTCTCGGGGACTTTTTCATCCCGTATTTGCAGGGGCCTCCCGAAAGTTCACAGCTTCCTTGACCGTAGCGACACCAAACTCTACGCTGTTACAAACCTTGCTGTTACACAAACCTGAGGTGAATACGTGAACGGCGG
>Ga0209448_10000309_pt1 | contig 17061 bp, 6 predicted proteins | sample BogFormECP14_OM2_FD_188245 | JGI IMG/M metagenome (GOLD analysis project Ga0209448, IMG submission 188245) | Bog forest soil microbial communities from Calvert Island, British Columbia, Canada - ECP14_OM2 (SPAdes) (version 2) | ecosystem: Environmental > Aquatic > Freshwater > Wetlands > Bog ... | reverse complement strand
GGCGAAGAGTCGATCGTCACACTTTCAGAGCAAGAGCTCAGGGCTGCCGGAATCAGCGATGACGTGCTGGCCAATCCGGCGTATGTGCGGCGCGCGCCGATGGTTGACGGGGTCGACGAGTTCGACGCCGAATTCTTCGGATTCCCGCCGCAGTTCGCCCGGATGCTGGATCCACAACACCGGTTGTTCTTGCAGTGCGCAGGGCATGCGTTCGAGGACGCCGGCTGTGACCCCGCGCAGTTCGACGGCTCAATCGGCGTGTACGGAACCAGCTCCCCCAGCGGCTATCTCCTGCACAACCTGTTGTCTCATCATGGCCAGAACGCCGCCATGGCGCAGGGACTAAACTTCGAGCAGTTCAACCTGTTCCTGCAAAACGACAAGGATTTTCTGGCAACGCGCGTATCTCATCAATTCGATCTTCGCGGCCCGAGCATCACGGTTCAAACCGCGTGTTCGTCGTCGCTGGTCGCGGTCCATCTGGCCTGCCAGAGCCTGCTCAGCGGTGAATGCGATATGGCGCTTGCCGGAGGGGTGTCGCTCAGCATCCCCCACCACGTGGGTTACTGGACCTCGCCGGGATCGATGGTGTCGGCGGTCGGCCACTGTAGGCCCTTCGATGTGCGAGCCGACGGCACGGTCTTCGGCAGCGGTGTCGCGATAGTTGCGCTCAAACCGTTGCAGGCCGCCATCGACGCCGGGGACCGGATTCACGCCGTCATCCGCGGATCGGCGATCAACAACGACGGATCCATGAAAATGGGCTACGCGGCGCCCAATCCGACCGCGCAGGCCGACGTCATCGCGGAAGCCCATGCCGTGTCGGGCATCGATGCCTCGACCGTGAGCTATGTCGAGACTCACGGAACCGGCACACCGCTCGGTGATCCCATCGAAGTCCAGGGGTTGCGGAACGCGTTCGGCGTGTCTCAGACGACCCGTGCGGCTCCTTGTGTTCTAGGGTCGGTCAAGTCGAACATCGGCCACCTGGAGGTGGCGGCAGGCGTGGTAGGTCTGATCAAAACGATTCTGTGCCTGAAGAACAAGGCGATTCCCGCGACGCTACACTTCACCAGCCCGAACCCTGAGCTGCGTCTCACCGAGACCCCGTTCACCGTGCAAAGCGCGTACGGCCCATGGGAATGGGATGGAGTGCGCAGGGCCGGAGTCAGCTCATTCGGGGTGGGCGGTACCAATGCGCACGTCGTCTTGGAGGAGGCACCAGCAGTTCCGGCGCACGCCGAGCCGGCCGGTCCCCAGGTACTGCTGCTGTCGGCGCGAACCTCGGCGGCGCTTGCGGAGTCGCGGGCCGCCCTGGCCACCGCGCTAGCCAGCCCGGACGGCCCGGACCTAGCCGACGCCGCTTTTACCCTCACCGGGCGTCGCAAGCACAACATCACCATGGCGGCAGTGGTTCACGACCGCGAGCAGGCGGCCACGGTGTTGCGGGCGTCCGAGCACGACAATGTTTTCGTTGGGGAGTCCCTCAGTAATAACGAGCGCGCCGAATCGGCAGCGGATCGCGTCGTTTTCATGTTCCCGGGGCAAGGCGCTCAGCACGTCGGAATGGCCCGCGGCCTCTACGACACCGAGCCCGTCTTCGCCGAACACTTCGATACCTGCGCCGCAGGATTCCGCGACGAGATGGGCCCCGAAATAAACCTAGATCTACATGCGGAGATATTCGGCTCCGCCGCAACAGATTTGGAGCGCATTGACCGTTCGCAACCCGCGCTGTTCACGGTGGAATATGCGCTGGCGAGGTTGATCGACACCTATGGTGTGCGCGCCGGGGGGTATATCGGATACAGCACCGGCGAATACGTCGCAGCCACCCTGGCCGGGATATTCGACCTCGAGACGGCGATCAAAACGGTGTCATTGCGTGCCCGCCTGATGCATGAATCGCCGCCGGGTGCCATGATCGCGGTGGCGCTGGGCCCCGACGACATCGCGAAGTACCTCGCGGAGTTCGCCCCCAAGGGAGTGGACCTGTCCGCGGTGAACGATCCCGGCAACTGCGTCGTCGCCGGGCCGAACGACCAGATTCGCGCGTTCACCCAACGGCTTCGCGAGCGTGGCATAACCGCTCGACGGGTCCGCGCGACCCACGCGTTTCATTCCAGCTCGATGGATCCCATGCTGCCGGAGTTCCAGGATTTCCTGTCCGGTGTCAAGCTTCGCCTTCCGCACACACCCTTGCTCAGTAACCTCACCGGAACCTGGATGTCCGATGAACAGGTCACCGATCCGGCCAGCTGGGCGCGCCAAATCAGTTCCACGATCAGGTTCGCCGACGAACTCGATGTGGTACTGACCGATCCGAACCGGATCCTTGTCGAAGTGGGCCCCGGCGGCAGCCTGACGGGCTCGGCGATGCGGCACCCGAAGTGGTCGAGCGGGCACCGCGCGGTTCGGCTCATGCGGCATCCGATTCAGAACACCGATGATCGGGACAGCTTTTTGCTGGCGCTCGGCCAATTGTGGGCGGCCGGTGCGCAGGTCCAGTGGGCACCGTTGTCGGGACCGGAGCCGCGAATCGTTTCCCTACCCGGTTACCCCTATGCCCACCAACGACATTGGGTCGATCCGAAGCCAATCGCCTGGACCGATGGGTCCACTGAAACGCTCGTCTTAGCAGACGCTTCCACCAATGGCGCCAGCGCCCATCCCGCTGTGGCTGCCAATGGGCAGTCGCAAACCGAGGCTGCGTTGCGCCAGATCTGGATCCAGTGTTTAGGCATCAACTCGATCGATCGAAACGACAACTTCTTTGAGATCGGCGGCGATTCCCTGATCGCGATCAGCATTTCCACCAACGCCGCCAACGCAGGCTTGGATGTCACTCCCCAGTCTCTGTACGAACACCCGACCCTAGCCACGCTGGCCACGGCTCTGGACTCCGAATTCATAGGGGCGGGGCTGACGAAACCGCCCGGCGCCGACGCGCATCCGCCGGTGCCCGCGAATATCGCCCACTTCCTCGAGCAAGGTGTGCGTGAACCGGGGCGCTGGCGGGTCCCGTTGATTTTCCGGCAGGCCCCCAGCGTGAGCATCGAGGACGTCCAGGCCGTGCTCACCGCGGTGGCCAACCACCACGACGCGTTGCGACTTCAGCTCGTCGACCGCGCAGGGGCGTGGGAACAACACATCGCAGCACCACAGGAATTCGAGCGACTATCGTCCCGTTCACTTCCCGACCACTTGGAAGACGGGGCGGGTACCGAACCCGAAGCGCAGCGGGCAGCGGTGCTGGACATCGTCGCCGAGCTGGCGGCTGAGGATGACCTGACCGCCCCGTTCACTGCTACCTACATCACCGATTCGCGTGGCGCTTGCTACCTGGTTCTGTGCGTGCACGAGATCATTGCCGACAACGCATCTCGCGAAATCCTGGTCACCGACCTCTTCACCGCATTCACTCAACAGCTGGCGGGTCAAGAAATCGTGCTGCCGCCGACCAGCGCTGGATGGCGCGAATGGTCGCTACGATCCGGGGCATTGGCAACACATCCAGCGGTTCTGGACACTCGCGACTACTGGCTGGGGAACTCGAGCAAGGCGACCGTGCGCCTGGCCGATCTTGAGATCGGCCAGCGACCCGGTTCCGGTGACCTGACGCGACTGCCGTCGGTGCTGACCATCGACCAGACAGCCGAAGTCGACGATGCGCGCCGCAGGCTGGGCGTGTCGATGGAGGAAATCCTGCTGGCGGCGTTGGGCCGAGCCATCGCCCAGACCAGCGGTGAGGGTGTGGTCGTGGTCGACCTGGAGGGGACCGGCCGCTCCGTGCTGCGACCGGACGTCGACCTGCGTAGAACCGTTGGCAGGTTCACCACGATCTACCCGGTTCCGATTCAGTGTAAGGACAACCCCGACGTTGGGGCCGGCAAGCTGCTGGCCGCCGTTCGTCACACTCTGGATTCCGTTCCGCATTACGGGATCGGGTACGGGCTGTTGCGCCACGTCTATGCGCCGACCGCACGGCTCCTGGCCGCCGCGGGCCCGTCAGACATCCACTTCCGCTACGCGGGGGTGGTCCCCCAGCTGCGACCCATGGACGCAGCAATCCAGTTCGACTCCGACGCAGCTTCGCCGGTGCGCGACACGATTCCCGGGCTGGGACATGCCATCGAATTTCGGGTGTACCGCCACGCCGGCGTGCTGCATCTCGATTGGTGGTACGACGCCCGCCGGGTGCAGAGTGCACGGGCGGATGCGCTGGCGCAGCGCTTCCCGATGGCACTGCGGGTGCTGATCCAAGACGCCATCGATGCGATCGTGGACGACGATGGCATCGGCTCGGAACCCGTGGAACTGGGTCTGGTGGACCTGTCTACGCTTGACGTGGGCTGAGGAGACATGAATGAGCCATTCTGAAAAAGCTGTAGTCGTCGACGGAGTTTGCAAGACGTTCGGCGAGGTGGTGGCCCTGCATGAGGTCAGCTTCGAAGTCCATCGCGGTGAGGTGATCGGTCTGCTCGGGCCCAACGGGGCAGGCAAGACGACGATCGTCGATATCTTGTCGACCTTGAGCCGGCCGGATCGAGGCCACGCTTTTGTTGCCGGCTATGACTGCGTTTCCGAACCAGCCGGTGTGCGCCGGTCGATCATGCTCACCGGCCAGCAGGTGGCTATCGATGACATGCTTACCGGAAACGAAAACCTCATCATGTTCGGGCGGCTGTTCGGATTGAGTAAGTCGGCGGCGCGCAGCCGGGCCAAAGAGCTCATTGAAGAGTTCGATCTGGTGGATGCCGGCAACCGGCGGGTGAAAACCTACTCGGGCGGGATGCGTCGACGGATAGATATTGGCTGCGGTTTGGTGGTCCAGCCTCAGGTGGCATTCCTGGATGAGCCCACCACCGGGCTGGATCCGCGGAGCAGGCAATGTATTTGGGATCTGGTGAGCAAGTTCAAGGGTGCCGGCATCGCCACGCTGTTGACCACGCAGTATCTCGAGGAGGCTGATGCCCTCGCTGATCGGATCATCGTGATCGACCACGGACGGGTCATTGCGGAGGGAACGGCTGATGAGCTGAAGGCACGCACGGGCGGCAGTTTCTGCGAAATCGTTCCGCGGGATTTCAAGGATCTGCTAGTGATCGCACACGCGCTCGGCTCACTCCTGCCGGACAAGATCAGAGCCGCATTGACACCCGAATCAGATCGGATCGCCATGCCGGCGCCGGATGGTGCCGGCACACTTATCGAGGCCGTGGGGCGGCTCGCGGCGGCCAATCTTGACGTTGCCGACGTTGCCCTGCGGCGCCCGTCGCTGGACGACGTATTCCTTGCGTTGACAGAGGATTCCGCTAGGAATAATTCCACCGAGACACGCACTTGCGTTGCGACGGAGGTCGCCGGGTGACAGCGCCGGGCACCGTGGAGCCCTGCCCGTCAACGCGCGCACAGTGGTGGGTGCTCACCGGCCGTTTCATCTCACCGACTCTGCGCAACGGTGAGCTCGCTCTCACGATCGCATCCTCGATCGTTTTCACGGCCGGCTTCTACATCCCGTTGCACCAAGTCATGGGTACTGCCACTAGGGGCGTCACCAGCAGTTACCCGCAGTACATCATGCCTTTGATTGCACTACAGGCGATCGTGTTCGCCGCAACTTCAACAGCATTCCGGGCGGCAACAGATTCGGTGCAGGGCATCAATCGCCGGTTCAGGTCCATGCCGATCGTCCCGTTTACACCGGTGGCCGCCCGCATGTCAGCCGCGGTATACCGGTGCTTGGTTGCTTTGACGGTGGCTGTGATCTGCGGCTACGTGATCGGATTTCGGTTCCACCGCTCAGCCGTATACATCGCCGCCTTCTGCGTGTTGGCGCTCGTGATCGGGGCCTTGCTGTCCTTCGCCGCCGACCTAATCGGCACCGGCACCCGGAACCCAGAGGCCATGACGCCATTGCTGATCCTGCCGCCGATGATTTTCGGACTGCTGTCAACGGGTGTCCAACCGGTGCAGCAGTTTCCCCATTGGATACAACCCATTGTCCGCAACCAGCCGATTTCCCAGTTCGTCGACGCGTTGCATGCCTTGGCCGGGGACGCCATGCCGTTTAACGGATCGGTGACCTGGTCCGTCATCGCGCCGACGCTGGCGTGGTTATGCGGATTGGCCGCGGTCCTGGTGCCGGTGTCAGCAATCGTTTTGTCCAGGCAGGCATGATGACTCTCGCAGTGGACCAGCGGTACCACGAGAACTCAGGACGGGTGCTGATTCCGCAAACCCTGGTGCAGACACAGCGGATACTTCTGCGCTGGTCACGCGACGTCACCACGGTACTCGAGGCGCTGGTGTTGCCTGTCATTTTTCTGCTGACTTTGAATATCGTTCTCGGCGAACTGATTTCACAAGTCACCGGACACAGCGCGCTGTACGGCACAGTTCCGATGAACGTGCTAGCCGCCGCGATCAATGGTTCGGCGATCGGGGCGATCGGTCTCATCCGGGAGCGCTCCGACGGGTTCTTGCGTCGGCTATGGGTGCTGCCCGTACACCGAGCGTCGGGTGTCCTCTCGCGGATCCTCGCTGAGACGGTTCGGATCATGATCACGACGGTGGTCGTGCTGGCCGTGGGGATGCTACTGGGTTTCCGGTTTCAGCAGGGCGTACTCGCGACCCTGACATGCCTGGTAGTTCCCGTGGTATTCGGTCTGGGCTGCGCGACCCTCATCACAACGGTCGCGTTGTATACGGCGAAAAACTTCCTCCTTGAGGCGGTTACGCTCGTACACGTACTCGCGGTCGTCTTCTCGACAGGTTTCTTGCCGGTGAACCAATATCCTCGCTGGATTCAGCCGGTGGTGGCGCATCAGCCTATGACCTACGCGATTGAGGCGATGCGCGGATTGTCGCTGGGCGGTCCGGTGCGAGGGCCGATGATCGCGACACTGCTGTGGGCCACCGGTATCGCAGCCGTATGCGCAGCGCCATTGCTGTCGGGCTATCGGCGGGCCAGTACGGACCAGAAAGATTGAAAAAGGGAGTGTTACGGTGTTTCCCGGGTCCGTGATCCGAAAGCTGACGCGCAGCGAAGAAGTATTCGCGGCCAACGAGACCTATTTTGCACTGACAGTGCAGATCAGCGGTCCGTTCGATATCGACGCAATGGCGGACGCATTCGACGCGCTCCTGCAGTCTCACCCGATTTGGGCCGGTCACCTCGAGCAAGCAGATGACGGCCGCCACCAGATTGTGGCCGAAGACCTGCTCCACCCCGGGATATGGCTAGTGGAGGATGACGGCTCTCGCGACGGCACCCAGTCGGCAACCACTGGCACACAACTCGATCAGAGCCAATCCCTGCTTAATCTGCGGTTGACGCTCAGCGGCGCACGGGCCGAGCTGACCCTGTATGCTCACCACAGCCTGGCCGACGCCCACCATGCATTCGGACTTCTCGAAGAACTCTTCTCCCGATACACCGACGTGGTGGTCAGCGGCGACGTCGGCCCGGTGACCCCACAACCCGCGCCCGAATCGGTGGAACTGTTGCTGGAGCAGCGTCGCATAACAAAGCAGCCGCGGTCGGGACTCGAGCGTTTCATCCCGGCGATGTTCGCCTATGATCTACCCATCACCGAGAAGCCGCCGATGCCAGCGAATGCTGGTACCCCCCAACCTATTCCAACTGCCCGGATCCGGCTGACCGAACAGGAGACATCCGACCTGGTCGAGTTCGGCCTCGCCAATCAGCTCAGCCTCAACTCCCTGGTTGCCGCAGCCATCCTGTTGGCTGAGTGGGGACTTCGCAATACTCCGCACGTCCCGATTCCTTACGTTTATCCTGTCGATTTGCGTTACCTGCTTTCGCCGCCGGTAAGCGCCACTGGCGGCACCATCCCGACGGGGGCGGCAACCTATCTCGCCGAGATCGGGCCCGACACCGACCTCGTCGACCTCGCCCGTGGCATCGTGGACGCTTTTCGGGCCGACTTGTCCGACGGTGTGATTCAGCAGTCTCCGTTGCACTTCAGCCTGCAATACGACGGAACTCCTCCCGGTCTGCCCCCGGTAGTCTTTTGCACGGATGCCGGTCCGATCCCGGCGCTTCGCACACCCGCGGGTATGGCCTTGGAGGACTTTCAGAGCCAATTGCACTTCCCCGCCAGGACCCCCGTCGATGCCTACAGCTGCGGAACCTTCGCGGACCGACTGTTCATCGAGCACCAGGCGCACCTGCCCGGCCGGGAAAAGCCCCTGGAGGCGATACATTCGCTGCTGACTTCGGTTGCCGCTGAGGACAGCTGGGCCATGGAGTGATCGACCGGATGCGGGCGAGTCGCAGTTCACAGGCAGTCCCGTGAGCCCGGGCGGGCGTGAGTTCGACATCGTCTTGTACGGTGCCACTGGCTTTTCCGGCAAGTTGACAGCCGAGTACCTCGCAAGCAGCGGGTCAGCAGCCCGTATCGCGCTGGCTGGTCGCTCGACCGAAGGATTACTGGCGGTGCGGGAGAGGCTGGGTCCGGCCGCACAGGATTGGCCGGTGATTGTTGCTGATGCGTCGGCACCGTCGACGCTCGCCGCGATGGCCAACCGGGCCCAGGTAGTGCTGACCACTGTTGGTCCCTATGCACAATACGGCCTGTCGTTGGTGGCAGCCTGCGCCAAGGCTGGAACCGACTACGCCGATCTGACCGGTGAGTTGATGTTTGGCCGAAACAGTATCGACCTCTACCACAAACAGGCCGCCGACACCGGTGCCCGGATCGTGCTCTCATGCGGATTTGATTCGATCCCTTCGGATCTGAATGTCTATCAGCTGTACCGCCGGGTGAGCGGGGACGGCGCCGGTGAACTTTGCGACACGACCTTTGCGCTTCGCTCATTCTCCCAGCGCGGGGGCTCCGGCGGGACGGTTGCGTCGCTACTCGGAACGATGCGCACTGCGTCTAGTGACGTGGACGCCCGTCGGATCATCAACGACCCGTACACGCTGACCACCGACCGAAGCGCCGAACCCGAACTCGGTCCGCAGCCTGACTTCCAGTGGCGTCGAGGGCGCGACGTCGCGCCCGGGCTTGCGGGCTTTTGGATCGGCGGATTTGTGATGGGCCCCTATAACACCCGGATTATCCGGCGTAGCAATGCATTACAAGACTGGAGCTATGGCCGGCGGTTCCGCTACTCCGAGGCGATGAGTCTGGGAAGGTCTTTCGCGGCACCGGTCGCCTCGGCAGCTGTCACCGGCGCTCTAGCGGGTGCCTTTGGTTTGGGCAATAGATACTTCAGGCGATTACCCCGGCGATTCGTGGAGCGCATCACGCCTAAGCCAGGCTCTGGTCCAAGCGAGGCCGCTCGAAAGCGTGGCCACTACACCGTCGAGACGTACACCACCACCACGACCGGTGCCCGCTACATGGCGACTTTCGCGCAGAATTGCGACGCTTATCAAGGGACATCGGTGCTACTCGGTGAGAGTGGTCTGGCGCTTGCACTCGATCGCGATCGACTCCCCGAGCTGCGGGGTGTGCTCACTCCCGCCGCGGCGATGGGCGATGCGCTGCTGGCGCGCCTCCCGGCCGCCGGGGTGTCTATGGGCACGACCCGGCTGAACTGAAACCCCCGCCTACCCCGCTGCTGTCGGCACGGCCTCGTCAGCCGTCAGCGTCTCCGACAGGTGCAGGCCCAAAGCACGCGCGGTGTTGTAGGTCGCAATGGCCTTGGGTGTGATCCGGATGCCGGTCTCGGCTTCGATGCGGGTCCGCAGTTCCAGGTTGCCCAGCGAGTCCAGCCCGTGGTCGGCGAACGGACGGTCGGGGTCGACCGCGCGGCGCAGGATCAGGCCGGTCTGCTCTGCCACCAGCCGCCTGAGCCTGGTGGGCCACTCGTCTTGTGCCAATGACCGCAGTTCGGTGCGCAGGGTGTTGTTGTCGCCCGTGTGCTGTTCGCCTGCGGATTGGAACGCTTCGGCGAACGGGCTGCGCGCAACCAGCGCGGCCAGCCACGGTGCGTCCGCCGTCGGAACGTAGCCCGTGTAGCCACGGTCGTAACGCAACAGCGTCTCGAACGCTTGCGCGCCCTCTTGCGGAGCGATCATCGTGGTCCGGCCGCTCGCCGCCAGGAATGTGGCTCGGCCGATTTCGCCCCACGCCCCCCACGCGATCGTGTTCGCGGGCAGGCCCTGGCTGCGGCGCCAGTGCGTGAAAGCGTCCAGCCAGCTCGAGGCGGCGGCGTACGCCCCCTGACCGGCGGAGCCGAAAAGCGCGGCCACCGAGGAAAAGCAGCAGAACCAGTCCAGTGGCTGTCCGGCCGTCGCGTGGTGCAGGTTCCACACACCGTTGACCTTGGGCGCCCAGTCCCGGTCAATCAGCTCGTCGGTGATGTTGTTTAGGGTGGCATCCTCAACCACCGCGGCGGCATGCAGCACCCCGCGCAGCGGGAGCTCGGTGGCGGTGGCCGCTGCCACCACCCGGGGCGCGGTTTCAGCCTCGGCGATGTTGCCGCACTCCACGACAATGTCAGCTCCAGTCGTCCGGAGCCGCTCAATCGCCTGCCGCGCCTTGGGAGTTGGGTTGGAACGGGCGGTCAGCACAATCCGCCCACAGCCCGCCTTGGCCATCTGACCGGCCAGGAACAACCCCAGGCCGCCGAGGCCGCCGGTGACGATATAGGCGCCGTCGTCGCGGAAGACCGGAGCCTGCTCCGGCGGCACCACCGCGGGAGTCTCCCCGGTGCGCGGCACCGTGAGCACCAGCTTGCCGGTGTGCTCGGCACCGCTCATTACCCGGATCGCGGTAGCGGCCTCGGAGAGCGGGTATTCGGTGCAGACCGGCAGTGGCAGGTCGCCGTCGGCGACCCGTTGGTACACCGTGCGCAGCAGCTCGTGCAGCCGCCGCGGGTGCGTCTCCGACAGCAGCGCCAGGTCGACCGCGTAAAACGTCAGGTTGCGGCGGAAGGGGAATAGACCGAGCCGGGTGTCGCCGTAGATGTCGCGTTTGCCGATCTCGACGAATCGTCCACCGTAGGCCAGCAGGTTCAGCCCGGCACGCTGCGCGGCACCGGTCAGCGAGTTGAGCACGATATCGACGCCGTACCCGTCGGTGTCGCGGCGGATCTGCTCGGCGAACTCGGTGGTCCGCGAGTCGTAGACATGCTCAATGCCCATGTCGCGCAGCATCGCCCGTCGCTCCGGGCTGCCCGCGGTGGCGAAGATTTCGGCTCCCACCAAGCGGGCGATGGCTATCGCTGCCTGCCCGACGCCACCGGTACCCGAGTGGATCAACACCTTGTCCTCGGCCGTCATCCTGGCCAGGTCGCACAGCGCGTACCACGCGGTGCCGTAACCGGTTGCCGCGGCGGCGGCCTGGCCGGCGGTCAGGCCGGGCGGCAGAGTGGCGACCAGCCTCGCGTCACAGGTGACAAAGGTGCCCCAGCAGCCGTTGGCGTAGCCGGAGAAACCGCCCACCCGATCACCGACCTGATGGTCGGTGACGTCGGCGCCCACCCGGGTCACCACGCCGCCCAAGTCGAATCCCAACTGGTGTGGCCGGCCTTCCAGGTCAGGGTAACTGCCCAGCGCGGCAAGGACATCGAGGAAGTTGAGGCTGGACGCGTCGATCGCGATCTCGACCTCCCCGGGGCCCGGCGTCTTGCGTTGCAGAGCAATGAATTCCAGGGTCCGTAGGTCACCGGGATTGCGGACCGTCACCCGCATGCGGTCGGAGTCGTGGTTGACAGTGGTGACCCGGCGTTCGTCGGCTCCCAGCGGCGTGCAGCGCAACCGTGCCGAGTACCACTGGCCGCCACGCCAGGCGGTCTCGTCCTCTTGCGAACCAGCCAGCAGTTCTCGCGCGAGCTGTTCGGCCGCATCTTCATGCAAACCGTCGCCTCCCAGGTCGATCTGGGTGGTCCGCAGCTGGGGATTCTCAGCGCCGATCACTCGCAGCAGGCCGCGCAATCCAGCCTGCACCAGGTTGAGCCGGTCGTCCGGCAGGACGAACTGAGCTTGCCTGGTGACGACATACAGCCGGACCGGCTCCCCTGACAATCCGGCCGGTTCGGGCAGCTCGCGAATCATGCGGACGACGTGCCGCACCTGCTCGCGGCCGCGCAGCAGACCCTCCTCATCAGGGTCGCCGGCGGGCGGCGGGCAGACGATCACCACTCCCTCGATGCCGCCGCGTACTTGGGTACCCAGTTGTTCGGCGTTGGCCAGGTGGTCGGCCTGTTCCGGCCAGTTGAGGGTTGTGCATTGTGCGCCAAGAGATTTCAGCGCATCGGTAAGTCGGGATTCCAGCAGGTCAGCTTCGGCCGTGTTGATCAGCAACCAACCTCCGACGGCCCGGTCAGGTACCGGCGGTAGCGTCTGCTGCTGCCAATCGATGGTCAGCAACCGCTCGGCCATCAGCTGGTCGGCGCCCTCGCCGCTGGTGCCCATTCGCAGACCCTGCACGGCCAGCAGGACAGCCCCGTTCTCGTCCAGCAGGTCTAGGTCGACCTCAAACATCGACCCGCTAACCGCAGTGACCTGGAGGTGGCAGTAGCGAGTGCCACGCGTCGGACTGTAGCGACGCAGTCTGCGCACACTCAGCGGCAGCAGCACTCCTTGAGAGGCGTCCTTGATGGTTGGGTGTGCCATCACCGACTGGAAGCAGGCATCCAACAGTGCCGGATGCACGTCATAACCGGCCTGCTGTGACCGGACCCCGCTGGGTAGCCCGACCTCGGCGACGACGCTGCGGCCCTTACCTTCGGCGGTGCGCCCTGACACCAGACCGGTGAAGGCGGGACCGTATTGGATGCCGCGCTCATTGAACGATTCCCGCAATGCGGAACCCTCGGCCCGGTGCGGATGGGTGGCCAGCAACGCGGCGATATCCCGCCGCTGTGGCGCCTGGTCGTCTGCGGCATGCAGCACCGCGGTTGCGCGTCGAGTGCGCTCCCCTTCGCGATCGGTCTCCACCAAGAAGTTGACGATCCCGGCATCCTCCACCGAAGCCACCGCACTCACCGAGGTCTCGTCGTCCAGCATCAGCATCTGCTCGAAGCGAACGTCGCGCACCTCGGAGCCGGGCCCCAATACGGCGGCCGCGGCCGCCAGCGCCATCTCGCAGAAGCCGGCTCCCGGAAAGACCGCCACCCCGTTCACCTGATGGTCGGCCAGCCAGGGCAGCGCCGCGGTGCCGATCTCGCCTTGCCACGCGTGGCGCTCCGGATCCTCGGGCAACCGGACATGGGCGCCCAGCAGCGGGTGGACCGGCACCGTGCAGCCGCCGCGCGAGCCCGACCCGTCAGACTCGACGAGCAGCCGTTGGTGGGTCCACGTCGGCAGCGGGGCATCCACCAGACGCCCACTCGGATACAGCACAGAGAAGTCGACCGCGGCACCAGCGCTGTACAGATCCGCCAGGAAGCCGCGCAGACCGAAGGGCATCGGCTGCTCGCGCCGCATACCGGCAAGGGCCTGCACGGTGATGTCGGCCGCGCTGGCGGTTTGTTCCACCGCACGGGTCAGCAACGGGTGCGGTGAGGGCTCGCCGAACACCCGGTGACCGTCGTCCAGGGCGGCTTGCACCGCGGCCGCGAACCGCACCGGCTGCCGCAGATTGTCGACCCAGTAGCCAGCGGCGAAGGTCGGCGGGTTATGCGGATTGTCAAGCGTTGCAGAGTAATACGGAACCTTGGGCGTTGTCGGCGTCAGGTCTGCGAGTTGGTCGGCCAAGTCGGCGAGGATCGGATCGACCTGAGACGAGTGCGAGGCCACGTCGACGGCCACCTCACGCGCCATGACCTCACGACTCTCCCACTCCGCGACCAGGTCGCGAACCGTCTGGGTCGCTCCGCCGATGACGGTCGAGTTGGGTGAGGCGATCACCGAGACGACGACGTCGGTCACACCGCGAGCGGCCAGTTCATCTCGCACCTGCTGGGCGGGCAGTTCCACCGAGGCCATCGCACCCGCGCCGGCGATGCGGGACATCAACTTAGACCGCCGGCAGATCACCTTTGCCCCGTCCGCCAGCGATAGTGCCCCCGCGATAACGGCGGCCGAAGCCTCGCCGAGCGAATGCCCGATAACCGCGCCGGGATGCACGCCGTAGGCCCGCATGGCCGTGGCCAGAGCGACCTGGAAGGTGAACAGCGTCGGTTGCACCCGGTCGATACCGGTCACCGTCTCCGGCGCCGACATCGCCTCGGTGACTGAGAAACCGGACTCCCCGGCGATCAGCGGCTCGGCCTCGGCGACGGTCGCCGCAAACACCGGCTCCTTCGCCAGCAGCTCTGCGCCCATCGCCGCCCATTGCGAACCCTGACCCGAGAAAATCCATACCGGCCCGCGGTCGTCGTGACCCGTCGCCGGCGAATACGGGGTTTCGCCGTCGGCGATCTCGCGCAGCCCGGTGGCCAGGCCCTCAAGGTTGTCCGCGATCACCGCGGTGCGTACCGTCCGGTGCCCGCGCCGTCGCGCCAGCGTGTAGGCCAGGTCGGACACCACCAAGCCTGCTTTGTCGTCCACCCATTCGGCCAGCCGCTGCGCGGTCCGGCGCAACTCGGCGGCCGAGGTGGACGACAGCGGGAACACCAGCGGCCCGGCCACATCTGGGGTTACCGCGTCGGCCTGCGTCTCGGGAGCCTGCTCGAGGACAGCGTGCACGTTGGTCCCGGACATCCCGAACGACGTCACCCCGGCCCGTCTTGGCCCGTCACCTTTATCCGGCCACGGGGTGACTTTCTCCGGCACAAACAGACCGGTCTCGATTTGCTGAAGCTCATCGGGCAACCGGCTGAAGTGCACCATCGGCGGCACCAGGCCGTGCTGCAGCCCGAGAATGGCTTTGATCAGGCCGATCGCGCCGGCCGCACCCTCGGTGTGCCCCATATTGCTTTTGGCCGATCCGAGCGCGACACGGTTACCACCGGCGCCGTAAACCTCTGTCAGGCTTGTGAATTCGAGCGGGTCGCCGACCGGGGTGCCAGTGCCGTGCGCCTCCACCATGCCGACCGTCGTCGGGTCGACCCCCGCTGCCGACAACGCCGCCCGGTACACCGCGGCCTGCGCCTTCGACGACGGCGTCGTGATGGTCTCGGAACGGCCGTCCTGGTTGGCTGCGGTACCGCGTACCACGGCCAGAATCCGGTCGCCGTCGCGTAGCGCATCCGGCAGCCGCTTGAGCAGGACCACGCCGCAACCCTCCGAGCGGACGAACCCGTCTGCGGCGACGTCGAAGGTGTGGCAGCGACCGGTGGGCGAGAGCATGCCCTGGGCAGACGCAGCGGCCGAAACCCGCGACTCCAGCAACGCCATGGCGGCTCCGGCCAGGGCGAGATCGCTCTCGCCCGTGTCCAGGCTCTGGCACGCCATGTGCAGGGCCACCAAGCCCGAGGAACATGAGGTGTCCACGGTGATCGCCGGACCTAGCAGTCCCAGTCCGTAGGCAATGCGCCCGGAGGCCATGCTGAACGGCGTCCCGGTGAAGCCGTAGGCGTCGTCCAGTGCGCCGGCGTCGCTGGTCACCACCGTGTAGTCGTGGTGGCACAACCCCACGAACACGCCCGTGCGGGAGCCGGTCAATGAGGGCGGCACGATGCCGGCATGCTCGATCGCTTCCCAGGACGTCTCCAGCAACAACCGGTGCTGCGGGTCGATGGCAGTCGCCTCACGCTCTCCGAAACCGAAGAACGAGGCGTCGAAACCGCCGATGTCGTCGATGAAGCCACCCCACCGCGACACCGATCTGCCCGGTACCCCCCGCTCGGGGTCGTAGTGGTCCTCAACATCCCAGCGGTCGGCGGGTATCTCGGTCACCAGGTCGTCGCCACGCAGCAACGCCTCCCAGAACGCTTCGGGCGAGTCGATCCCCCCGGGAAGCCGGCATCCCATTCCGATGACCGCAATGGGCGTGGCACGTGAATCCATCGCCGTTCAACCTCGTCTCAGTCCAAACGGCGATGCTTGCGGGGCATTACCGACATTTTTGAAATTAGGGAAGGCGCATCGCAGCGTCGCTCGCGCAACCCCTCACCCGAGCCAACCCGGGTATCGACGCAGCTCCCACCACACGAACCGCCAAGCTTAGACCCCCGACCTAAGCGTGGCGTGAGAATGCGACGAATTCCCCCACTCGTTGTCAGGTTTGAGGCACTGACCAGGCGTTTCGCTCGGTGGCCCAGGCGCGGGAACATACTTGACTTATACCCCTATGGGGTATAGGTTGGCCGGGACACTACGGCTCGAACCAAGGGTGATAATCGCCCCAATATCCGACCGGAGCGGAGGACCAGTGACAGGCAAACTGCTACCGGCGGTCGGGCACGCGTTGGCGCTGGCGGGGTCGATGACGTGGGAAATTCTATGGGCGTTGATCCTGGGCTTCGCCCTATCGGCAGTAGTACAGGCCGTAGTGCGTCGCTCGACAATCGTGGCCCTGATGGGCGACGACCGGCCCCGCACCCTGGCGGTTGCCGCAGGCCTGGGAGCGGCTTCGTCGTCGTGCTCATATGCAGCGGTGGCTTTGGCCCGATCCCTGTTCCGCAAAGGCGCCAACTTCACCGCTGCCATGGCATTTGAGATCGGTTCCACCAATCTCGTGGTGGAGTTGGGCATCATCCTGGCTCTGCTGATGGGCTGGCAGTTCACCGCCGCGGAGTTCGTCGGCGGCCCACTGATGATCGTCGTGCTGGCAGTCCTGTTCCGGCTCTTCGTGCGTTCCCGCCTCATCGATGCCGCCCGCGAGCAGTCCGACCGAGGACTGGCCGGCTCGATGGAAGGCCATGCCGCCATGGACATGTCCATCAAAGGGGAAGGGTCGTTTTGGCGGCGGCTCTTTTCAACGGAGGGCTTTACCTCCGTCTCGCACGTGTTCGTCATGGAGTGGTTGGCGATCCTGCGCGACCTCGTTCTGGGCCTGTTGATCGCAGGTGCCATCGCGGCGTGGGTGCCCGAAACATTTTGGCAGAACTTCTTTTTGGCCGACCATCCAGGCTTGGCGGCGCTATGGGGACCGATCGTCGGGCCCATTGTCGCGATCGTGTCCTTCGTCTGCTCGATCGGCAATGTGCCACTGGCCGCAGTTCTTTGGAACGGTGGCATCAGCTTCGGCGGTG
>Ga0209448_10000308_pt1 | contig 17066 bp, 15 predicted proteins | sample BogFormECP14_OM2_FD_188245 | JGI IMG/M metagenome (GOLD analysis project Ga0209448, IMG submission 188245) | Bog forest soil microbial communities from Calvert Island, British Columbia, Canada - ECP14_OM2 (SPAdes) (version 2) | ecosystem: Environmental > Aquatic > Freshwater > Wetlands > Bog ... | reverse complement strand
GATGCGCTGGTGGATCGCCGCCCAGGCGGATGCGGGGGGCGTCACCGGAGCCACCCGATCCGCAAGCGGTGTCAGGCGACGGGTCCAGGCATCGACGAAGCGGCGAAAGTCGGGCTCGTCGCGCATGCGGCGCTCGACCGCTGCCCGTTCGTCGGCTTCGAGCGCTCCGAGCACAAATTCGCCGGCCAATTCCTCGGCCACGTCAGCCACTCACGTCACCCGGATCCAGACATTCCTTCAGCTTAGCTAGCCCCCTGCGGATTGTCGATTTCATCGTGCCGAGCGGGACAGCAAAGGTTTTCGCCAGTTCGGCGTGCGACAGCCCGAGGTAAAAAGCCATCAGAATCGCCTTGGACTGCATGGCATCGAGACGCTGCAAGCACCGATCGATATCGACCGCGACAATGTCGTGAGGGGGAACAAGCCCCTCGATCTCCTCGATGTCGGGACTTGTTTGAAGCCGGCTGGCGCTGGACCTCAACATATCGATGCAGATATGACGGACAATTCCCGACATCCAATGGATCGGCTGCCCCTTTTCGGGATCATATTGGCCGGACAGGGCCCAAATCCGCACATAGGCTTCCTGCAGCGCTTCGCTTGCAGCATCGGCATTCCGCAACATCCGGCTGGCGATCGCAAAGAGCTTGCCGCTGGTCAGACGGTAGAGCTCTGCGAAGGCGATCTGATCTCCCAACGCGGTAGCGCGAAGCAGCTCCGACGGGAGGTCGGCAGGCTCTATCGTCATCGCTCCATCCAGTGGTCCGCGCGCCGGCGGCGGATGGTCGATAAATGAGCCTGGATGAGCGGCTCTCGTCAAGGTCTCGCTCGCCGCGATCCTCGCGAACGATCGATCGGAGCCGGGTCAACGCGCAGCGGTCAGCGTCGCAATCTCCGCCAGGAGCAGGTCCGGTCGTGCGCTGGCGACAATAGCCGCGGATGCCGAGGAGCGACTGCTCGTGGCGCTCGGCGCTCTCGGTGGTGCAGGCGTCGCTGACGAGCGTCACCAGATAGCCGAGATCGCAGGCGTCGCGCACCGCGCTCTCGACGCATTGGTCGGTCATCATTCCCGCCACGATCAGCGAGCGCACGCCGAGATTCCGCAGTATGTAATCGATGTTGGTCGAAATAAAAACGCTGCTCGACGTCTTGCAAAAGACCATCTCGTCGCCTACCGGGGCGATCTCGTCGAGCACCCGCGCATCCCACGATCCCTGCGGTACGTCGATACCCGAGATCTTGTAGTCGAGGCTGCGGTCACGGCCGTCCCGGGTCATGTTCTCGACGGCCGCGTAGATGACCTCGATATGTGCGCGACGGCAGGCGGACTGCAGAAGCTGCAGATTGGGCAGCACGGTTTCGCGCAGGCTGTGGAAGAGATAGTGGCGTTGTTGCGCGTCGAGCTTGTGCGAGCCGGTGCCGTCGGGATGTGCGCAGTAATTCTGGATATCGACGATCAACAGAGCCGCATGGGCCGGATCGATCGGAACGTTGCGGCTCACTGCGATCATCGGCGGAAAAACTCGCTGTACGCGGCCGGTAATAGGCGCGCCAGGCGCTCGGCCCAGACGGTCTGGCCCGCGGGTTCGGTGATTTGGTCCTGACGGATCTCGATCTCGACATGCGGCAGGCCACGCCGCTCGCCATACACCGGAACGGTATAGTCGGTCAAATCAGTGACGCGGTAAGGCTCGTTATCACCTACAACGAGACCGTCTTCAGCGCTCAGCAATTCAAATAGGGGACGGGCGAGGCGCGCGTCGCGGTTGTAGAGAACCGCCACATGCCACGGGCGGGCGACCCCCTTGAAGACCGGGGTGAAGCTGTGCAGGGCCACCAATGCCGAGGCGCGACCCGCGGCCGCGCGCCGGTCGAGCGCCGCGGCGATCGTGTCGTGGTAGGGCCGGAAAACTCCATTGATCCGCGCAGCCCGTGCCATCTCGCTCAAGCCCAGATTGCCGCGGATTTCGGTCGTCTCGCTGATCTCGGGGATCGAGCTCGCCACCTTGGGGTCGCGGTTGCAATCGATCACCAGGCGCGAATAGGTCTGCAGGATCACGGCTGCGTCCAAAAGCTGCGACAGCCGTTTTCCGACCGCGCCGATGCCGATGTCCCAGGCGATGTGGCGCCAAGTCTCGTGCTCCGGCAAGCCGAGCCGGTCGAGCCGGCGGGGAATGGCTCGGCCGGCATGGTCACAGGTCAGAAAAAAGTCAGAGCTACCTGCTTCGTTGTCGAAGCTCACCGGGTCGGGGTCGCTGGGGTCGAGCAATGTCTCGGCCATCGCGCTCAGTAGACCTCGGCGTAACGGGCGCAGAGCTCGGGGTGGGGGAGCCCCGCCACTTTTTCTGCCTCAATGCGCTTGAAGCGCAGATAGGCGTCGAAATGAGTCGGGCCGAACCAGCCGGCGACCGTCTGATCGGCGGCGAGCCGGTCGAGCGCTTCGGGCAACGAGCGGGGTAGCGACGCCGGAGTGCCGCCCGAGCCCGCCAACGGCAACGCCCGGCGGATCCCGTCGGCCCCGGCGAAGATCACAGCGCCCAAGGCGAGATACGGGCTGGCCGAGGCGTCGGTAACTCGGAATTCGACATGGAACTGGCGCGTCACCTCGTCGGGCGTCGCGGCAGCGAAGACCGGGCAGATGCGAAGGCTGGCGCCACGGTCCTGCCGGACCAGATCGATGACCGTCGGCGCCCAGGCATTGGGCACGAGGCGCAGGTAGGAGACCGGCGAGGGCGCGGTGATTGCGCAGATCGACGGCATGTGGTGCAGCACGCCAGCAAAAAACTGCTGCGCCGGTTTGCTGAGATCCATTGAAGCGCCGGGCGCGTGGGTCGCCGGCCGTCCCGCCGCATCGACCAAACTCATATGAATGTGCACACCATTGCCGACGAGCTCGGGGTCGGGTTTGGGCGAGAAGATCACGCGATGCCCCAGGCGGTGCGCGGCGGCGCGCGCCATCTCGCGGGTGATCACCGCATGATCGGCTGCCGTCAATGCCGGTTGCGGCATCACCGTCACTTCGAACTGGCGCGGGCCGTACTCGGCGAGAAAGGTATCGGGGACCACCCCAGCCGCCCGCAAGGCCGCAATGAAAATCTCGCCGAATGTGCCCTGGCGGCGGAAGGCGCCGAGGCCGTAGGCATTGCCCGGACGCTCGGAGGTGCCGGTGTAGAGGAACTCCTGCTCGAACGCGGCGATCAGCCGGAGGCCCGCCACCTCTTCGAGTTGTCGCACTGCGCGGCGCAGGAAATTCCGGGAGCAGCATTCCCAAGTGCTACCGTCGGTATTGCAGATGTCTCCGAGAAAGAAATGCTCGATCGCCGAGCCGTCAGCAAAATCGACCCGCACTTCGGTGGCGGGGTCGGGCACGATCATGAAATCTCCGGCGGTGCCGAATGGCGTGTCCCAAATCGGTCCGAACGGCGACATCATTAAATTGCTGCCGGTCCACCCCACACCCTTTGTCAGGCGTAGCGGCAGCTCGCGGGCCGGGAACCCCTTGCCGCGCGCGAGGCCCGAGATGTCGCAGGTCGCTACGAAAATCAGCTCTTCTCGTATCATTCCCTCGCCAACCCAATTCCTCGCCGCATCCGCTCGATGTCGGTTAGGATCGCATAATTACGCAATCTCGACCATGGAGGAGAACCATGCCGATCACGACTGTCCGCGGCGTCGCAATCAATTACGAGGTGCTCGGCGATCGGGGCTCATGGGTGGCGCTCCAACCCGGTGGGCGTCGCGGTCTGGTCGGGGTGAAGCCGCTCGGACAAAAGATCGCCGAGGCGGGTAATCGCGTGCTGGTCTACGACCGCCGCAATTGCGGCGCCTCCGACATTTCGTTCGACGGCGGGAATTCCGAAAACGAGGTGTGGGCCGCCGACCTTCATGAGCTGCTGCAGCAGCTCGACGCTGCTCCGGCCTTCATCGGCGGCAGCTCGTCAGGCTGCCGTCTGGCTCTGCTGGCGGCGTTGCGTCATCCCGCCGATGTGCGCGGGCTCCTGTTGTGGCGGGTCACCGGCGGCGCCTTTGCCGCCGGGCGCCTGGTGCAGAACTATTACACCCAGTTCATCGAAGCCGCGCAACAGGGTGGCATGGAAGCGGTCTGCCGCACCGAACATTTCGCCGAGCTTATCGCCAACAATCCGGCCAACCGGGCACGGCTGCTGTCGATGAATGTCGAGCGCTTCATCGCCGTGATGAACGAATGGCGGCGGAGCTTCAACCAGGGGGCGGACCATCCGGTCATCGGCATCAGCCCGGACGAGCTGCGCTCAATGACCATGCCCGCTTGCATCATCCCCGGCAATGATCGGACTCATCCGCGCGAGCCCGGCCAGGTCGCGCATCGCTTGATGCCCAACGCCGAGTACCACGAGGTGCTGACCGAAGACCGCCCCGACCTTGATGTCGCACTGGAGGACTGGAACGCCAAGGAAGGGCTCCTGGCGGCGGTATTCATCGATTTTCTGCGCCGCGCGCAGCGCCGCTACTAAGCAACCGGCAGAGGGACCGGGCGTTCTTGGTCGAACGCCCGGTCCTGACGGCAGCGCGTCAGAACGAAGGAAATACCGGTGCGGGTACGATGTGCTCTTCGACCTGGCGGACACCGGGGATGTTCTCGGCGGCGACGCGCACCGCCTGCCTCTCCTCTTCGGACCGGTCGTCGGAGAACCAGAGATGCACGACCCGGTCCCTGACGATAATGTCCGCGGCCCACATGTGAACCCACTCTTGTCCCGTCAATTCGGTGATCAGCTTCTGACGGATCGTTTGGTCGTCGCTGCCGGCTTCGATCGCCGGTTCGCTCGTCGTCATCGCCAAGGCCCGCACGAGGTTCGCCCGGCTGACGATGCCGACGAGCTTGCCGTCGCGAAGGACCGGCACGCGCTTGATTCGCTTTGTCTCGAGCAAGGTCGCGATGTCGGCGAGTTCGGTCGTGTCGCTGACAGAGATGACGTCGCGCGTCATGATCTCGCGCACTACGCGGCCATGTGCTTTGACATAGTCGCGAGCCGCCTCCTGATCAGAGGCGAACGTGTCGAGCCAGCGCGAGCGCCGGCGCTGGATCCGCCTTTCGGTCCCGGTTTCGGCACGATGGAGCAGGTCGCCCTCGGTGACGACACCGACCAGGCGGTTGTCCGAATCGACGACCGGGACCCCGCTGATCCCGCGTTCGGAGAGGAGCGTCGCAAGCTCCTGGACCGATGTGTTGGGCTCGACTGTGATTACGTTGGTCGTCATGACGTCCATGGCGCGCATCAGACCGCCTCCCTACTGATCTGTTCGGAAGCTAACCTATCATGTCCCGCGCCCGCTCAAAACATATCACGAAAAGAGCGCGCGAAGCGCGATGCACAAGGTCGTCACGAATCATGCATCATGTCGCTCAGCCGATCACGGCGACACCCTGAACTTCAACGAGTAGTTCCGGACGCGCGAGGCCGGCGACAGTGATCAGCGCGCTCGCCGGGAAATTGTCGCCGAAGATCCCCTTGCGCAGCTGCGTAAAGCGGTCGCCGAACCGTGCATCGGTGATGAAGACGGTCATCGTCACCATATCCCCGAGCGCGCCGCCGGCGTCTCCGAGTGTCTTCGCCAATCGGGAGAACAACTCGCGCACCTGGCCGTCAAAATCGCCGGCGAGCGACTTGCCTGACGCGTCCTCGGCCGCGACCTGCCCGGCTAACCAAACAACCTTTCCACCTTCGCTGACGACCGCCTGCGAATAGGCCCGTGCCTGCGCCGCCTGCCCCTTCAAATAAGTTTTCGCCATTTCTACCTCCAAGCGGGATGTGAGCTGCGATCGCCGCCCACGAGATCGGTGAGCAGCGAGTTGAACGGCCAGCCCAGCATACCGGGACACTCGTTCTGCATACCCATCAGCACGCGATTTTGCACCATCGAATAAGCATGGCACACTGCCATCCGGACCAAACTTACTCGCCGTAACTTGGCCAAAGGGGGTTCCGTGTTTCTGCTCAACCTGTTCAAGAAACGGGCGAAAGGCCGCACACCATACGAGTGGTTCGAGCAGATTATTTTAGGCATTATGGTGTTTATCATTTCCTTGGTAATCATTTATTCGGTAGTCCTGGTGATAATTACATTATTCGAAGATTTGACCTCTAGTACAGGATTCATGGAGACCGGCGCGCTAAAAGAAACTTTTGGTTTGATTCTGACGGTAATAATCCTGGTGGAATTTAACCACTCGATCGTCTTGGCGATTCGGCAAAGGTCAGGCGCCATTCAAGTGCGCATCGTCGTGCTCATTACGATCATCGTGCTCGCTCGGAAGCTCGTGCTGTTGGATTATGCGACGGCGAGCGTGGAGACCCTGCTGGGCCTCGGCGGTCTGGCGCTCTCCTTGGGGGGGCTATACTGGCTGATCTCCGACGGCGAGCAGCGCAGGCGATCGACCGACTCGATCGTTCAATGATCCAATGAGCGGGGGCTTTTTCGCGCAGTTGAGGCCATATGATCGAGAGCATCAGCGCCGTTACTCTTGCCACACATGACATGCAGCGTGCTGTCCGGTTTTACCGCATGCTGGGGTTTCAGCTGCTGTATGGCGGTGAGGACGCGGCGTTCAGCAGTTTTCGCGCCGGCGGCAATTTTCTCAACTTGATCGCCCAGCCCCCGGAGCGCCAATGGTCCTGGTGGGGGCGATTGATATTCTACGTATCGGACGTCGACGCGCTCTATTCCCGTCTTGTGACCGCCGGCTGCCCGCCCGACACCGCGCCGCGTGACGCCGAGTGGGGCGAACGCTTCTTCCACCTGACCGATCCCGACGGTCACGAGCTGAGCTTTGCCCGACCGCTGCGATCATGACCGGTTCACCAGATCTTAATCCCCGTGGGGGAGGATTTCCTTCGGTCGGTTTGAGGGTGGTGATCGTGCTCGCTTTTCATAGCATTGGTCGTTCCGTCGCGTCGCTGGAGGCGGAGACCAGCACCGAACGTCCCCTTTCGGTGCGGGCGGCGACGATCTGCATCGTCACGTTATCAGTGCTCGGCTGGACAGCGATGTTGCTGCCACTGTGGGCGATCGCCCAATAGCGCGTACGGCAACTCGCCGCGGCGCGCACGGCCGCGGCAGGGGCGCCTTCGTCCGGCCTTAGGGACGCCTCTACGTCTACGCTTGCGCCGCGTGCAGATTGTCCCGCCGCTTGGCGGCAATATCGGCTCTTTCGAAGTCGGCCCGGGTAAAGCCATAGAGGCGAGCGCCGCCGTACAGGATCTTGCCGGCGATCTCGGGGGTGATGCTCGAATTGTTCAGCACCCGCGTCGACACTTCGGGGAAACTCGAGTCGAAATGCGGAAAGTCGGTCGACACGCAGATATTGTCGGCGCCGCCGAGAAGCTCCGCGACCGACCCCACCTCACGCTCCCCGCTCTCGATCGCCGAGAAGCAGTTGCGTTGCCAATACTCGAACGGCGATAGCTTGAGATAGGGCGCGTCGGCGTCGTGGTGCTGCCGGAGATCCCACTCGATGCGCCCCAACAGTCCAGGAACCCACCAGCTCTGCGCTTCGAGGAATGCCACCTTTAGCCGCGGATAGAACTCGAAGATGCCGCCCAGCATCAGCGCGATCAGAGCGAGCTGCATCTCGGTCGAGTGGCTGGCCACGTGGCGCATGAACCGGTTCTCGCCAAAGCGCGGCTCGATCGTCGAATAGTATGATCCGGTCCCTTCGTGAAAGCAGAGCGGGACAGCGAGATCCTGGAGCAGGTTGTAAAGCGGGTCCCAGTAGGTGGAGTGCCAATAACGGCCGTTGACGTAATTGGGCCGCACAAAAGCTCCGACGGCAGCGTAATCGCGAACGCAACGATCGAGCTCCTGGCAGGCGAGATTGACATCGTGGATCGGCAGCATCGCCGCCATCTTCAGCTGGTCGGGGCTGTGCTGACAGAAATCGTGCAGCCAGTCGTTGTAGGCCCGGCAGATCGCGGCAGAAAGTTGCGGATCCATATTGTCGCGAGCGAGGAACGACAGCCCCACCGTCGGGAACAGCACGGCAATGTCGATTCCCTCCATCTCCATGCCCATGATTTGAGCCTCGGCATCGTACCCGCGCTCGACGGCGAACATGACGTTCGTGTTGGCGCGGGCGGAGACGAGCGGTCCGCGTACGCGGTTGTATTGCGAGATATTGCCGTCGTTGCTGATCGGCGAGCCGTCGAAAAACCACAACGGCCGGCGGCGCATTCCGGTGCTTCCGGAATTGGTCGGGCGGGGCGATGAAGTGACACGCTGCTTGAAAGCCGGGTCGAGATACTTATCGAAGAGATCGATCGGCTCCATGATGTGCATGTCGCAATCGACGAACCGGTAGCCGTCTTTCATCTCGTTCTCCTTTTTGCGCCGGTGAGCAGATCGGCCCCAACGCGGGGTCGCCCAGACTGCTCGGACCGAGATTTAGAGTTTAGCCTCGGTCCGCTCGGGTTTGCACGCATCGCGGACGCCCGACTCGTCCGAAGATCTCGACTGTCAACAAGCAGCCGATACAGTCCGAGACAAAAGAAATTGGCCGGAACCAAAGTTCCGGCCAAGTTTGAACAGGGAGGCTTCACGTCTGGGAGACGTGAGGGTCCGCAGACCCTCTTTCCGGGCACAAGTCCCGGAAACCTACGTCGGCAAAGGCGCCGGCAGAAACTGGCTGCGTCGAAACGCATGCTTAACATGGAGCATTTCGCAGCGGACCACCACCCGGAATTTCTTCTGGCTCGTCTGCAAAAACTGCAACGCTCCTAGGGAGACGACCTCTCGGTGTTGAATTTCAACGGTTCACCGAGGTCAGCTAAGTCGAGTTTCCGCTACCTTACGCAATAGGAAATCACGGAAGACGCTGATGCGCTTGGACGAACGCAGTTCCTCCGGGTAGACGAAATAGGCCTCGACCGGCGGACCGGTCAGTTCAGGAAGTACACGCACGAGTTCGGTATATTCGTTGGCCATGAAATCGGGTAGCGCACAAATCCCGAGCCCGCTGACTACCGCACGAAGCATGCCGTAGAAATTGTTCACGGTCAGAATCGGCTTGCGCTCGCGCCCGGCCATGGTCCCGGTATCGAGCAGCCAGTTTATGTTCTGCACCGGCGGGCGAGAATCGTCGCCGTAGACGATCAGCCGGTGCTTGTCCAGGTCCTCGACCCTTTGCGGCATGCCGTGCTTCTTGATGTAATCCGGCGCGCCGTAAATATGAACCTGGATACTGACGAGGTGCCGCTGGATCAGATCCGGCTGCCGCGGCGGCGCCATGCGTATGGCCACATCGGCTTCGCGCATCGACAGGTCGAGCTCGGCATCATCGACCACCAGGCTGACCTGGATTTCGGGGTAGAGGTCAAGGAATTCCCGGATGCGCGGTGTCAGCCAAGTCGAGCCGAAGGCCACCGTCGTCTGAATCTTGAGCGGTCCTTTGGGTCGGTCCTTCGATTCGGAGATCAAGCCTTCCGCCATCGATAGCTTGGCGAATACGTCGCGCGCCGTTCGGAACAACAGCTCACCCTGCTCGGTCAAGATCAGGCCGCGGGCATGGCGGTGAAACAGCGGGACGCTCAAGCTTTCCTCGAGCGCACTGATCTGTCGGCTGACTGCGGATTGGCTGAGATTCAGCGACTCGCCGGCATGCGTAAAGCTACCTGCCTCGGCCACGGCGTGGAAAACCCTCAACTTGTCCCAATCCATCCCTGCTTCCCCTGGAGCGCCTCGACAGGATTCGACGCTCGCCTGCTATTTTGCAGCGCGCACGCTGACTGATTCCTCCTGCGCTGCCAAAAACTTCTCCGCCTCGAGTGCGGCCATGCATCCCATCCCGGCCGCGGTAACCGCCTGGCGAAATATCTTGTCTCTGACATCGCCCGCGGCGAAGACCCCCGGGATCGCGGTTTCGGTCGAGTCCGGGCGGGATAGGACATAACCCTCCGGGTCGAGCGGGAGCTGCCCGGCCACGAACCCGGTCACCGGTGTGTGCCCGATCGCGATGAAAACGCCATCGCAGGGTTGCGTGGTGAAAGCACCGGTGCGCAGGTTGCGCAAGCGGATCCCGGTGACGACAGGCGGTTCAGGCACGCCAAGGATCTCCTCGACAACGCTGTCCCAGACAATGTCGATCTTGGGGTTACGAAACAGCCGATCTTGCAGGATTTTCTCCGCCCGCAACGCATCGCGGCGATGAACGAGGGTCACCCGCCGCGCGTGGTTGGTCAGATAGATCGCCTCCTCGACCGCGGTATTGCCGCCCCCAACCACGACGACGTCCTTGCCGCGGAAGAAAAATCCGTCGCAGGTGGCACAAGCCGACACCCCGAAGCCGCGGAAGACTTCCTCGCTCGGCAAACCGAGCCAACGAGCCTGGGCGCCGGTCGCTATGATCACCGTATCGCCCGTATAGAGATCCCCCGAATCGCCGGTGGCGACGAAGGGCCGGCGGGCGAGATCGATCGCGACGATCAGGTCGAGAATCATCCGCGTACCGACGTGTTCAGCCTGCTGCCGCATCTGTTCCATCAACCACGGCCCCTGGATAATATCGGCGAAGCCGGGATAGTTCTCGACGTCGGTGGTGATGGTCATCTGGCCGCCCGGTTGCAGCCCGGTGACGAGGATGGGCTGCAAATTGCCGCGCGCCGCATAGATCGCTGCGGTATAGCCGGCCGGTCCCGCGCCGATGATCAGGACCTTGCTATGATGACGCTCGGGCATTCCGGGCACCCCGGTGATCGATTGACGAATTATATCATTCTTCGGCGGTGCCGCGGGAAGGAGCGGGGCTAAAAGCCGAACATGTGGTCGAGGCTGAACGAGCCGTTGCAACCGACCAGCCCGTGATAGCCAAAGAGCCGGCAGGTCGCGTCGCGAATCATCACATAAGCGCCGGTTCCTGCGCGGGCTCGCGTCGCCCCGTCAAATACATCTCGATAGTACCAGAGCCGCGAACCCGAACAGGGGATCGCCAAACTCGTCCGGGCTACCTCGCGCCCGCCGCCGTCGTGGAGAGTGATCTCAGTGGCGCTCACCGCTCGCCACGGGCGCGATGCGGGATAGATCAGCTGGCACAATGTGTCGTAGCCGTTAGCGCCGAGCCTTAGGAACAGGCGGGTGGACAATCCCGGAGGACGCCCGCTATAGGATTGCGGCTCGTCGCGATAAGCTAAAATCGTGTTGAAGACATGCGCGCCAAAACTGGTTTCAGCGGCATGACCGCTGCGCCGGTGGCGATAGCGGAACAGCGCGTGAAGCCACCCATCCGCGGTGCCTCCGGCGGAAAAGTCGTAGATCAGCTCGACATGGCCATAGCCGCTGTGCAGAGCATCGATCCCGGCGACCTCGTCCAGGTTGAGTACCACTTGGTGCGCCCGAGGCACTCGCCCGAAAGGATGACGCAGAACTTCGTTTCCCTCCGGGTCATAGACCAGCGCCGCAATCGGCAGCTCGGCTTGATCGACGGTCATCGGCGTCGGCAGTACAAAGCTCTCCCATTCATGGAGCGGCATGACCGGCGCGGGCAGCAGATAACCCTTGCCGAGGGTGCCCGTGAGCCTCGGAAGATCGAGGTCGGCCACCAGGTCGCCGCGTTCGACATTGACATGTGCAATCCGTCGGCGGCTGCGATCGATGATCTCGTAGCGGGGCCGCACCACGTGCTTCCCCGCGCGCAGCTCGATCTGCCTGGGCCAGGCCAGGCTCGGCAGGACTTCGCCGATATCGACCGCACGGGTCGCAAACGGCGCGATCGGCTGGGCGATCGGCACCAGGTGCTCCTCGCCCATCGGGTTTAGACGAATGTCGCAGGCCGGAATTGGGATGGGATGGCTGTTCTGAAGCCAGAGCACGACTCGCTCGCCGGGGCCGGGCGCGGGGAGGCCGGCATAGCGGTCTGCGGGCCAAGCGTTCGCGTCATGAGTGGAGGAGAGCGAGCAGTCGGTATCGGCACGATCACTGCTGGCGATCTCGGGGCTGGCATCGCCGAATGTGTCGAGGGCGTATTTGACGACGTCGTGCCCGGCCGCTCCAACGACGTGAAGAAATAGTTGACCGCAGAATTCGGTCAGGCGGAAGTGGTCGCGGATTTCGCGACTATCGAGAACGATCGTGCTCCCGGCCGCGCCACAGCTTTCGCACCACTCGGCAAGGATTTGACCGTCACCGGCGAACAACGTCATCCAGCAGGTGACAGTTTCTGCGCCGTACCCTGACCAGTAGTTCGCGGTCACGAGCCGCGTATGCAATCCGCCTGCATCACGGAAAAAAGCAAAGTTGGTGGCGAAATTGAGCGGGTGGAGATAAGCGCTCCGGTTGGTCAAACGCTCGGCGGGGATCCGCATGGTGTCGAGGCTGAAGGCACGCGCGCCGTCGGGCAAATAGGGCTGGAGCTGCGCGATTGTGCGCTCGGCGTCGAACGCGGCCACGAACACCGACCGAGCGCGCGAGGCGGCGAGCTCAGTCACCGGCCTCGCTGCGCGGCCAAAGACCGTGTCGCCGATCCGAGCCACTTGTTGGACATAAATGCCGGCGATTTCGACCCTGTCGAGGCAGAAGATCTCGTTGAAGGCCTCGGCGGCACCGCTCGGATCGTAGACAGCAACCGGAGTGTTGCGCATCAGCATGCCAACCAGAGCCTGCCCCTGCCGGGCGGCGCTCGGATGGGTTAGGGCTTTGTAGAGTGTGTTGCCGCCGCGGGCGTTGTCGAAGGTCTCGATGCGCAGGGCCATGGCGGCGAGCCGTGTTCGAAGGCAGCGGGCAGCACCCGTTCCGATACTACACCCTTTGCAGCGGGCGCAAGCCGCCGGAGTTAACGTGAACCGGCTCGATCCCGCCCGATGAACGCTCTGCCGAGGCGTCGGCAAAACCAAGGCGCCCCGCCTACCGAACCACCCAGACCATGGTGCGCCGCCGCCAGATCGATGCCCCACTTGGCGAAGACCTGCGCGATGTAGCGAGTGGTCAGAACCGCGATCAATGCGCCGGCGAGGCAGTCCGCGAGGTAGTGAGCACCGACCACGACGCGGCTCATACACACAATCGCCGCCACGAGGATATAAAAGAGAAGGTGCTGGGGCCAAAGAAACCAGAGAGACGCCATCAGAGCGACGATTGTGGCGCTGTGTCCCGAAGGAAACGACCAGTGGTCGGGACGCCAAATGAGCCAAGCAAAATCATAGACATCAGACTGGAAGAGTAGTTTTGGCCTGGCTCGTCCAAAGACAATCTTCAGCACATCAACGATGACGCCCGAGGCGGCAATCGAAAGGAAGAGGAACGCCGGAATTGCCGACAGGGCGCGCAGCGGCAGTGCGAACTGCTGCAGTCGGGGCGGTACGCCGCCCCAGTGCAGCGCGACGAAAGCAAGGCCGAAGATGGTCAAATAGCCGTAAGTCAAACCGAGACGCCCTGTGAAGTCGAAGAGCGAGCGCAGGTCGTGGTCTCGGGCGTGGAAGAACAATGCGAGCGGCCGGTCGGCGGCACCTATCGAGATCACCACGAGAAGCGTCGTTGCGGCCGCAACAAAAACGAGGCGAATGGCGGGCAACCCACGAGCGCGACGTGCGATGGCCCATGCGGCGGCCGCATCGCGCAAGATCAACCGATAGAATCGGAGGAGCGGCGGCGCCGTGAGACCGTCGCAATCGACGATCCACCAGGAGAGCAGCGCCGTCGTGCCATAGACGAGCAGGCCGGCATAGACGACATCCGACAGAAAATGAGCGCCTTGCGCGATACGGCCCAGTCCGACGAGCACTCCGAAACCGAGAGCGGCCGCTACACCGCGCCGCCGAGAGGGGCCGGGTGGAAGCAAGAAAGCGAAGGAGACGAGCGAGAAGGCGAGCGCGGCGTGGCCGGAAACGAAAGCACAGTTGCGATCGCACTCGGCCGCGGGCAGCGGCGCCGGCGTGAAATGATGGGTCCCGCCGAACGCTTCGATCTGCGTGGGCCGGGCGCGTCCCCAATGATCCTTTAGAAGAGTGTTTGCGAGGAGTCCCGGACCGGCAGCCGTCGACGCAACGAGAAAGATCAGCGCCTTGCGGTCCAGCCGCCACAGCGGCCGCCCGAGAAGGAGAAGCCAGGACGCGCCGACCGCGGCGAGGACTAGCGTGCCCCCGGTGATCCAAGGGATTACATGAAAGAGCAACACGATCGGCGACCAACTCGCTAGCATAAAGCCGCGCTCAGGATCGTAGAACAGCCCACTGGTCGCCAGGTCGACTTGGGGTGCAAAGAAGAAGATTGCCAGCGTGAAGGCAACCATCCCAAGATAGACTACGAATGCCTTCATGCCCGCTTTCGCCGTCCGAGAACGAGTACTTGCAGTGCGGCGCCGGCGCGCGTCGTGTTATCCGGGTCCGGATCGGACCAGCCGTCGATTCGGCCAGAGAACGGCCGGGTGATACCGGCCGCCCTCATCGTCTTATGAAAGCGGGCAAATTTGGCGTTGCAAGCCGCTCCCGCAGCAACGCCAGCCCAACCGCGCCGATGCGCCGCGACGGGGTTATGAGCACCGAACCAATGCCGCTGCGCAGGATGCCGGCGAGCGCCTCGGCGGTCTCGTCGCCACGCCTGGGTGTCGATCGATAGGCTCTATTGGTTCCACTGATCAACACCGACGGAATCGGCCGCGGCATCGTCGCGAGCGCCGCAAAGCGGTGCGGTTCGGCCGCCAGCCTTACTTGCGTACCCCAAGGGACAGCAGCCCGCGTAGCGATCACTCCCGGTCCGCGGAGACGGTCGTGTTTAGACACGACCAACAGGTCGCACTCCGCGGCCGATCCCGGGATTCTGGATCTGCGCGGCGACGGTATCCCCGCCGCCGGCGCGCAGATCGCGCGTCTGTCGGCCCGGCGGAGGCCATTGCTTCCGTTTACGCATTCCGCTTGTGCACGGCAAGGATTTCCCTGGGCTATATGATGAGTGTCCTAGCCCAGGTTGGCCTTTCATCAGAGAAAAGCGAAAGAGAAAAGCGAAGCGCCATCAGCCGAAGGAGACGGTGACGACCTCATAGGATTTCGCGCCGCGCGGGGTGGCGACCTCGACGCTCTCCCCGGTTCGTTTGCCGATCAGCGCGCGCGCCAGCGGTGATGTCACCGACAGCCGCCCTTGACTGATATCGGCTTCGTCCTCGCCGACGATTTGAAAGGTCTGCTCCTCGTCGGTCTCCTCGTCCGCAAGCGTGACCCTCGCCCCGAATTTGATCACCGACCCCGATAGCTTGGAGACGTCAATGACTTCCGCACGCGCGATCTTGTCCTCGATTTCCGCCAGCCGGCCTTCGATAAAGCTCTGCCGGTCGCGCGCGGAGTGATATTCGGCATTCTCTGCCAAGTCGCCATGATCTCGAGCCTCGGCGATGGCGCGGATTATCGCCGGTCGATCGACGGTCTTCAGGCGCTTCAGCTCCTCCTGGAGCCGATTGTAGCCATCGGCCGTCATCGGGATCTTGTTCATTGAAAAGGGGTTCACATCCTGCTGACGAAAACCACGGCAGAGGTCGCCGCGGAACAATCAAAAGTATGACTGTAGTGGCTTAACTTCAAGATTGCCGGCGCGCAACGCCTTGATCGCCTGCACCGCCGCCCGCGCCCCGGCGACGGTCGTATAATACGGGATGCTGTTGGTCAGCGCGGTACGTCTCAGGCTAAAGCTATCAGCGATCGCTTGCGCACCCTCGGTCGTGTTGAAGACAAGTTGGACGCCGCCGCTCAACATCAGATCGACAATGTGAGGGCGTCCGTCGCTCACCTTGTTGATGCGCGCCACCGGCAGGCCGTAGGCCATCAGGGCCTGCGCAGTGCCGTTGGTAGCGATTAGCGCGAAACCCATTTCGAGGAGCTCGCGGCAAGGTTCTACGAGCGCCGTCTTGTCTTGATCCCGGACGGAGACAAAGACGCGGCCCTCGAACGGCAAGTTGGTCCCGCTGGCGAGCTGCGACTTCGCGAAGGCGCGCCCGAAATCCGTGTCGAGCCCCATGACCTCGCCGGTCGACTTCATCTCGGGTCCAAGTATCAGATCGACGCCCGGGAAACGCGCAAACGGGAAGACGGCTTCTTTGACCGCTACATGGCCGCCATTTGCGAGACGCGAGCGGCAAAGGCGTGAGATGCTCGGGTCGAGACGATCGCCCGCCATGACCCGTGCGGCTATCTTGGCGATCGGAACACCGATCGCCTTGGCAACAAACGGAACGGTCCGCGAGGCCCGTGGATTGACCTCGAGGACGTAGATTTCCTCGCCCTTGACAGCGAATTGGACGTTCATCAGCCCGACTACCTCGAGCGCCCGCGCGAGGGCGACGGTCTGTTGCTCGATCTTGGCGATGGTGTCGCGCGCGAGACTGTACGGCGGCAGCGAGCAGGCGCTGTCGCCAGAATGAATCCCGGCCTCCTCGATATGCTCCATAATGCCGGCTACCTCGACGGTGGACCCGTCGGACACTGCGTCGACATCGACCTCTATCGCGTCTTTCAGATAGCGGTCGATTAGCACCGGGCTCGTCCCGGACACCTTGACGGCATCGCGCATGTACCGCTCGAGCGCGGCGCCGTCATGGACGACCTCCATCGCCCGCCCGCCGAGAACGTAGGACGGGCGGATCATCACCGGATAGCCGATGCGAGAGGCGATCTCTTCGGCCTCGCTCGCGGAACAAGCTGTGCCGTTCATCGCTTGGCGCAACCCGAGGGTCCTAAGAAGGCCCTGGAAACGGCTGCGGTCCTCGGCGAGATCGATTGCGTCGGGCGAGGTCCCGAGGATCGGAACCTGCGCCCTCTCCAGCGCCGCCGCGAGCTTCAGCGGGGTTTGCCCGCCGAACTGCACGATCACCCCGAGCAGGGTGCCACGGTGCTGTTCGACCCGCACGATCTCGACCACATCCTCGGCGGTCAACGGCTCGAAGTAAAGCCGGTCGGACGTGTCGTAATCTGTCGACACGGTCTCCGGGTTGCAGTTGATCATAATCGTTTCGATGTCCGCCTCGCGCAGACCATAGGCCGCGTGCACGCAGCAGTAGTCGAACTCGATACCCTGTCCGATCCGATTGGGGCCGCCGCCAAGAATGATTACCTTTC
>Ga0209448_10000307_pt1 | contig 17083 bp, 16 predicted proteins | sample BogFormECP14_OM2_FD_188245 | JGI IMG/M metagenome (GOLD analysis project Ga0209448, IMG submission 188245) | Bog forest soil microbial communities from Calvert Island, British Columbia, Canada - ECP14_OM2 (SPAdes) (version 2) | ecosystem: Environmental > Aquatic > Freshwater > Wetlands > Bog ... | reverse complement strand
GCCAAACGCCACCGCGGGCTGTCGGCGTTCGTGCTCGAGATGAACCAGCCCGGCGTGCAACAGCGCCCGCTGCGCATGATCAACGGGGTCACCAACGAATTCGGCCAGGTGTTCTTCGACGGCGCAAAGGTACCGGCAGACCGGATGGTCGGTGCTCCCGGCGACGGCTGGGCAGTTGCCATGACCGTGGTCGGACACGAGCGGGAGCCATCGACGCTGGGATACGCGGCCAGATACAGCAAGCTGGTCCGAAACATGATGGCGCGCGACGATGGCCCAGTAACCGAAGACCTCGCGTGGGCGGCGATCCAGTCCGAAATGCTGACTCATCACGTACGGCGGCGGCTTTCCGAGCAGCTGGACGGGGTGTCGCACGGACCAGAAGGGTCGCTCGACAAGCTGCTCATGACCTGGGTCGAGCAGTCCGTCGGGCACGCTGCACTGGCAGTCGGCGGAACCCGCGACCCAGACCTGCTCAGCGCCTACCTGTACAGCCGCGCGCAAAGCGTCATGGGCGGGACATCACAGATACAGAAGAACATCATCGCTTCGCGAATCTTGGGATTGGGAGTCTGACGTGTACGACATGCCTGCAGAAATCGACGTCCGTGCCGAAGGGGCATTGCGGATCATCACCCTGAACCGTCCGGATTCGCTCAACTCGGTCAACGACGATCTGCATTCCGGACTCGCGCGGATATGGCAGCGACTGAGCGACGATCGCACGGCCCGCGCCGCGGTGCTCACCGGGGCCGGTCGGGCATTTTCGGCCGGCGGCGACTTCACGTATCTTCAGGAGTTGGCCGGCGACGCTGACTTGCGCGCCAAGACCATCTCGGACGGACGAGAGATCGTACTGGGTATGGCGCGGTGCCGAATTCCCGTGGTGGCCGCGGTAAATGGCCCGGCGGTCGGGCTTGGCTGCAGCCTGGTCGCACTGAGCGACATCGTCTACATCGCTGAAGACGCCTATCTCGCTGACCCGCACGTGCAGGTAGGTCTGGTGGCCGCCGACGGCGGACCGCTGACCTGGCCGCTGCATATCAGTCTGTTGCTGGCCAAGGAGTATGCGCTGACCGGCACGCGAATTCGCGCGGACCGGGCTGTCGAACTCGGGTTGGCCAACCACAAGGTCGAGGACCCGGTGGCCGAAGCGATCACCTGTGCGAAACGCATCCTGGAACTGCCCCAGCAGGCAGTCGAGAGCACCAAACGGGTGCTCAACATTCATCTGGAGCGCGCCGTGCTCGCCAGCCTGGATTATGCCCTCGCGGCCGAGAACCAGTCCTTCCAAACCGAGGACTTCCGATCGATCGTCACCAAGCTGGCGGCGGGCAAGAACTGAGTTCAGGCCTGGTGATTAGAGGTCGTGGAGCCGCAGGAAGTCACGCATCACATGATCGAACCGGTGCGGCTCCTCGATGAAAGGCATGTGGGCGGTCGAGTCGAACAACTCAAACCGCGAGCCTGCGATGCGCTGATGCATTTTCCACATGTGTTCAGGCACGCATTCGTCATACCTGCCGGAAAGCACCAGGGTCGGCACGGCGATCTCGGCTAGGCGGTCCAGCACATCCCAATTCCGTATCGTCCCCACGATGTGGAAATCGCTTGGGCCAAACATGGTCTCGAAGATTTCGGTTCCCATGTTTTGGAACGCGTCCCGGAGTTCTTTGGGCCACGGACGAATACGGCAGAGGTACGTCTCGTTCCAGGTTCGGATCGCTGCCTGGTATTCGGCCGAATAGGTCGTGCCGTCAGCTTCATGACGGTCGATGGCGGATTGCGTTGCCGGGTCCAAATCCGACTTCAATCGGGCTACCATCTCCGAGAATTCGGGTATGGAGGCGATGCTGTTCGAGATGGTGAGGCTGACGGCACCAGACGTCGCGTCAAGCACGTACTGTTGCGCCAGCATCCCGCCCCACGAGTTACCGAAGATATGGAAGCGATCAAGGCCCAGCGCCCGCACCACGGCGTCCATTTCGGCCACCGAGCGTTCCATTGTCCAAAGTTCAGTGTTCGATGGGCTTTCGGAATTTCCGCAACCCAGCTGGTCCCAGAAAATGACGTCACGCTCGTCTGCCAAACGCGCGAGTGAACTTATGTAGTTGTGCGGCAAGCCGGGCCCGCCGTGAACCGCAAGTAGAGGTAGACCCGCCCCGCCACCGACCCGCTTGAACCAGACATTTCCACCTGGGACCGCGATTGTTCCCTCCAGCTGAACCATTGCTAGCTGCGCCTCCTATGTGTTCTAAGCAGTGTTCAGGCCAGGTCAACGGACTTCCCGCTGGCGGCCGCGTGACCCGCGCGGTAGCCGAATACCATTGCTGGACCGATAGTTCCGCCAGCACCGCCATAGGCCCGGCCGGTCGCGCCTGCCATCGTGTTGCCTGCGGCGAACAGACCCGTTATTGGCTCACCACTCACGTGGAGCACCCGGCCGTCAGTGTCGGTGCGAGGTCCGCCCTTGGTGCCCATGGCGCCTACACAGATCGGCACCGCGTAGTACGGGGGGCTGTCGATCGGGCCGAGGGTCTTCCCGGCGAGCGTGGTGGCGCCCTCGTCGCCCCAATAGCCGTCGTATGCGCTGGACCCGCGCCCGAAGTCAGGATCGGCGCCGCCGGCGACGTGGCGGTTCCATTCCTGGATCGTGCGGGTCAGGCCGTCGGCATCGATGCCGGTCTTGGCGGCCAATTCGGCAAGGTCCGCGGACTCGCAGAACCAGCCCGGAACCGGCTGTCCGGGAGCAATACCCAGAAATCCATAGCGCTGCAGGTGAACTGAGTCGAAGACCATCCACCCGCGATCGTTGACATATCCGCCCCGAGGATCGAGGTAATGGAAAGCGCCGGCCATCGAGTTGTAATCACACGCCTCGTTGACGAACCGACGGCCAGCCTGGTTGACGATGATGCTCCTGGGGCGAGTTCGCTCCAGCCGTACGCTGCGGCTGCGCTGCTTGCCCTCGATGGTGTCACCGGGGATTCGCACAATGGGCACCCACCATGCTTCGCCCATGTTGGCCAGATCTGCGCCGTGCGCCATTGCCATGCGCAGCCCGTCACCGGTGTTGTTCGGCGGGGAGACCGCACCGTGCATCGGGCCACGCAAGAATGCCTGCACCAAACCCGGATCCCACTCGAAACCGCCGGTGCCCAGGATGACCCCGCGGCGCGCGCGGACGGTCATGCTCTGCGTCGGCAGCGTGATCCGCACGCCGGTGATCTCGGCGCCCTCGGCAATGAGTTCTTCGGCCCGCGCATTCGTATGCGGCGTCACCCCGGCAGCGAGCAAACCTTTGAGGAGCCCCGCTATCAGTGCGGTGCCGGCTACGCACAGATCACTGGTTCGTTCATCTATGGCGGCGTGCAAGCGAGCCCTGGTTTCCGCGTCGAAACCGACGTTGGACCAATCGGCGGGAAACGAGGTGATCCGGCTACTCCACTCACCCAGTTCGCTGAGGTCGAAGGGAGCCGCACTCAGCGACCGGCCCCCGGTCGGCTGTCCTCCCGGCAGCTCCGGCTGGTAATCGGGAAAGCCCTCCGCGATCTCAAAGCGAAGACCGCTGTGTGCCTCGACGAAATCGAGCATCGCCGGACCGGTTCGCACGAAAGTTTCAACCAGGGCGTCGTCCATCGAACCAAGAGATTGGGCCCGCAGGTATCGCAACGCATCTGCGACCGTCAATTCCCCGTCAGGAGAACGCTGATGGGCGGGGATCCACACGATGCCGCCCGACACCGCGGTGGTTCCGCCGACGGTCGCGGCCTTCTCGAACACCTCGACCGAGGCGCCCGCGGCCGCCGCCGTCAATGCGGCCGTCAGCCCGGCGCCACCGCTGCCGAGCACGACGACATCTACTTCATGGTCCCAAGACATGCCCCGGTATCCCTTCGGCTCACCTTCAGCTCAATAGTGCCGACAACTGCCTTGCGGCCTTGATGACCGCGTCTCTTCCGCGCATCACGACGTCTTCTCGATGGGAGATGAGGTTGATACAAGTTGGTGGCGATGGGGCTTGGCGGTGGACCGCCACGGCCAGGCCGTAGGTATTCGGTTCGATCTCCCCGTACGTCGTCACCCAACCGCGCTGCCGGGCCCGGGCGACCAGATCCCGTTCTCCCGGGCGCGGCGGCATGCTCGCGAGCAGGGCGATACCGGCGGCACCGCGTTCCAGCGGATACCGGCTGCCTTCGTGGAACGAAAGTTGATAGGCGACATGGCTGGGCACGATCACCGCGACTGCGACTTGCTGGTCGCCCTCTGCGACCAGCAAGGACACGGTGGTGCCGAGTTCGTCGGCCAGCGCGCGCAGCGTCGGCAGACTCAACTGACGGACGTTGCGGTCGAATGACGCGCCGAGGACCGCGAGTCCCGCCGCCGGCCGGTAACGCCCGTCCTCGCCCTTGGAGATCAACCGGAACTGGGCCAACGTCGAAAGTAAGCGATATGCGATGGTCCGGTGCACCCCGACCTGGTCGGCGAGCTGTTGCGCCGTCAGCCCGCTCGGGGCCGCCGCCACCAGTTGCAGCGCAGTGAGCCCCCTGGCCAGCGTTTGCGCGCCGGTTCCCGAACCCGTCATAGCCTTGACAGACCCCCATGCGGACGCCAAGCTTTATATATAGCGCACATTAGTGTGCGATATTAGCACAGACATAAGGCAAAGGCGGGGCATACCAGAGAGGGATAGTGGCGGAGTTCGAGAGCGTATGGAGTGATCTCCAGGGCGTCGCGTTTGAGCAGGGCTACCTCGACGCCGGGGGAGTTCGGACCCGCTATCTGCGTGCCGGCGAGCCCGGCAAGCCGGTCTTGATGCTGTTGCACGGCTCCGGTGGTCACGCCGAGGCGTACGTCCGCAACCTGGCGGCGCACGCGGAGCATTTCTGGACCTGGTCGATAGACATGTTGGGCCATGGGTACACCGACAAGCCGGGTCACCCGCTCGAGATCAGCCACTACGTCGAGCACCTGATGGCTGTGCTGCGCACCATCGGTGTCGATTACGCGTACCTGAGCGGAGAGTCGCTCGGCGGCTGGGTGGCGGCCCGCGCCGCCGTTGATCATCCGCACGTGGTTGACCGACTCGTCCTCAACACGGCCGGTGGCTCCCAGGCCGACCCGGTAGTGATGAAGCGGATCATCACGCTGTCCATGGCCGCCGCAGAAAACCCGACATGGGAGACCGTGCAGGCGCGCATCAAGTGGCTGATGGCGGACAAGTCCAAGGATTACGACGATCTGGTCGCCAGCCGCCAACGGATCTATCGCCAACCAGGATTCGTCGCGGCCATGCGCGATATCATGGCGTTGCAGGATCCCGAGATCCGGGCACGCAACATTCTCGGCCCGGACGAATACGGCTCCATCACCGCGCCCACGCTGGTGCTCTGGACCAGCGACGACCCGACCGCCGATGTGACCGAGGGACGCCGCATGGCCTCAATGATCCCGGGCGCGCGATTCGAGGTGATGCCAGGCTGTGGTCACTGGCCGCAGTACGAGGACGCCAAGACCTTCAACCGTCTGCAACTCGATTTCCTGCTGGGCCGCTGATGGGCGAAACCCAGAAAAACGCAGCGGTCGACGTTGTTATTGTCGGCGCGGGCCCGGTCGGGTTGACTATAGCGAATATCCTTGGTCTGCAAGGTGTCCGCACACTGATCGTCGAGGAACGGGCTACGCTCATCGACTACCCGCGCGGGGTCGGGCTGGACGACGAAGCGTTGCGCACCTTCCAGTCGATCGGTCTGGTCGATCGCGTCTTGCCACACACCGTGCCCAACCAGATTCTGCGGTTCTTCGACGCCCAGCGCCGGGTCCTTGCCGAAATGGCACCGCCGGACGCATGTTTCGGCTGGCCCAAGCGCAACGGCTTCGTGCAGCCGCTAGTCGACGCCGAGTTGCTCAGCGGCTTAGACAGATTCGAGAACGTCCAGGTGCGTTGGGACAGCCCTATGACCTCGTGTGTGCCGGACACCGACGGGGTTACCGTCGAGTTCGGCCCCGAAGGCGACACCTCCAGTGTGCGAGCGCGTTACGTCGTCGGCTGCGACGGCGGCCGCAGTATTACCCGCGGAATGATGGGTGTGTCCTTCGACGGCACGACGTCGCCGACGCGGTGGCTGGTCGTCGACATCGCCAACGATCCGCTGGGCCACCCGAACAGTGAGGTCGGGGCCGACCCCGATCGCCCTTATGCCTCGATCTCGATCGCGCACGGAATACGCCGGTTCGAGTTCATGATTCACGCCGACGAGTCTGACGAGCAGGCGGAGGACGAGGCCTTTCTGACGCAGATGCTGGCGCGGATGGTGCCGCACCCCGACCGGGTCGAGGTGATCCGGCGCCGGGTCTACACGCATCACTCGCGGATTGCCAGTGCGTTTCGCAGCGGCAGGCTGCTGCTGGCCGGAGACGCCGCGCACCTGATGCCGGTCTGGCAGGGGCAGGGCTACAACAGCGGCATCCGGGATGCGGCCAATCTGGGTTGGAAGCTTGCCGCGGTGGTGCGCGGCCGGGCCGACGACGGGTTGCTGGACACCTACGACGTCGAGCGGCGCAAGCACGCCCGGGCGATGATCGACCTGTCCACCATGGTGGGCCGCGTCATCTCGCCGACCAACCGCCGGGTCGCATCCGCACGGGACCTCATCGTGCGATCCGCGTCAATTGTTCCTTCGCTCAAGCGGTATGTGTTGGAAATGCGGTTCAAGCCGATGCCGCGCTACGAGCACGGGGCCGTCGTGCACTCGCTGGATCCTAAAGAGCCGCGCCGCACCGAATCGCCGGCCGGCACTTTGTTCATTCAGCCTCGCGTCGACACCCGCACCCAGCAGAATGTTCTTCTGGATGACGTGCTGGGCTCTTGGTTCGCCGTCCTGTGCTGGAACAACAACCCGCGCAAGATCCTGGGTGATGAGGCGTTCGCAAACTGGCGAGCCTTAGGCGCTCGCTTTGTGGCACTTCGGCCATCGACTCAGCTGCACTGGTCGGACGCTTCGACTCCTGAAGATCCCGACGTGGTGATCGTGGGTGATCGCACCGGTGGTCTCAAAGCGTGGTTCGACATCCACCAGGAATCGGTGTTGTTCCTGCGCCCCGACCGGTGCATCGCCGGGGCCTGCATCGCCCAGCTCGCACCCGACTTGAGTGCCTCGCTTCTCGACACCCTCAAGCTCACCCCGGAAGGGGGTGATTTCCAAAGTGCCACTGGCTCTGTGCTGTATGTCGCACAGCCCGCTGCTGAATCTACCGGGGCCGTCGCAGGACCTGCTTGACGATATCGATGGCGCGATCGGGCAGGCGCGACAATTCGTCGACGATTACGACCCCGAACTCGTCGTCATCTTTTCCCCGGATCATTACAACGGGTTCTTCTACAAGTCGATGCCGCCGTTCTGTATCGGTATGAACGCGAGCGGAGTTGGCGATTATGGAACCCACGCCGGCGCGCTCAACGTTCCCGAAGACATCGCGGCGGACTGTGCCGAAGCTGTCCTCGGATCCGGCGTCGACATCGCGGTATCAGCGAGCATGGACGTGGATCACGGCACCGTTCAGCCGCTGGAGAAACTCTTCGGGGATGCCACCTCGCGTCCGGTCATCCCGATTTTCGTCAACGCGATCGCGGTGCCGCTGGGACCGTTACAGCGCTGCCGGGCACTGGGTACCGCGGTCGGCAGCTTCTTGGCCACCTTGGACAAGCGGGTCTTGGTGATCGGATCCGGCGGACTCTCGCACAGTCCCCCGGTGCCAACACTGGCAACGGCTCCCGAGGCGGTGCTGCAGCGGATCGTGCACGGCGTACCGATGACGTCCGAGCAGCGGCAAGCCCGGCAGGCCGCCGTGATGGACGCGGCCAGGAATTTCGCCGGCGGCGAGAGCCAACTACAACCCCTCAATCCGGCGTGGGACCATCGCTTTCTGGAGATCATCGACGCGGGAAGGCTTGCCGAGTTCGATCATTGGTCCAACTCGTTCGTGCTGCACGAAGGCGGCGGCTCAGCGCACGAAATCCGGACCTGGATAGCGGCTTTCGCGGCATTGGCAACCGCAGGGCCGTACTCGACGACTCGGCGCTACTACAAACCGGTTGCCGAACTGATCGCCGGCTTCGCCATCAGAACGGCAGTGTCGAAATGACCGCTGCGGATGTGGACGGCTTCGATCACGTTGTCGATGTGCTGGTAGTCGGGTCTGGTGGTGGCGGCATGACCGCTGCCCTGACGGCAAATGCTGCCGGTCTGAGTGTGTTGATCGTGGAGAAGTCCTCCTATTTCGGGGGTTCCACCGCGCTATCAGGCGGCGGCATCTGGGTTCCTGGGGCACCCGCGCAGCGCAGGGCGGGTTACGTGCCTTCTCCGGAAGGCGTTGTCGAGTACCTGCACCAGATCACCGACGGTCTGGTCAGCGATGCGCGAATACGGCAGTATGTCGAGTCATCGCCGAAAATGTTGGCGTCCCTCGAGGAGCTCTCCGGTTGGCTTGAATTCGTCTGGAAGCCAGGATATGCCGATTACTATCCGGAATTGCCCGGCGGCTCCGAACTTGGTAGCACGATCAACGTGCCGCCCATCGATCTGCGGAAATTGGGTGCCGACGAGCAGAGACTGCTCAAGCCGTTGGCGCTCGCTCCCAAGGGAATATGGCTGGGCCCCAAAGAGCTCCGGTCGTTTTATCGGATCAGGCAGTCGTGGGCCGGGAAAGGCGTCCTGCTGAAGTTGATTTCCCGGATGGTCAGGGCGAGAGTGTTCGGTGAGCGGATCGCGGCGATCGGGCAGTCACTGGCGGCTCGGCTGCGGCTGGCGCTGCGGGAGCAGGGGATCCCACTGTGGCTCGAATCGCCGATGGCTGAACTACTCACTGACACAGATGGGTCGGTGACCGGAGCCTTGGTCGAGCGGGACGGAAGGAAGCAGCGTATCGGTGCGCGCCTCGGTGTGATCGTGGCCTCCGGAGGCTTCGAGCACGACCTGGCCTGGCGCAAAGAACACCTACCCGTCTTGGAGAGTGCCGGGTGCCAGGACTGGAGCTTCGGTAATCCCGCAGCCATGGGCGATGGCATCCGCGCCGGCGAAAAGGTCGGGGCCGCAACCGACCTGCTCGACGAAGCCTGGTGGTTCCCCGCGATCCAATGGCCGGACGGCCGAATGCAGTTCATGCTCAACGAGCGGATGATGCCGGCACAGTTCATCGTCAACGGCGAAGGCAAACGGTTCATCAACGAGGCTGCGCCGTACATGGACTTCGGTCACGCCATGATCGAAGGCCAGAAGTCTGGGGTCACCCATATCCCATGCTGGCTCATCACAGATCACCGGTCCTTCAATCGCTACGTGGTCGCCGGCCATCTGCCGATACCCAAAATACCCGGAGCGCCGGTGCCCACTGGGCGTAAGGTCCCGGCGGCGTGGCTGGAATCGGGCGTTGTCAGAGCGGCGACGACGTGGGAAGAGATGGCAACCAAGATCGACGTGCCGGCAGCACAACTCCGCGAGACTGCCCGTCATTTCAACGAACTGGCACACAAGGGTCACGACGACGATTTCAACCGTGGCGACAGCGTTTACGACAATTATTACGGCGATCCGACCTTGCCCAACCCGAACCTGTATCCGCTGGGAGATCCGCCGTACTACGCGTTTCGCATCGTCCTCGGCGACCTCGGGACCTCAGGTGGTCTGCGTACCGACGAGTACGCGCGAGTGCTGCGGTCCGATGACACCGTCGTGCCGGGCCTCTACGCGGTGGGCAACACCGCAGCGCCGGTGATGGGGCGCAGCTACGCCGGCGCTGGGGCGACCATAGGCCCGGCGATGACATTTGGTTTTGTCGCGGCGAAACACGCTGCCGCGCAGGCCGGCAAAGCCAGCGACAAACAGACCCTTAATTCTCATCGGAGGTAGCAATGAAGATCTCGCTGTTCTACGAATTCGCCCTGCCGCGTCCATGGCAGCCCGACGACGAACGGATCCTGCTGCAAGACTGTCTGGACGAGGTTGAGGCCGCCGACAAGGCCGGATTCTCCACCGTCTGGCTTACCGAGCACCACTTCCTCGAGGAATACTGTCATTCCACCGCGCCGGAAATGTTTTTGGCCGCAGCCAGCCAGCGGACCAAGAACATCCGACTGGGGTTCGGCATCATGCACCTGCCGCCCGCGGTCAATCACCCGGCCCGGGTCGCGGAACGAATCGCCACCCTGGACCTGATCTCTAACGGACGTGTCGAGTTCGGCACCGGGGAATCCTCCTCCGTCGGTGAGTTGGGCGGATTCTGCATTGATCCCGCCGATAAGCGCGCGCAGTGGGAAGAGGCTCTGGAGGTCGCGATCCGATGCATGATCGAGGAGCCGTTCACCGGATTCAAGGGTGAGCACATCGAGATGCCGGCGCGCAACGTGATTCCCAAGCCGATGCAAAAGCCGCATCCACCGGTGTGGGTCGCCTGCACGCGGCCGGCCAGCGTGCAGATGGCCGCCCAAAAATGCATCGGCGCATTGAGTTTCGCCTACACCGGACCTGGGCCGCTGACCGAGCGGGTCAACGGCTACTACAAGGAATTCGAGGAGAACGGTGTCCCGATCACACCGCAGATCAATCCGAACATCCTGGCCATCGGCGGCGACCTGTCGATGATGGTCGCCAAGACCGACGAGCAGGCACTGCAACGGCTCGGGCAGGGCGGCGGTTTCTTCTCGTTCGGCATCATGCACTACTACATGACCGGCGTGCACACCCCCGGGCGCACCGGAGTGTGGAAGCGCTATCTCGCAGAGGTGGAGAAGGACCCGACGCTGGCCTACGGCCCCGGACGCGGCGCCATCGGCACCCCGGTCACCGTGCGCGAATTCCTGCGTGGCTACGAGGACAGCGGCGTCGACGAGATCATCCTGCTGCTCAACCCGCGCAGCCACGAGGGCACCATGGAGTCCATCGAGCTGATGGGCAAAGAGGTGCTGCCCGAGTTTATCGAGCGCGACGAAAAGGCGGTGGCCGACAAAGCCGCGCGGCTGGCACCCGTCATCGAGAAGGTCGAGGCGCGACGGCCCGAATCGACCACACCGGAATTCGACGAAAACTACTCCTTCGGAGGCCTGCCCACCGGCCGTGGCGGTAAGTTCACCGCCACCGAGATCCCGGAAGCCATGGCGGAGATCAACGAGGGCCGCGTCCAGGCGGCGCAACGCGCAAAAGAGGAGCGCAAGTGAGACCGGAAGATCTCTGATTTCACCGACGATGTTGGGGCAAATTGACGAGCTTTGGCGATACGACGGTCGTCGTGCGGTGGTAACCGGGTGTGCGTCGGGCATCGGCGCACATGTGGTGCGACAGCTCACCGAACTCGGGGCCGACGTCGTGGGACTGGACAAACGTCAACCGGCCTTCCAGATCAACGACTTTCGTGAGGTGGACCTCGCTGACCCGGAGTCGATCAATCACGCGGCGGCCTCCATCGGCGGACGCGTTGACGCGCTTTTCAACATCGCAGGCGTCTCCTCGGGGATAGGCGACCCACTGCTCGTTGTCACGATCAACTTCCTGGGCCTGCGGCACTTCACCGAAGCGCTGGTCCCGCGAATGGCCGCGGGTTCGTCGATTGTGAGCGTGTCCTCGCTCGCCGCGACGGGATACCGCGAGCATCTGCGGGCTGTGGCTCCGCTACTGAATACCGCGACGATGAGCGAGGGTATCGACTGGTGTCATCGCCACCCGGACGAGCTGGCCGGTGGCGGCTACCAATTCTCCAAAGAAGCGATCATCCTCTACACCATGCTGAACGTTTCGCGCCTCGGCGCCCAAGGGATCCGCATCAACTGCACTGGCCCAGGGGTCACCGAAACGCCGATCCTTGATCAGCTGCGGACGGCGTACGGGCAGGGATTCCTCGACGACATACCCAAGCCGTTGGGCCGCGTTTCCGGTCCCGCTGAGCAGGCGTCGGTTCTGCTCTTTCTGAATAGCCCTGCCGCGAGCTATATCTCGGGGCAGGTGGTGTGGGTCGACGGCGGAAACATAGGCGCCGCGATCGCCCGCGAACTCGAGGAAGGAGCCCCATGGCCGGCTTGACCGACTTCCGGCGGGTCGCGCGTGACGTCTCCAATTGGGGGCGGTGGGGGGATGACGACGAGCTTGGCACGCTGAATTTCATCACGGCCGACAAGGTTGCGCAGGCCGCGAGTCTGGTCAGGCATGGGAAGGTGTTCCCGCTCGGCGTGGACTTCGGGTCGTCAGGACCGCAGGGCGCGTTCGGGTTCCGGCACAATCCCATACATCTCATGACCGTGGACGGCGGGGATGCGAACACGCTGGCGCAATACGGGCCGGTGTGGCCGCAAAACCCGACGGCGAAGCAGATGGGCAAGTACTTCGTCGACAACCTGTTCCGCTTCAACGATGACATGATCATCATGCCGCTGCAGGCGGCGACCCAGTGGGATGCATTGTCCCACGTCTATTACGAGGATCAGCTCTACAATGGTTTCCCGGCGGGGTCGGTGACCAGTCTGGGCGCCTACCACTGCGGCATCGAAAAGGTTGACGTCAAGGGCATCACCTCGCGCGGTGTGCTGCTGGATCTTGTTCGCCATCGCGGCGCGGACGTCTTTCTCCAACACGGAAACCCAATAACCCCGGAAGAATTGGATGATGTCGTTCGGTCGCAGGGGGTGACGATCGGGCGGGGCGATATCGTGCTGATCCGAACCGGCTGGTGGGCAAGGTTTCTCATGACCGGCAACAAAACGGAACCCTACTCCGGCCTGGACTGGCAGTGCGCTTCGTGGCTGCACGATCACGAGGTCGCCGCGATCGCGGCCGACAATCTCCAGGTCGAAGACCCGGTGTCCGGAGTCGAGGGAGTGTTTCTACCCTTCCACCTACTGACCCTGCGTGACATGGGGCTGACGCTCGGCGAGTACTGGGACCTGACCGCGCTGGCAGCAGATTGCGCCGCCGACGGCGTCTACGAGTTCCAGCTCATCGCGCCGCCGCTGAGCATTGTTGGCGCCGTTGGCTCTCCAGTCAATCCTATCGCGATCAAGTAGAGAAGGCGGGCGATGGAGATTCATCGCAAAACCGTGCTGGTCGACGGTCTGGTAACCAGCTATCTGGAAGCCGGCGCAGGCGATCCGGTGGTAATGCTTCATGGTGGTGAGTTCGGTGCAAGCGCCGAACTCGGCTGGGAGCGCAACATCGCCGCCCTCGCCGCGCAGTACCGTGTGCTGGCGCCGGATCAGTTGGGGTTCGGGCAGTCGGCGAAGGTCATCGACTTCGTCGATGGACGGGGCATGCGGATTCGCCATGTGGCGCGCTTCTGTGAAGTGCTTGGCATTGGCGCGGCACATTTCATCGGCAACTCGATGGGCGCCATAAACCTGCTCACCGACACCACCTCGGATACGCCGCTGCTGCCGGTCCGCACCCTGGCGATCATCTGCGGGGGCGGACAGATCCAGCAAAATCGGCACTTCGACGCGCTCCAGCAGTACGACGCGACCCTGCACGCGATGCGACGCATCGTCGAGGCGCTGTTCTACAACCCCGGCTATCCGGCCGATGAAGATTATGTGTGGCGCCGCTTTGAGTCGAGCATCGCTCCCGGGGCATGGGAAGCCGTGGCGGCGGCGCGCTTTCGCCGTCCCGATGCATCTTCGCAGCCGTCCTCAACCCCGTCGACTGCCCTACCCTATGAGCGCATCAATGTGCCAACGCTCGTCGTCGAAGGGGGAGGCGACAAACTCCTTCCCACCGGCTGGGCCGCTGAGATCGCAGAACAGATCGAGGGTGCACGGTCGGTGGTGGTCGACGAGGCCGGCCACTGTCCGCAGATCGAGCAGTCGGCGGCGGTGAACGGGTTGCTACTGGATTTTTTCGGAAAAGTCTCAGCTCAGAAGATGTAGTCCAGACGGGTCTGCATCCCGGCTGCCTGGTGATAGGTGTTGTGGCAGTGCAACTGCCACAAGCCGGGGTTGTCGGCGACCAGGACCGCGTGGCTTTTCTGCTTGGGCAGCACGATGATGGTGTCCTTGCGGGCCCCGGCGCTGCCATCGGCGTTGATCATCTGGAAAGTGTGGCCATGTAGGTGTATTGGGTGATACATCATGGTGGTGTTATCGAATGTGATGGTCGGCCGCTGGCCCGGTCGCACGTGCAGCGGATTGGTCCTGTCGTAGGGCTCGCCGTTGATGGTCCATTCGTATTTAGCCATGTTGCCGCCCAACACGACTGGCAGCTCGAGGTTGGGCTCAGCCGGGCCCAAGGTGACCGGCGCTGTGGCGGTGAACATCTCGATGGTCCCCACCCGCTTGTTGAGTTCGGCCGGCCGAAATTGCGGGTCGGGTCGGCTGCCGGCCCCGGTGGAGAGCAACGCGCGTGCCAGGTCGTTTTTACCTTCAGCGAGGGCGACCAGCGGGAACACGCCGTCGGCGGCGGTCACAGTGACGTCGTAGCGCTCGGCCATGCCGATCAGCAAGGCGTCGACCTGGGTGGGCACCACGGGGTAACCGTCGGTATGGGTGACCGTCATCGAATGGCCGGCCAGCGCGACGCGAAACGCGGTATCGGAGCCGGTGTTGATGAAGCGGATCCTGATCAGCTGGCCCGGTTTCGCGTTGAAGGTGGTGGGAGCCATGGGAATTCGGCCGTTGATCAGATAGTACGGGTAGGCGATATCTCCGGCGTCGCCGCCGAGCAGGCTACTGGTGCCGACGCTGCCCGCCGGCATACTCGGCATCCCGGCACTCGAGGTTGTCGTACCAGTCGTACCAGTCGTACCAGTCGTCTCTGTCGTCGAGGTTGGTGAAGTCGTCGGGGTCGTCCAGGCGGTCAGTTCATCGTAGATCAGTGCTTCGTAGAGCTGTTCCGGAGACTTGCCTACGCCGTCGGTCCAATCGTCGAGGACGACAATCCATTCGGCGTCGTAGCCGCTCTCGGTCGGATCGTCGATGATCACCGGCAGATAGAGTCCCATGTCTTCTTCGAGGTCAACGTGCGGATGACCCCAGTAGGTCCCCGAATTCGGGGCGGAGAAACGGTAGGTGAAGTCTTGGCCGGCATCGATGTCCGGGGTGGCTGGGGCCGCGCCGTCCATGTCGTTGCGCAGCGCGATGCCGTGCCAGTGCAGCGATGTCGGGCGATCGAGCCGGTTCGAAACCGCGACCACGAGGTCGTCGCCGATGGTTGCCCGGATCAGCGGCCCCGGGATGGTGTCGCCGTAGGCCAGCGTGTGGACGATCGGCCCTCCCAGGTCGATCTGTACGGGTTTGGCGGTCAAGCTGACGGTCACAGTGTGCCCACTGTGTGGCCGGGCCGCCTCGGCCGCGGCAATGGCGGTAGCCATTTGGGCCGAGCTGCTCGACGCCCCGGTTCTGGATTGGCTACACCCGGCAAGCACAAAGCCACCCGCAATCCCGGCGGCTATGAAGCCGCGCCTGGTCAGCTGCGCGTTGTCGAGGGGGATCCCGCTGGTGGGCAGCACAGGCATAGGATCGCTCCTCGTCGCCGTCGACTCGCCTTATACACCGTGCTCGGGTGTCAGCCGGATCGTATACCGTGCTCGGGTGTCAGCAGGATCAAAACCGCTGGCAAACCGGATTGCCCGGCCTCAGACCGCCGCACCGCCGCCGACATGCAGGGTCGAGCCGGTGATGAAGCTGGAGCGAGGAGAGCTGAGGAATAGCACGGCCTCGGCGATCTCGGATGCGAACGCGGTGCGGCCCAGCGGCAACGCTCGCCCGAGTTCTTCGTTGACGTCGCCCCATTCGGCGGCCACTCCGAGGGCGCGGGTGAGGGATTCCAGGGCGGCGTTGGAGGCGCGGTAGCCAGACGAACCCGGAATCCCTTTGAACGCGGCCATGGTGGTGATGTTGACGATGCTGCCGCGATCGCGTTCCAACGTCCCCGGAATCAGTCCGGCGACCAAGAAGTACGCGCCGCGAACGTGTTGAGCGTCGCCTCGAAGGCCGCCATGCCCCGGTCGACGGTCAACGCGGACGGAAAGCTGCCGGCGTTGTTGACGATGATGTCGACCTCCCCGCATTGCTGGACAAGCGAATTCACCGATTCGGCAGCTGCCATGTCGGTCTGGGCGAACCACGCGTTCGCGCCGATAGCTTCAACCGCTTGCTCACCTCGGGCCCGGTTACGGCCCGAGACGATGACTGTGGCACCTTCGCCTGAACAGCCGCGCAGCTTCCAGGCCGATGCCCGCCGTGCCGCCGGTAATCACCGCAGTGCTGTCCATCAGCTCCATCTCGGCCTCCTGGTGTGATGTCCGACGACAGCGGGCACGGTCAGCGTCTCCTACCCGGCCGCTGGGCTTTGAGAGGCCATCCAGTCACTGAAGCTGGTGGGGGCGAGCGTGACGTCCTCGCCGTCCACGGGGACGATGCTGCGGTCGTCGAGCACCGCACCGAAATAGCGGGCCCTTGGGTCGGTCAGCACCTGGCGTGGATCGCCAGTTGCGGCGAACCGGGTCCGGATGAAGTCGTCCATGCCGTGCTTGTCGGGGCCGGCGATATTGATCACCCCGTTGACCGGATCGCCGGTCGCCGCGCGGGTGACGGCCGTGGCGACATCCGCGGCAGCAATAGGCTGGAACGCCCCATGTGGCGCGCGAACCGTGTCACCTTCGGTCATCGAATCGGCGATGCCGTCTACGAACTCGAAGAACTGAGTCGCTCGCACGATCGAATACGGGGCGCCCGATTCCACGATCAGCTTCTCCTGGGCGATTTTGGCCCGCATGTAGCCACTTTCGGCCGCCCGGTCGGCTCCCACGATCGAGAGCGCGACGTGGTGCTGCACGCCAGCCGCCCGCTCTGTATCGAGGAGGTTGCGGGTACAGCTGGTGAAGAAGTCCAGCACGTCGTCGTCGGCCCAGGACGGCGAGTTGGACACGTCCACCACCGTGTGGACACCGGCGACGGCATCGCCCAGACCTTCGCCGGTGATGGTGTTGACACCCGAGCTCGGCGAGGCAGAAACGGCCTCGTGTCCGAGCGCGGTGAGCTGGGCGACGACCCGCGATCCGATGAGACCGCTGCCACCGATAACCAGGATTTTCATGGTCAAAGCCTTTC
>Ga0209448_10000305_pt1 | contig 17151 bp, 21 predicted proteins | sample BogFormECP14_OM2_FD_188245 | JGI IMG/M metagenome (GOLD analysis project Ga0209448, IMG submission 188245) | Bog forest soil microbial communities from Calvert Island, British Columbia, Canada - ECP14_OM2 (SPAdes) (version 2) | ecosystem: Environmental > Aquatic > Freshwater > Wetlands > Bog ... | reverse complement strand
CTGAACGTCAATAACTTGCTCTCGCGGGAATAGCATTCATTTTGATTGCCGAATCGGGGCGTCGTGATTATGCAGAAACTCTGATTTCAAGGCGCTTTTTTAACTTTGCGATTCTGGCTTTATCAAATGTCGGAACGGGGGTCGTACGACACTATCGCGCGCAAATGGCTCGCACTCGTCGAGCGTCGGAAAGAGCATTTCATCGAGCTCTGCGATACCGGACGCTGGCGGCACTACTACACCAAAGACGAGTTTTTGGAAGAAATGCGCAAGCTGCTACGGACGCGCGATCAATGGGCCTCGATCGCGGGCCTGCCGCCGCAGAGCGGAGACGCACCATATTTCAGAAACGTCCAGACACCTCACCGCCTTTTACCTAACCGTTTGGTGCCGCTGAGCTTAGCGCCCGATAATGAGGCGGGAGGCGACGCCGACCTGCCGCGCCTATTGGCCCGAGCCAACGAGCTGCCTGCCATCGGTTGGCCGGATTAGATTTTGGCCTGGACTAGACTTTCGGCCCGCTGACGCGTTATCCACAATCCGAACCCACATAGAGGCCACGCATGGGAGTGGGCGCGCCATGCCCCTTTTGGCGCCATCCTCCTGATTATTTTCCTTAAATCCCCCAACAGATATGAGCCAACAATGCCGAGCGCTTTGTTCTCGCCGATAAAGCTTGCCAATCTTACGTTGCCAAACCGCGTGGTCGTCGCGCCGATGTGCCAGTACAGCGCCGACGACGGCGTCGCCAACCAATGGCACATGACCCATCTCGGCATGCTGGCCAATTCCGGCGCCGGGCTCCTGGTCGTCGAAGCAACGCATGTCGAGCGGCTTGGCCGGATTACCCACGGCTGCATGGGCATTTATTCCGATGATTGCGAGGATGCGCTGAGGCGGGTCGTACTGCATTGCAAGCGCATCGGCACGGCAAAGCTCGGCATTCAGCTGGCGCATGCCGGACGCAAAGCGTCGTCGCAACGGCCTTGGGAAGGCGCCAAGGCGCTGGGTCCCGACCAGGACCCGTGGCCGACAATTGCGCCGTCGGCGCTGCCTTTCGGCCCCGGCTGGCATACCCCGCGCGCCATGAACGAGGAAGATATGGCGCGCGTGCAGAAAGCCTTCGTCGACGGCGCCCAGCGTGCGGTGCGCGCCGGCTTCGACGCCGTCGAACTCCATCTGGCGCATGGTTATCTCCTGCATAGTTTCGTCTCACCGCTGTCCAACAAGCGCAATGACGAATATGGCGGCTCGCTCGCCGGCCGCATGCGCTTCCCGCTCGAAGTTGCCCGTGAGACCCGGGCCGCGATCCCACGCGGCATTCCGCTTGGCGCCCGCATCACCGGCACCGATTGGCTCGATGGCGGCCTGACCGGCGATGACGCCGTCGAGCTCGCCAAGGCGCTCAAGCAAGCCGGGCTCGATTACGTCGACATATCGTCCGGCAACATTACGACGGAAAGCCGCTGGCCTAACGACCCCGGTTTCAACGTGCCGGTGGCCGAGCGTGTGCGCAAAGAGACGGGTATCGCGGTGCGCACCGTCGGCATGATCGTGAGTGCCAAACAGGCCGAGGCCGTCATCGCCGAAGGCAAGGCCGATATGGTGGCACTGGCGCGCGGCTTCCTCGACGATCCGCATTGGGGCTGGCACGCGGCGCAAACGCTCGGCGCCGAGGTGGCCCGGCCGGTCCAATATGCGCGTTCGGCGCCGCCGCTATGGGCCGGCGCCGCTCTCCGCGGGTGACGCACGGACCGGCCGATATCGCGTGGCGAGATAACTGGGCGCGACGCCGAGATAATAGGCAAGGCGCAGCCGCCACATCAGCAGCACGGTGCGGAACACGCCGTGATATTCCCAGCGGCGGCCCGACGTGACAACCGGCATGCCGACGCAAAACGGCCGGCAGATCGCTTTGAGCCGTCGCGAGATCGCGATGTCTTCCATCAACGGCAGATCGGGAAAGCCGCCGACCGCGTCAAATGCCTCCCGGGTGACGAAGATGGCCTGATCGCCGGTGGCGATCCCGGTCAATCGCGAGCGCCAATTGATCATGCGGGCGACGACGGCCAGAAACGGATGCCGACCGGCGATGCGCAGATCGAACCGGCCCCAGGCGCGCTGCTCGATCGCTGCGGCGATCAGGCGATCGGCGTTGTCCGGCAGTGCGGTGTCGGCGTGGAGGAAGAGCAACGTGTCGCCGGTGCCGCGTGCCGCACCAGCGTTCATCGGCGCGCCGCGGCCTCGTGGCGCGGCGACGACACGGTCGGCAAACGGCGCGGCAAGATCGGGTGTGCCATCGCTCGAACCGCTATCGACGACAATGACCTCGGCGCCGCGCGCGCGGAACGGTGCAAGCGCCTGCAATGCGCCGGTAATGATCGCGGCTTCATCAAGAACAGGCACCACGATGGTAAGCCGGCGCATCGGACTGGGCCCTGGTGATGGACTTCGAATGCGAGTCTGCTTAGTTGCGTCCCGGCGGCGAATCCAAACCTAAATTGACGATCACAATATGACTAATCCGGTTGTTGTCGAAGTGACGCGCGGACCGTTGGTCGAGAGCCGCCACCGCGCCGCCGTCGCTCTTGCCGACGCGACGGGAAAAATGATGCTGGCCGTTGGCGACGTTGCGGCGCCGGTTTTCCCGCGTTCGGCGATCAAGGTCTTTCAGGCGCTGCCCCTCGTGGAAGAGGGGGCGGCCGATCGTTACGGTTTCGGCGATGAAGAGCTTGCGCTCGCCTGCGCCTCGCACAGCGGCGAGCCGGCGCATGTGGCGGGCGTCGAGCGCATGCTCGGGGCGGCGGGTCTCGACGCGTCCGCGCTGCGCTGTGGCGCCCACTGGCCGATGTCGCAGTCAGCGGCCCATACGCTCGCGAAAACCGGCGCGCCGTCAGCGCTGCACAACAATTGCTCCGGCAAACACGCGGGCTTTCTCTGCGTCGCCTGCGCCGCGGGTCTCGACCACGCTGACTATTGGCGACCGCAGCATCCGGTGCAGCGCAAGGTTCGGGCCGTCATCGAGGATTTTACCGGCGCCGTGTTGTCGGACGACCGCTGCGCCATCGACGGCTGCTCGGTCCCGACCTGGGCGATCCCGCTCGAAAACCTGGCGCGCGGTTTTGCGAAATTCGCCAACGGCCAGGGTCTTGCACCAACGCGCGCCGCCGCTGCCGCGCGGTTGCGCGACGCCTGCGCGCGAAAGCCATGGCACATTGCCGGGACCGGCCGGTTCTGCACCGAGATCATGCAGATCTTCGGCGCGCGCGTGTTTGTGAAGACCGGAGCCGAGGGCGTCTATTGCGGGGCGCTACCGGAACAAGGTCTCGGCATCGCGGTGAAATGCGACGATGGCGCCGGCCGCGCCGCGCAAGCGATCGTAGCCGCGATCATCGCGCACTTTCTGCCGATAGACGATACGGAGCGCGCCGCGCTCGCACCCTTCGTGCAGCCGGTGCTGCGCAACTGGAACGGTCTCGAGGTTGGCGCGGTAAGGGTGATCGAGCCGGCGCTTCGCAGCACCGATTAGCTGCGGCTTGCGGCGACAAGCTCGATCAGAATTGCCTCGGTGGCGCGAACCAGTTGGACGAGCGACTGACGGCGATGCCTTTGCGGTCGTCGCGGCCCGACCCGCACTGGCGGAACGTGAACGAACTGAACCAGGGGGTGACCGTCATGCGTGCGATGCAAAGCTTGCCAATAAACGTAGTTGCACAGATAGCGTCCGGCATCGCGCGACAGGCGAACCGGAAATCGGCCGCGCACAGCGCTTAAGAGCCGCATGAAAGGCGAATTGCCTCTGAGCGACGATGCGGCGCCGACTACCATCGCGCCGTGTTGCGGCCGATGCCGATCGGCGTCGGGGTACACAAGCGTTATGGCGTTCTGCGCGCGCGTCTCGATGCAAAGGTGACGCCGGCGTCCGGCGAGCCCGAACAGCAAGACGACGTCCGGCTTTCGCGCCAACAGCTTCGGTAAATCGCGATCGACCGCCGCGTAGCTTGTCGGAAAGACATGCGTAATGAGTTCGATGCCCGCCAGAGCCGGCCGGCGTTTGCGGGCCAGCGCCTTGACCAACAGCGCGCTCGGATTGAGCGGCGCGCCCGGAAACGGACCAAAGCCGGTAACGAGGACGCGCATTGCTATCCCGCGAGCATTGCGGCGATCTCTTCGACCGCGGTGGCCGGCGCCAGCCGGCCGGCGGCGACCTCGGCTTCGATGCGCGGCAAGGCCGCTTTCAGCGTGCGGTCGGAACGCAATGGCGCGAACAGCCGCTCTTCCAGCATCGTCCACATCCACTTCACCTGCTGTTCGCCACGCCGGGCCGCAAGCTCGCCTGAGGCGGTGAGCTTTTGCCGGTGATCGAGAACGTGCGACCACAGCGCCTCGACGCCGTCGCGCTTAAGCGCCGAACAGGTGATGACCGGTGGCGACCAGTTCGGTGAGCGCGGCGAGAGAATGTGCAGCGCCGCGCCGAATTCGGCCGCGGCAAGCTTGGCGCGGGCGAGATTGTCGCCGTCGGCTTTGTTGACGACGATCATGTCGGCGAGCTCGACGACGCCTTTCTTGAGCGCCTGCAATTCGTCGCCGGCGCCCGGCAGCGCCAAGACGAGAAAGAAATCCGTCATGTCGGCGACCGCGACCTCGGACTGGCCGACGCCGACGGTCTCGACCAGCACGACGTCATAGCCTGCGGCCTCGCACAACAGCATGGTCTCGCGCGTTTTTGCGGCGACCCCGCCAAGCGTGCCCGAAGCCGGGGAGGGACGGATGAAGGCCTTGTCGTCGTTAGCCAACTGCGCCATGCGCGTCTTGTCGGCGAGGATCGATCCGCCGGTGCGCCGCGACGACGGATCGACCGCCAGCACCGCGACCTTGTGGCCTTGCCGCGTCAGCATGCTGCCGAGCGCTTCGATCATGGTCGACTTGCCGACGCCCGGCGCGCCGGTAATGCCGACGCGGACTGCATTCCCGGTGTCCTTCAAGAGCGCCTGGGTCAGGGCTGCGGCAGTGCGGCGGTGATCGGCGCGCTTGCTTTCGATCAGCGTGATCGCGCGCGACAGCACGGTGCGCTGGCCGCCGCGAATATCGCGCGCGAGGCGTTCAATATCGGGCGGTGGAGCGAGCGAAGTCATGATGTTCCGCGAGCTTGCCTCATGCGCATCTAGACATCTATTTGATTCGATGTTCCTTAACGCAGTGCAAGGAAAGCACGACGCGAGCCGTTTGATCTAGGATAGTGAATTGACAAAGCGAAACCGCCCGATCCGGAACAAAATTCATCGCCGAATGACCTCGATCTCGCCGAATTGAAGTCGCATCGGGCGGCTGTCATCACTGGGTTCATGAACGACGCGGAGTGAGGCGTCGTGCGTCCTTGAACAGGAGACAATCGATGAACTGGGATCAGATTCAAGTCAATTGGACGCAGTTCAAGGGGGAACTGCGCAACAATTGGGTCAAGCTCACCGACGAGGATATTACGCGCATCGCCGGCCGCCGCTCCGAACTCGTTGGCCGCCTGCGGGAGCGTTACGGCTTTGCCGAGGCCGAAGCCGAGCGCGAGATCGAAGCCTGGACCAAGGCGCAGCGTCACGCCGCGTGAGGAAGCCGTAGCCTCCGATCCGTCATCCTGAGGCGCGAGCAAAGCGAGCCTCGAAGGATACATGGCCGAGGATTCACCGGCCGTCGCCTTTCGAGGCTCGGCGCTTTACGTCGAGCACCTCAGGGTGACGGTAATCACGGCAAAACCGCGAAAGCGCGCGCCGGAAAACCGAGGCCTTTTTCGACTTTGGGCCAAGTGACGACGATGAGCGAGCCGGTCGCCGGCACCTTGTCGAGATTGGCCATGACCTCGATCTGATAATGGCCGTGCTGCAGGATGTAAGTCTCGGAGTCCATCTTATCGGTGATGTCGGTATCCATCGCCTCGTGACCGGTCGCGGTGACGCCGCGCTGTTCGTAAAGATACTTGATCGTTGCGAAGGCCCACGCCGGAAACGGCTGGCGCTTGAACTTTTCGGGATCGCTGTCCCAATCCTTGTACATGTCGGTGCGCAACGCCGCGAAGGCGCCTTTCGGCACGCGGCCGTGCTCGCGCTCCCAGGCCTTGAGATCGGCCACGGAGAATGCGTGGTTCGGATCCTTGGCGAGATAAGGCGTGTCGTCGAGCACGACCAAGCGCAAGATCATCTGCTTCAGCCGGATCTGGTCCATGGTGATGCCGTTCTCGGCGAAATGCGCCGGCGGATCGACATGGGTGCCATATTGCCCGACCATTTGATAATAGGTCGCGCGGAATTCGTCCTTCGGGATGGTATAGGCCTCGCCGGTTTTCGGATCGGCGGCAGGAGAGAATTTGGCTTGGCCGAAACCCGACCAGACCGGCGTTCCCGGGCCGAACGAATGGGTAAGGTCGACGAATTGCTTGCCGGCGATGATTCGGTAGGCGCGTTCGAGGTCGGACTGCGCCTGTACGGGCACAGCGCTCATCAGCAGCGCCGCGTAAATCGCGCCAATCAACAGGACATGAACGCGAGGATTAGCGGTCATCGAACTTTTCCTTCTCGGAAACACGCGGCGCGATGGTCAGTCGCCGCCGATATCACTCGGGCAGCGGAATGAATTCCGTGTTGTCGCTCGGCACGATATCGAAGCGGCCGGCTTTCCAGTCGGCTTTGGCGGCTTCGATGCGGTCTTTGCGCGAGGAGACGAAATTCCACCAGATGTGGCGCGGCCCATCCATTGGCGCGCCGCCGACCAAAATGACGTGAGCGTCCACTTGCGCGTCGTTGGCAGCCTTCACCTCAACACGTTCGCCGGGTTTGAGCACTAAAAGCCGCTCCGGTCCGTGGCGGTCACCGGCAATCTCGATCTCGCCGGCAACGACATAGAGCGCGCGCTCCTCGTGCTCGGGACCGAGCGGCAGCACTGTGCCGGCCTTGACATGCGCCTCGGCAAAAATGGTCTCCCACGTGGTCGCCACCGGCGATGTCAGCCCGTACATCGTTCCGGCGATGACGCGAAGTGTCAGGCCATTGTCGCGCGTTTCGGGAATGTCGGCCGCCGCCGTATGCGCAAAGGCGGGCGCCATTTCTTCGTCTTTCTCCGGCAGCGCCACCCACAATTGCAGGCCGTGCAGAGGCTCGCCGCCGTCGCGATGATCGGCGGCGGTGCGCTCGGAATGCACAATGCCGCGCCCAGCGGTCATCAGATTGACCGCGCCCGGCCGGATCGGCAGCGCCGAGCCAAGGCTGTCGCGATGCACGATCTCACCGTCGAACAGATAGGTCACGGTCGACAACCCGATATGCGGATGCGGCCGCACATCGACGCCGTCGCCTGAGCGAAACACCGCCGGGCCCATATGGTCGAAGAAGATGAAGGGGCCGACCATGCGGGCGCGGGCCGACGGCAAAACGCGGTGCACCTGAAAGCCGCCGAGATCGACCGTGCGCGGCACGATCACCTGCGCGATGGCGTCGCTTGAGCCCGCATCGCCGAAGGTCGGATCTTTGGCCGGAAAAAAGCTCATGGCATGCCTCACGCGTGGTTGGATTGTTTGCCTGCGAGTGGCCGTATCCTAGAGGCAGCCCACGACAGCGTCATCCACGATTTCGCGCGCCATTGTTCCGGCGATCAGTCAGTGAAAGTGTCAGCGCTTCTGCCTTCCGGCTTTGGCCACCGCTTCGGCGATAAAGCGCGGTTGGGCAAAGGCGGCGACGTGGACCTCAGGCGTCCAGTACATCGTCTTGAAACTACCGGCCTTGCGATAGCGTTGTGCAATCGTTTTCATCGCGTGCCGGCGCAGCCGCTTATCGTCGCTGGCAAATCCCATCGCCATGTGGCCGCCGATATAGGTCGGGATCGCCGCGACGTAGCAGCTTGCATCGGCGAATAACCGCCGGAGCTTCGCTATGCTCGAGGTGAGCTCGCGCTCTTGGAAGAACGGCACGCCGTTTTGCGTCACCAACACGCCGCCTTTCTTTAGGCCGCGCCGGCAGTTCGCATAAAATCTTTCGCCAAAGAGGACTCTTCCTGGGCCCTGCGGGTCGGTGGAGTCGACGATGATGGCATCGAAGCGGCGCTCGGTCCTGGCGACATATCTGGCGCCGTCGTCGATGACGGATTCGAATCGCTTGTCGGCAAAGACCGGCCTGGTGAATTCAGGGAAATGCTCCTTGGCGAATTCGACCACTTTGGGATCGATCTCGACCTGGGTGAGGCGCCTAACCGATTTGTGCTTGAGCACCTCCTCGGCGATGCCGCAATCGCCGCCGCCGATGATGAGCACGTCGCGCGCACGGCCGTGCGCGAGCAGCGGCACGTGCGACATCATCTCCTGATAGATGAATTCGTCTTTTTTCGAGATTTGCGTCGCACCGTCGAGCATCAGCATCTTGCCGAAGAACGGCTGCTCGAACAGGACGAGATGCTGGTGCTCGGTCTGCAATTCGTAGTGCACCTTGTCGACCTGAAAGGTCATGCGGAAGCCCAGATCGTCAAACAGCGTCTCGGCGATCCAGCGCTTTTCCGGCAATTTCTCGCCCAATATGGCCTCCCACAGCAAAACGGCCGGGTCCGGGCCCGGCGGCTCAAATCTCGTTCGCCGGCAGTCCGATCAGGCTTTTTGACCGCGAAGCAATTCGTTCACGCCGACGCGCTTGGCCGAAAAAGCTTCGCGCAGCACCGGGACGCACTTATCGGGATCGGCCGAACCGCACATGAAAACATCGAGCGCGGCATAGCCGGCCTCCGGCCAAGTATGGATGGAAATATGGCTCTCCGCCAGCACCGCCACGCCGGAGACGCCGCTCGGCTGAAAGTGATGCAGGTGGATGTGCAACAGCGTGGCGCTCGCGGCTTCGACGCAGCGCCGCAACGTCGCCTCGATATGGTCGATGTCGTTGAGCCGCTTGGCGCCGTGCAAATCGATGATCAGATGCACGCCGGCGCAGCGCACGCCGTTGCGAACGGCGAAATGATCCCTTGAAAGATCCTTGGCGAGCAAGTCGTCTTGCGTATTTTGGCTTTGAAGACCGGCGTCCCGAAAGCTCTCGCGCTCGTCCGCCGGTGCCGGACTAGCCACTTTCAATTTGGTCTTCTTGTCTTCCTTTCGGGCGGTACCTGGGATCCCCAAGCCCTTCACCGATCGCAAGAGGGCGTTCTGGCTCATGCCGTCCTCCCCAACCAGATATGAGAACCCGAGATGCCGGTTAGCCGGCGCCACGGAAAGCGAAAGCCGCCCGATCAGTCCACGCGAACCGACCCATAGCGGCTAATTCCCCACATAAATACAACCGGCATATAGTCAAGTAGATTCTGCGCGAAAACCTTTAACGCATCGTCACGATCGTTGTTCCACAGCCCGATATTTTGCCCTCGTTTGGACGATGATCACGCGAACAATAGGGGGCGGAAATACTTTGCGATTTGGCCGCTGATTTACGAAAGCGGCGTGCAACGCAGGAGAGGGAGAACGGATATGAAGCGGATGTTGGGAGCTGGCGTGTTTTTGGCGCTCGCGGCTTTGATGCCGGCGCAGCAGGCCGCGGCGCAAGATCCGATCGGCGGCGCGATCGTCGGTGGTGCGCTCGGCGGCATTATCGGCGGCGCGGTCGGTCGCGGCGCGGGCGGCGCGGTTGCGGGCGCCGTGATCGGCGCGACGACAGGCGCGGTGATCGCTTCGGAAGCGCAAAGGCGGGCCGGCGGTTACTATTGGTGGCGCGGCGGCTGCTATTACCGCTACCCGAACGGCTCGTGGCTCGGGGTAGCGCCGGGCTATTGCTCTTACTGAGCCGCCAAAAGCGGCCGGCGCGCGTTCGATCCTAGCCGTTCGATCTTAGCCGCTTGATGTCAGCCGCTCATGGCGACCGGCGGCGAGGCCACGTGTGCCAGCGGCGTCTTGACGCGAGCGCGGAAGAAGCTCAGCACCCGCCGCGCGGTGTCGGGCTGCAATTTGTTGAAGCTTGTCAGCGCCTGATCGAGGTCTTTTGCTGACATGCCGCGGTCGGCCGCGCGCAGCAAGAGGATGGCCTTGGTCGTCGACTGGGACAATTCGGCGACCTTGGCGAGAATGAGAATGATTTCGGCGCCGGGATCGAGCAGCGCGCGCTCGACGACGTCAATCGGCGTATCGCACATGATCGACAGCGCGATCGCGGTCTCCTCGAACTTGCGGTCGCGCGCGTATTCATAGACGTCAGCTTCGCCGATCCGGCGGATGCGGTTTTGCCGTTCGACGGCCTCCTGGGCGGCGGCGAAATCCGGCGACGATCTGCGGGTCTCTTCGCGAATGCCGCTGGCGACTTCAGCCACGACGCCTTCGATCGTTGTGGCGGCTTGCGGATGGGCGGCGCACAGGCGCGCTCGCACATCGGCCGACGCTCTTTCGAGCAATACCAGGAAATGCGCCCGCGGAATGTCGCTGCGCAGGCCCACTTCGGTGGCGAGCCCGTCGTCGCTGGCGGAGCGACTGATCAGCCTGCGGAAGCCGGCATCAGAAAAGCGTGCTCCGGTGTTTTTCACCACCGAATAGACGACATCGCCATCGCCGCGCTCGACCAGGACGTTGGTCACCGCTTCGCTCAGCGTTCGGCGCTGCGAAATGGCGAACAGGTGCTTCTGGCTCTTGGTGCCGGCGCTGATCAGGAGGTCACGCTCGTCGAGCCGCTCGGATTGAGCAAGCACCGAACCCGCGACTTCAATCTCGTCGTCGAAAGCCAGCATATGAATGACGTTCGACGGCGCATTGGCGATCGGCGCCAGGCGCTGCGCCAATTTGGCGCGGGCTTTGGTCTCGATGACGTTGACGAGCCGCGCCATGACGTCGTCGAACACGCCGATCTGTTCCTCGGAATAATTCGCGGCGTTGTTGACGAATAGATCGGTGACGCGGGAGAGAATATCGACCCGGCGCGGGATGCTCCGCGACGTCAGCGCGGCCTCGAGCTCGTCAAGGAGAGGAAGGGTACGCATTACAACTCCGGACGCCGAAAGGCCGTTGAATCATTGAGAACAATGCACTGCGAACGGTGAATAAAGCCTTTCGCGGCGCCGTACCGGCGGCAGGCGGCCCAACAGGTTAACGCGGCGATAGGGTAGGGCGGGGGGCAAGACCCGCTGCAAGACCCGCTGCAAGGTCAGCTTCATGACCCGGTTCTTGGCGCGGGACGTCGCCGGGTCGGGGTTCCCGCGACTATTCCCATGCGGTTTTGCACCTCGGCCGGGACCCTATAGTCGCGGATGACAGGCCGCGGGTCGCGCAATCCGCAGGATTCGCGCTGGACCATAAAGCACCACAGCGCGTAGCTCGCGTCCTGCACGAGCCTCTTCCGTAGATTACAACTTTCGGAAGGTGACGGGTCGGGCGCGTGGTCCGGTCTGGGGCCCAGGTCGTATGAGGCCACACGGTCATACGCGGCGAGCGCCGCGAGAGCCGCCTCCAGTGCACGGCCCAATCGGCCGAGCGCGGACGCCTGGTCCGATTTCGTAGTCGAGCGCGACGACGTGCCTTGCGCTGCCGGGAGCCGGGCGTAAAGTCATCCCAACATAATACAGACGGAAACGCTCGGAGGAAAACATGCGGCGGTTGGTTATTCTCGCTCTCGGTCTTTTGTCGCTCGTCGTCACCGGCCAGATGGCCGCCGCCGACGACACGCTGAAAGTCGCCATTCCGCAAAAAGGGGCCTGGGACGCGGGCCTTGTCGAGCTTGGCCAGCGCGACGGCATTTTCAAAAAGCACGGACTCGATCTCGACATCCTCTATACCGCGGCCGGGCCGGAATCGATCCAAGCGCTGATCGGCGGCAGCATCGATGTCGCCACCGCGTCCGGCGTATCGGCGGCCCTCGGCACATTCGCCAAAGGCGCGCCGATCCGCATTCTCTCGAGTGAAATGACTGGAGCGCCTGACCTTTACTGGTATGTTCCGGCAGATTCCCCGATCAAGACAATTGCGGATTTCAACGGCAAGACGATTGCGTTTTCCGCCGTCGGATCTTCCAGTAATGCCGCTGTCCTGGCGCTGATCGCGCAATATCACCTCACCGCCAAGCCGCAGCCGACCGGCAATATCGCGGCGACCATCACGCAGACCATGACGGGACAGGTGGATATCGGGTTTGGCGCTGCTCCTTTCGGGCTCGATCTGGTCGAGGCTGGCAAGACGCGCATTGTCGCGACCGGCGCCGACGTCGCGGCGCTCCGCACCCGCGTCGTGCGCGTCAATCTGATCGGCGCGCAGACCTTGGCGAGCAAGCATGACGCGATTGTGCGCTTCATGCAGGCTTATCGGGAGACGGTAGACTGGATGTATTCCAGTCCCGATGCGTTGAAAATCTACGGCGAATATTCCGGCCTGCCGGCGTCGATCGTGCAGCAGGTGATCAAGCTCGTTCCCAAGGAATCGCTGCAGACCGATCAGATCAAAGACCTTGACGGCGCCATGGCGGACGCGGTGACACAGAAATTCCTGCCCGCGCCGCTGACGCCGGACCAGATCAAGGAACTCGTGCAAATTCCGAAGTGATTTTTGTCGTTTTGGACGGCAACGAAAAATCAGCGCGTCCACGTCACGAGCGATACGCCGGCCGCCGCGTCGAGATCGCGCCGCGGGCCGGGTTTTAGTCCGTGACGTGCCAGCACGTCCTCCGGCGTCGCGTTCGGTCCGCATTCCGTAAACGGCTGAAGCCCGCCGGGAATCCTGGCGTTCGCGGCGCGGGACAGATGAAAGCTGTCGTAACGCGGTAGGAACATGCTGAACACTTCAGGACCGCCGATAATGGCGATCGTGCCGTCAGCGATGCGGAGTTCCCGCAAAGCCTGATCGAGCGTCGCGCCTTGCGGGTTCCACAGGAGCGCATTCGGATAGGTCGTGTCGGGCGCAAGCGCCGCGGTCTGGTGCGTCAGTACCAGCCGCTTGCGATTTCCGGCGCGCGGGCCGCCTTCGTGCGAATGGCGACCGTGGACGACCACGGCGGCCTGGTCGAGCCCGCTTTGGAAAAAATGCTGATCGGCGTCATTGCGGATCGACGCCGGCATCTGGCCTTTGCCGTCGGCAAGCATGCCGTCGGCCGACACGATGACATAGCCCTCGATACGGCGCAAAGCGCTAAGGCCGATCTAGAGTGGGATAAGATATTGCAGCAACGAAAGTACGCCGATGATGATCACGATCACACGCACGATCTGTTTGGTGCGGCGGTCGATCGGCAGCTTGTCCACGAGGTAGAGGACGAGAATGACGACCAGAAAGGTGATGAGCGCCCGAATGAGGATGGACATGAAAAATCCCCGCTTGGAAGTCCCGGAATTGATCCCACCTTTCCGGGGAATGCACAACGTCTTTTAACAGGCGGGGGACTGCTGCATCTGCACGCGTTTGAGCTTATATTGGGTAAGTCAACGGACTGTCGCTTCGACCACTATGGAGGCCAGGATGTCGGAATCGCCGAGCCTGATCATGATCCAGTTTCTCGCCTGGGTGGCCGATCGGCCGCGCAACTACGCGCAGGCCATGGACGCGTGGCGCAGCACCTGTCCGCGGCTTTCGGTATGGGAGGACGCGATCATCGAGGGTCTCGTCCGGATCGAAAGCAATGCCAACCGCACGGTGCGTCTGACGCGCCGCGGTGCCGCCGTGCTTGAGCAAGCGCAGCCGCAAATGCCCGCTACATCCGACGCTCACGACCGCCGTGCCGCAAAGACGCCCACCAAAATCCCGGCGAAGATTTCCACCAAGACCCCAGCCATAGCCCACGCCGCCGCGCTCTAACCGGAAGGCGCAGTACAAGGGCGCCCGCACATGGGCGGCGCAATTGCCGCAGCGCTGTCCGCCGCGCAAGAGATCGAGGGACTAACCGCATGAATGGAGTACCGCCGGACGTGCACACCAAGGCGCTCGAATTCGTCCATCAGGGCTGTATCTTCATACTCATCGCGACCATTGCACTTCTCGCCTGGGTGGCGTCGGGCGTTGATTTTTCCAACGAAGTCCCGCGCGTCGGGGCGATGCTTTGCCTGACGCTATCGGTGGTCTATGGGGTCGCCTCGCTCGCGCTCATTCCGCTGGTGCAGGAAGCACGGCGCCCGGGCCAATCCAATTTCGAAGCCGAAGCGCGTTATGCGCTGTTTGGCCGCCGCTCGCTGCGGCTGAAATCGGTGCTGCTGCCGCAATATATCTTGCTGCTCTTGGGCGTCGGGTTCTACATCGCCGGCATGATCGATTGAGAATTCTCGGCTTCAAATGAGAACAGGTCCGCCCGGCTGCGGCGGAATATCGAAGACGTTCAGCACCAGCCCAATCATCCCGTAGAAGCCGATACAGCTCACCACCTCGATGAGACCGTCGCGGCCGAGAACCGATTTGGCCCGGTCGAAGCTCGCCGCGCTCAAGGTCTTGGTCGCCTGCAATTCGGCGACGACGTCATAGACCAGTGCTTCGTCGTCGCGCTTGAAGCTGGGTTTCTGACGTGCCCGAATGGCGTCGATCGTCGCGTCCGCAAGCCCCGCGCTGCGGGCGACCGGCTCATGGACCGACCAGGCATATTTCACCGAAGCGTCGCGGCACATCAACAGCACGATCAGTTCGATCAGCCGTTTTTCGAGTTTCGGCGAAACGCGAAAGCAATTGGCCAGACCGTCGGCCGGTTCGGCGATGTCGGGGGTGTGGATCCATACCGAAAATGGCCCGCTCAGATTGCCGCGTGGACGGCTGCGCATAATGTCGTCGTAAAGCTGTTGCTGGCGGGCGTTGAGGTTCTCTCTTTTGACGTCTTCGATACGAGCCATGGTCATTGCGAGCCTCTTGTTTGCGATCGCTGGAAATCCTTTTGACGTGCTACAGATAGCAAAAGCGCGGTCGGAAAGCGTCTTACTTTCCGGCCGCGCTTCGCTTTAAGTCCGCGACGTCCTCAGCTCAGGACGTTGTACTTCTTGAACCAGCGGATCATCCGATTCCAGCCGTCTTCCGCCGCGTCCTTGCGGTAGCTCGGGCGGTAATCGGCATGGAAGCCGTGCGGCGCGTCGGGATAGATGTGGAATTCCGCGATCTTGCCTGCGGCTTTGAGCGCCGCCTCCATGGCCTCGACCTGTTCGGGTTTGATACCGGCGTCTTCGGCGCCGTAAAGGCCGAGCACCGGTTCCTTGACGTCCGGCGCAAGCTCGATCGAGCTCTTCGGCACGTTGTCGTTCTTGTCGACCAGCGTGCCGTAGAACGCGACGCCGGCCTTGAGATCCGGATTGTGCGTCGAATAGTGCCACACGTTACGGCCGCCACGGCAAAAGCCCATGATGCCGAGCCGGTTGCCGTCGCCGCCTTGCGCTTTCGCCCAGGCCACCGTGGCGTCAAGGTCGGCGAAGAGCTGGCTGTCGCTCTCGGCATTGACGATCGGAAACAGCTTTTGCATGTCGTCGATCTTGGCGAGATCGACGCCGCTGCGGAAATAATAATCGGGCGTCACTGCGAACGCGCCGAGATGGCCGAGGCGGCGGACGACGTCGCTGATATATTGGTGGATGCCGAAAATCTCCATGCAAACGATGATGATGGGTGGGTTCGCCGCGCCGGCTGGGCGCGCGTAGTAGACCGGCATATCGCCGCCCTCGACCTTGACGGTGGCCTCGCCGGCAGTGAGCCCGGTCGTGTCCGTCGTAATGGCGTCGGCGCGGACCGGCCCGGCGGCGAGTGTGTAGCCCGCCGTGGCGGCGGCCGTGCTGGTCATGAAACCGCGCCGCGACAATGGCGGCATGACTTTGGACAGTCCGATAATGTCGGACGGCAGGCTTGGCTTATTCATGTGACGTCCCCGGTTGACTGCGCCGGATATCGCGGCGCCGTATGAGCATAGACCAGTGCTGTGTGGACAGCACAGGCGGATCAACACCGGCGCCAAGGCAGATAAGGCTTGCCGGTTCCATCACATAAAAGTGCGAGGAGCACCGGCTGCGGCAGCAAAGGCCGGTTGCTTTGGCGCCGCCAAACGACTATTTGGAATTCAAACCTGCGTTTGAAAAACAACCGACGATGCCAAGCAAGTCATGACGCGACCTTCCGAAGTAACCCGCGACCGCATCATGAAGGCCGCCGAGCGCCTGTTCGCCGAGCGCGGCTATGACGGCACCAGCATCCGCGCGATCGTCGCCAAGGCGCGCGTCAATCAGGCTGCCATCAATTATCATTTCGAAGGCAAGGACGGGCTTTATCGCGAGGTATTGCGGGCGGCGTTCCGCGGCATGACCGAGGACCAGCTCGCGCACGCCAAGGACATGAAGACGATGTCGCGCGAGGACGCGCTCGGCGAGTTCATCCGCCGCCAGCTCCGCCCGCTGATGGCGCGCGATGAGTCGAGCCGTCACATGCGCATCTTCAATTGGGAAACGGTGCGGCCGACGCCGGTCTTCCGTAGCCTCGTCGCCGAGGAGGCGGCTCCCTTCATGGGCATGGCGGCCGATCTGGTGCGCCGTTTCCTGCCCGACGCCGATCGCCGCACGCTGACGGTGGCTTCCATTTGGTTGATCGGCCAGTGCGGCGTGTTCCTGCGCAATCGCGACCGGCTCGGCGAGCCCCCCATCGGCCTCGCTCTCGACGATGCTATGGTCGAATGGCTGGCCCAGTCGATCAGCCGCTGGATCGTGACTGGCCTGGGCGGGCTGAACCCCCGCGGCTGAGTGATACCGCGCCAGTCTGGGGGTTCGTGAAAACCCCGGGAATGCCGCAAAAATTCCTTTTTCCCGGCCAGCCGCCGCCCAAAACGGATGTTTGAAATTCAATCACGCGTTTGAAAAAACGGGGCCTGATGATGCAGCCGAACGGATCACTCCAGGAGGGCAAGATCATGCAGCGGAACTTGGTCAAAGCGAATTCGGAGACGGGCAAGCTGGTAGCGGGAAAGCTGGTGACGGCGCAAGGCGTGCCGTTCTTGGCGCGGTTCCTCGGCAAGTTTGTGCTCGACATTATGCCGGCGGCGCTGGCGAGCGTGATCGGCGGGTTCCTGTTCACCCAGTATCAATTCGGCCATACCCCGCCGAAGCCGGTGCTCGAGCAGGTGACCCCGGCTTCGGCCGAGATGTTGGCGCTGGTCCGCGACGAGCACGCCATGATCGTCGATTATCTCAAGAGCCAGATGGCAGCGGAAAAGTCCCGCGTCGCCG
>Ga0209448_10000303_pt1 | contig 17279 bp, 12 predicted proteins | sample BogFormECP14_OM2_FD_188245 | JGI IMG/M metagenome (GOLD analysis project Ga0209448, IMG submission 188245) | Bog forest soil microbial communities from Calvert Island, British Columbia, Canada - ECP14_OM2 (SPAdes) (version 2) | ecosystem: Environmental > Aquatic > Freshwater > Wetlands > Bog ... | reverse complement strand
ACGACATCTACCTGCTCTACACCGGGGGCACCACCGGTTTCCCGAAGGGCGTGATGTGGCGCCACGAGGACATCTACCGGGTGTTGTTCGGCGGAACCGACTTCGCGACAGGCGAATTCGTCAAGGACGAGTACGACCTGGCCAAGGCCGCCGCCGCCAATCCACCAATGATCCGTTATCCGATTCCGCCGATGATCCACGGCGCCACGCAGTCGGCCACCTGGATGGCGATCTTCGCAGGCCAAACCACCTTCCTGGCACCGGAATTCAACGCCAATCAGGTGTGGCGCGCGATCCATGACCACAAGGTCAACCTGCTGTTCTTCACCGGGGATGCGATGGCGCGGCCGTTGCTCGACGCGCTTAGCAAGGACAACGATTACGACCTGTCGTCGCTGTTCGTGCTCACCAGCACCGCGGCGCTGTTCTCGCCGAGCATCAAGGAGAAGCTCCTCGAGCTGCTGCCCAACCGGGTCATCACCGACTCGATCGGCTCGTCGGAGACCGGCTTCGGCGGCATCAGCGTCGTCACCAAGGGCGCGCCGCACAGCGGTGGCCCGCGCGTGACCATTGACCACCGCACCGTCGTCCTCGACGAGGACGGCAACGAGGTGCAGCCCGGCTCGGGCGTGCGCGGCTTCATCGCCAAAAAGGGCAACATTCCCGTCGGTTACTACAAGGACGAGAAGAAGACCGCCGAGACGTTCCAGACCATCAACGGCGTCCGCTACGCCATCCCCGGGGACTACGCGCAGGTCGAGGCCGACGGAACGGTCACCATGCTGGGCCGCGGCTCGGTGTCGATCAACAGCGGCGGCGAGAAGATCTATCCCGAGGAGGTCGAGGCGGCGCTCAAGGGGCATCCCGACGTCTTCGACGCGCTGGTGGTCGGCGTGCCCGATCCCCGTTACGGCCAGCATGTGGCAGCCGTCGTGCAGGCCCGGCCGGGGTCCCGGCCCACGCTGTCTGAGTTGGACAGCTTCGTGCGCTCCGAGATCGCGGGATACAAAGTGCCGCGCAGTCTTTGGCTGGTCGGCGAGATTAGGCGTTCGCCGGCCGGCAAGCCCGACTACCGCTGGGCCAAAGAACAGACCGAGGCGCGGCCCGCTGACGACGTGCATGCGAGCCACGTCACCGCCTGATTCACAGCGAGCAGTGCGACCGGTTCGGGTTTGACTGGCACCGCGTGACCGATTTCGTCAAGCACCACCCAGGCGCACCCGCGGACTACTTCGCTTGGGAAGCCGCAGGGCTGCGATGGCTTTCAAGTGTCAACGGCGGCGCGCCCTGCGCGCAGGTCGTTTCCTGCGACACCACCAGCCTGAGACTGCGGCGGCTCGATTCGGTAGCCGCCAGCCCCGAAGCGGCGTATGTGTTCGGCAGCCGATTGGCCGTCACACACGACGCGGGTGCCGCCGCGTTCGGGGCAGGGCCTGACGGATGGGACGGGCCCGGGTTCTTCGGGCCTGGGAGGCCTCCGTCGCAGCCATTGCCGATGTCGCTGCGGCGGCACCGACGCTGGGGCGATTTCTACGCCGACGAGCGGTTGGCCCCGATGGTCGAACTCGCGGCGGCGCGGCTCGATGTTTCGACCCGCGCCACGATCGACTCCGTCGTGGCGCGTTGCCGTGCGGGCGACTTCGACGACGATGACCAGCCGGCCCGGCTGCACGGTGATTTGTGGAGCGGCAACGTGATGTGGACTCCCGATGGGGTGGTGCTGATCGACCCGGCTGCGCACGCCGGTCACCGCGAGGCGGACTTGGCGATGCTCGCGCTGTTCGGCTGCCCGTACTACGACGCTGTCATCGCGGGTTATCAGCGGGTGCGATCGCTGACACGCAGCTGGCGCAACCGCATCGCGTTGCATCAGCTCTTCCCGCTGCTGGCGCATGTCGTGCTGTTCGGTGACGGGTACGCACGGCAGACGGATGCCGCCGCCCGCGCGGCGCTGGCCGGCTAACCTCCCTGGTCGACGGCGTCAGCAGGGCGTCTACTGCCGGATTGCCCGCCTTCTCCTCCCGCCGCTTCGCGGCGCGCAGCGTCGGCGGGCTAATGTCGAAGCGCGATGACGATCGACGTGTGGATGCAGCATCCGACTGCGCGGTTCCTGCGCAGCGACATGCTGGCTTCGCTGCGGCGCTGGACCGGCGGGTCCATCCCGGAAACCGACGTCCCGATCGAGGCAACCATTGCGTCGATGGACGTCGCCGACGTCGACTTTGGCCTGCTCAGCGCGTGGCGCGGTCCGGGCGGTCAGGACCTGATCTCCAACGACGAGGTCGCTGAATGGATTCGGTTTCACCCCAATCGGTTTGCTGGTCTGGCGACGGTCGACCTCGATCACCCGATGGCGGCGGTGCGTGAGTTGCGGCGCCGAGTGCGCGACGGGTTCGTCGGTCTGCGGGTGGTGCCGTGGCTGTGGAACGCGCCGCCCACCGACCGCCGCTACTATCCACTGTTCGCCGAATGCGTCCAGGCCGAGGTGCCGTTCTGCACCCAGGTCGGTCACACCGGTCCGCTGCGGCCGTCGGAGACCGGACGCCCGATTCCCTACATCGACCAAGTGGCCCTGGACTTTCCGGAGTTGGTGATTGTGTGCGGGCACGTCGGCTATCCGTGGACCGAAGAGATGGTCGCTGTTGCCCGCAAACACGAGAACGTCTACATCGACACCTCGGCCTATACCATCAAGCGGCTTCCGCACGAACTGATCCGCTTCATGAAAACCGGTACCGGACAACGCAAAGTCTTGTTCGGCACCAACTACCCGATGATTGGTCACACACACGCTCTGGCAGGGCTCGACGAACTCGGGCTCGACGACACGGCTCGCGGCGACTTTCTCCACGACAACGCCCAGCGGGTCTTCGGGTTCGAACGAAAGGCGGATGCGTGAACGGTGCTCAGGCCCTTATCAATACGCTGGTCGACGGCGGCGTCGACGTGTGCTTTGCCAACCCAGGTACGTCGGAGATGCATTTCGTGGCGGCGCTGGACGCCGTTCCGCAAATGCGTGGCGTGCTCGCCCTTTTCGAAGGCGTCGCCACCGGAGCCGCCGACGGATATGCCCGCATCGCCGATCGGCCCGCAGCCGTGCTGCTACACCTTGGCCCTGGGCTGGGCAACGGCCTGGCCAACCTGCACAATGCGCGGCGCGCCCGAGTGCCGATGGTGGTTGTCGTCGGCGACCACGCCACGTATCACAAAAAGTACGACGCGCCACTGGAATCCGACATCGATGCCCTTGCAGGCACCGTCTCGGGATGGGTGCGCCGGACCGAGGACAACGCCCACGTCGCGTCCGACGTCGCCGAGGCGATCGCCGCGAGCCGGTCCGGCTCGCAGATCGCGACGCTGATGCTGCCCGCCGACGTGTCCTGGTCCGACGGGGCGCAGCCGGCCTCCACAGTGTCGGCGCAGCCCGCGGGTGCTGACCCGTTTTTGGCGGCTGAGGTGCTGGAGGTGCTGCGGTCGGGCGAGCCCACGGTGATCATGATCGGGGGCGACGCCACCCGCGAACCCGGGCTGGCCGCCGCCGCCCGGATCGCTGAGGCAACAGGCGCCCGATTGCTTTGCGAGACGTTCCCGACCCGACTGGAACGCGGCGCCGGCATCCCCGCCATCGACCGGCTCGGGTACTTCGCTGAGGCCGCCACGGCTCAGCTCAACGGCGCCAAGCATCTGGTGCTGGCCGGCGCCAAGTCGCCGGTGTCCTTCTTCGCCTACCCCGGCATGCCCAGCGACCTGGTGCCGGCCGGATGCGAGGTACACGTGCTGGCCGAGCACAGCGGCGCGGCCTGCGCGCTGATCGCATTGGCCGACGAGTTGGCCCCCGGCACGACCGCACCTGTGGCCGCCGAGGCGCGTCCGCAGCTGCCGTCGGGTGCGTTGACCTCTGCGTCGGCGGCCGACGTGATCGGCGCGCTGCTGCCCGAGCGGGCGATCGTCGTCGACGAGTCGAACACGTCGGGTCTGCTGCTGCCGCAGGCCACCGCCGGGGCGCCGGCCCATGACTGGCTGACGCTGACCGGCGGGGCAATCGGCTACGGCATACCGGCCGCGGTGGGCGCCGCCGTCGCCGCCCCCGACCGTCCGGTGCTGTGCCTGGAGTCCGACGGGTCGGCGATGTACACGATTTCGGGGTTGTGGACCCAGGCGCGGGAAAACCTCAACGTGACGACCGTGCTCTACGACAACGGCGCTTACGACATTTTGCGGATCGAGCTGGCGCGTGTCGGCGCCGGCTCGGCTCCTGGCCTCAAGGCAATCGATCTTCTCGATTTAACACGTCCCACAATGGATTTCGTCAAGATCGCCGAGGGCATGGGGGTACCCGCCCGTCGCGTCACCACCGCCGAGGCGTTCGCCGACGCCTTACGCGGCGCCTTCGCCGAACCCGGACCGCACCTCATTGACGCCGCGGTGCCCTCGCTGGTCGGGTAGTTTTCGCCGGAAGCAGCCCGTGCCGCGGGTACGTCAGATATCAAAGGTTGTCGTCCCGAGACCGCTGGGGCTTTCCGCGATGTACACCGGTCCCAGTTCGAAGGGCACATTCCCGGTATTCATCACGCTGCCGGTAACCGTTAGGCCGTTCGTCGCGGTCGTCGTATACGAGTACAGCAGCTGCCCGTTGCTGGTGAAGACCGAAATGACTGTTCCCACTGGCACGGTTCCGGATGTCTGACCCGTCCCGAGTACGGATGCCGGGATGGATCCGAAATTATCACCGGAATCGATGATCAGGGAGGGAACGGCTACGGGAGGCAGCGCAGTAGTCGCCCCAGGGGGTGTGATCTGTACGTCCAGCGGGCCGGTAGTCGGCACCCCGGTAACCGAGACAGCGGTGGGTAGTGGGTTGGGACCGAGCACCAGCTCGCCCTGGGGTTGGTTGATGAGCGCACCCTGATTGAGGGTGCCCGGCAACGCCGCGATCACGGTACTGGTGCCCGGGAACCCGTCATTCGGCCCAATACCCAGAATGCCATCTATGGGGACGCCTGCGAAATTATTTTGGAAAGCTGTCGACGAGCTGGCGGTGAGGACGTCAACGGCGGTCGGCGCGGTGACGGGTCCATTCGTCCCGAAACCCACCGTCGTGTCAAAGGTGTTGAAATTAACCGTCACCGATGCGCCGGGCCCGGAGAAACTAACTGAACCCGAAAAGACCGAGGAGCCGAGGTTTCCCGTTGCGAATTGGTTTTCGATAACAAGACCAGTGGATCCGGTGTCAAGCAGCACGGGCACTGGCGGTCCGCCGTCTATGGAGACGTCCACTATCGGGAAAGGGCCAGACGTCGTCAGCGCGACGGCTTCGTTTTCCGAAATTGGGGTTCCGTTGCTGCCGGCGCTGCCGCCTGGACCCGTGCCGGCCCCACCGGTGCCGCCGGCGCCGTTGGTGCCGGGCGAGCCGACCGCGCCGCCGCTGCCGCCGGTGCCGCCATTGCCGCCGTTGCCGCCATTGGCGCCGTTGCCGCCGGCGCCAACGCTGCCGCCGGAGCCGGCCGCGCCACCGGCCCCGGCGGCGCCCGCGATGGCGCCGTTGCCGCCGGTGCCGCCTTGGCCGCCGAAAACGCCGGAACTGGCCAATTGGGCGTTGCCGCCGTTGCCGGCATTTGCGCCGTCGCCCCCTTGGCCGGCGTTGCCACCGGTCCCGCCGTTGGCGCCCATTCCGCCCGTCCCGCCGTTGCCCCCGGCGCCACCGGCACCGGCGGACCCGCCGTTGCCTCCGTTATTGCCCTGAGCGTTGAAGTTGCCGCTGCCGTCGCCGCCGCTTCCGCCGTTTCCGCCCTGGCCGCCGGTGCCGCCGGTGCCGCCATGGAAACCGGTGCTGCCTTGTCCGCCGTTGCCGCCGAAGCCGGCCGCGCCGCCGGTGCCGCCGTTCCCCCCGGTGCCGACGGGCAGCCCCTCGCTCCCGGGCGCCGACTCATTGCCGTTGCCGGGCGCGCCGCCCGCGCCGGCCGTGCCCCCGTTGCCGCCGGTGCCGCCGGTGCCCCCGACGCTGTCGCTGCCGGCGGCGCCGTCGCCGCCGGTGCCGCCCGCACCGCCGCTGCCGCCCGGACCGCCGTTGCCGTTGGATCCGAAGAGGCCGTGCTGTGGTGATGTTGATGTCAGCCTTTGGCTAGCCGCGCCGCCTTGACCGCCTTGGCCGCCGGCGCCGCCATTACCGCCGGGGTCGCCGCCGGCCGCGCTGTTGTCGCCGGGGCCGGCGGCCCCGCCGCTGCCGCCGGCGCCACCGTTGCCGCCGCTGCCGAAGAACACGTTGTTGTCTTCGGCCGCCTGTGAGCTGGTGCTTTCGCCGGGTTCCCCCCCGGCGCCACCGTTGCCGCCGATGCCGCCGATGCCGCCGATGCCGCCGCTGCCGCCGCCGTTGTTGCTGCCCGCGCCCCCGTTAGTGCCTTGGCCGCCGGCGCCGCCGTCACCGCCGTTGCCGCCGCTGCCGCCGCTGGTGCCGCCGGTGCCGGGGTTGCCGCCGGTGCCACCGGCGCCGGCATCGCCGCCGCTGCCGCCGTTGCCGCCGTTGCCGCTGCCGGTGGCCGAGCCGCCGTTGCCGCCGGTGCCGCCGTTGGCCCCGCTGCCGGCGGCGCCGCCGTTGGCCCCGCTGCCGGCGGCGCCGCCGTTGGCCCCGCTGCCGCCGGTGCCGCCGTTGCCGCCGCCGCCGCCCACGCCCCCTTGGCCGCCGGTTCCGGCGGTGCCCGCGCCGCCGGAACCGGCGCCGGCTTGCCCGCCGTTGCCGCCGGTGCCCCCGGTGCCGCCGATGCCGCCGATGCCGCCGGCCACACCGGGATTGGCGCTGTTGTCGGTGCCGTTGCCGCCGTTGCCGCCGTTGCCGCCGGCCCCGCCGCTGCCGCCCTGGCCGCCGGCGCCCTGTTGGCCGCCGGTGCCGGAACCGGCCGCCCCGCCGGCCCCACCGGTGCCGCCGTTACCGGCGAGCGCGCCCTGGGTGCCCTGCCCACCGCCGGCCGTGCCCTGGCTGCCCGTCGCGCCGGTGCCGCCGGTGCCGCCTTGGCCGCCGGCCCCGCCGTTACCCGCGGCGCCCGAAGCCGCCTGCCCGCCGAAGCCCGCACCGCCCACCCCGCCGGTGCCACCGGTGCCGCCATTGCCGCCGGTGCCCCCAATGCCGCTGGCGACACCGTTGGTGCCGTCGGTGCCGGTGCCGCCCTGGCCGCCGGTGCCGCCGGCCCCGCCGGTGCCGCCCTGCCCGCCGGCGCCCTGTTGGCCGCCGGTGCCGGAACCGGCTGCCCCGCCGGCCCCGCCGGTGCCGCCGTCGCCGCCGAGCGCACCCTGGGTGCCCTGCCCGCCGCCGGCCGCGCCCTGGCTGCCCGCCGCGCCGGTGCCGCCGGTACCGCCTTGGCCGCCGACCCCGCCGTTACCGGCAGTGCCCGCAGCGCCCTGGGTCATGCCCCCACCCCCGGCCCCGGCCGCCCCGCCGGTGCCGCCGTTGCCGCCGACAAAGCCGCTTTGGCCGGGCGCACCGGTACCGCCGATGCCGCCGCTACCGCCGATGCCACCGGCGCCGCCGATGCCGCCGGACCCGCTGAACATCCCGCCTTGGCCGCCGGCGCCGCCGGCCCCGCCGGCCCCGCCCGCTTGGCCGGCCGCGTTCACGCCGGCGGCGCCGGCGCCGCCGGGCCCGCCGGTCCCGCCGGCGCCGCCGTTGCCGAACAGCGCGGCGTCACCGCCCCGGCCGCCGGGCCCCCCCGGCATGCCGGGCCCCCCCGGCGTGCCGGACCCGCCGGTGCCGCCGTTGCCGAACAAAATCCCGCCGGGCCCGCCCGGCTGCCCGGTCCCCGGCGCTCCGTTGCTGCCGGTGCCGATCAGCGGGCGCCCGAGCAGTAGTTCAGTGGGCGCATTGATGACACCCAGCACGCCCCGCTCGACGGTCTGCAACGGCGAGGCGTTGGCCGCCTCGGTGCCCGCGTACGAAGTCGCGCTGGCTAAAAGGGAGCGGGTGAACTGGTCATGAAACGCCGCCGCCTGCGCGGCCAGCTTCTGGTAGTCCAGAGCGTATTGGGAAAACAGCGCCGCGATGGCCGTCGACACTTCGTCGGCCGCCGCGCTCGCCACGCTCGTGGTCCCGGCGGCCGCGGCCGCGTTGCCGCTGGTCAGGGCCGCGCCGATGCTCTCGACATCCGCAGCAACCGAGCCGACGATCTCCGGCGAAACGAGCACATACGTCATCTGGCACCTGCCGTACCTCTAGACGAGCTGGCAATTCCCGGCAACCATCGGGGCACTGAGTGAGCGTACGGCATGAGGGCAGCCATTGAGCGTTTCCGCGGCGATCCCGTGCTTTCTCCAAAATGGCGTTGTGGCAGGTGTATTGGGCGTGGTAAGCACCAACCGCCGGTATGCCCATCCCGCAGGTTCGGCTCAGCGCGGCGCCACGGGAGCGGCGGCCAACGCCATCGTGGCGCCGGGCGGTCCCATCAGGTGCCCGACGTTCCCGGCGGGGCTGGGAGCGCGCAGCAGAAATTCGCGCCGCGGGAAAGCCTCGCGTAATTCGCCGAGGCCGCAACCGCTCAGCCGGACCGCCCCAAGCGTCTGGTGCTGGCCAGTCGCCCCGTCAATAACGGGCTAGCGCGGGAAGGCGACTGACGAGCCAGTCCGACAACGAGTTGACCACCTCGACTCCCGTCTCGAACACGCCGTCGTGGGCTTCGGCCGCCAGCGCCACGCCCCACTGCCCGGACTGCGTGGGCACGATCCCGAACTGGCGGACCAGGTAGCCGCCATGCACACCCGGACCCCAACCCGCCTTGGCGGCCATGCCTTTGGCCGCCAGCCCCCACCGCTGGTCATCAGTGATTTGGTGCATCAGACCGATGACTGCCGCCCCGTCAGGGATAACAGATAGCTGCGCTGCGTAAGTCGCCTGCCGGTCCAGGGTCCACTGCGTTTGGCCGAATGCGGTGAAACCACGCCGAAGTCGGCGTGACTCGACCATGGTGCTCGCATCGCCGGATTCTCGGATAATGGCCTCTACCTGCCGCGCCGCGTCCGCCGGGTTGCCGAGTTGGGACCACAACTGCTCGGACGCAGGATTGTCGGATTCGGTGATCGCCTTGACGACCAGGTCTTGGGCCAGTCGCCTATCGTGGCGCAACGCGGCGATGGCCAAGGGCACTTTGATCGTTGACCAGGCGACGCCGGACGACCACCGTCCCAGCGAAAAGGTTCGGTCCGGACGGCAGATCGAGATGCCGATGTTGGCCGGAACCGTGGCGGAAAGCTGTTCAAAGCTCGATTCAATCGCAAGCCCAAGTGGTCGGGAAGTCATGTGTCTAGCGGCGGATCGGCCAGACCGGATCGCCGCAATCGACGCCCTCGGCCGACAGCTGACGCTTGAGCACCTTGAAGGTCGCCGTCCGCGGCAGCTCCGCGCTGACCCGGACGTAAGACGGCCACTGCTTGGCACTCAAGTCAGGCTGCTCGGCCAGAAAGGCCCGAAACTTCTCGGCGTCGAACTCCATACCCGGGGCCATCACCAACGCGGCCATCACCTGGTCGCCGACCACGGGATCGGGCACCGCGTACACCGCCACCTCGGTCGCGTCGTGGTAGCCCAGCAGCACCCGTTCGATGGGGGCCGCGCCGAGGTTTTCGCCGTCCACCCTCATCCAATCACCAAGCCGCCCAGCGAAGTAGGCGTAACCGGCGTCATCGCGATAGGCCAGGTCGCCACTGTGGTAGACCCCGCCCGCCATCCGCTGGGCCTCGGCCTCCTCGTCGTTGTAGTAGCCCTCGAAGCGGCCCGGCCCGGCGGTGTTCACCACCTCGCCGACCACACCCACCGGGCACGGCTTGCCGGTGTCGGGGTCGACTATGTCGATCCCCTCAGCCAGCGGACCCAACGCACCCATCGGGGTATCGGGGGTACGGGCGATCGCCACGCCGCCCTCGGTCGACCCGAACCCGTCCTGAACGACACACCCGAACCGGCGCCCGAAGCGATCGACGTCACCGGGCACGCCCTCGTTGCCGTACACCGCGCGCAGCGGGTTGTCGGCGTCGTCGGGCTGCTCGGGTGTGGCAAGCACATACGACAAAGGCTTGCCCACGTAGTTGGCGTAGGTGGCGCGATAGCGGCGCACATCCACTACGAAGTTTGACGCAGAGAATTTGCGGCGCAACGCCATCGAGCCCTGGCACGCCGCCGCTACCGCCCAGCCGACCAGCACAGCGTTGGAATGGAACAACGGCATCGACACATAGCAGACGTCGTCGCGCCCAAGATCGAAGCGCTGCGTCATCGTCGCGCCGGCGATCGCAACCTTGCTGTGGCTGCACTTCACCGCTTTGGGCTCACCGCTGGTGCCCGACGTGAAGATCAGCATGAAAAGGTCAGCAGGGGAAGCTTTCTGAAAACGGACCGCGGCGTCCCGATGCGCGGCGACCTCGACGGCCCACTCAGCGGAATCAGCGTTCAGATGGTCGATATCGCACAGTGTAGCAGCAGATTTCGAGTCGGCCAGCACCAGCTGGCAGTCCGCCCGGCTGATGTCGCGGGCCAGCGCCTCGCCGCGGCGCACCGGGTTGAGGCCCACCGGGACGATCCCCGACATCCCGGCCGCCACCAGCATCGCCGAGAAGAACGGCGTGTTCTCCAACAGCACCCCGACATGCGGCGGCCGGGTTGGGTCAAGGCGCTCACGCAGCGTCGCCGCGATGGCCGCACCCTGCTGGATGTGGTCACGCCAGCTGGTGAACGAGTCCTCGAAATAGACGCCGCGGTCGTCGATGTCGACCAGCGGCACCAGCAGATCGGTGACGGTCGGGTCGGTCGAGATCACAGGCTAGGCGGGGGTTTCCGCCAATTCACGGCCGATCCGACACAATTGTCGGGTGGCGCCGCCCAGCGCGAACTCTGCCTCTTTGGCGGCCAGGAAGTAACGGTGCACCGGGTGATCGGTGTCGACGCCGACGCCGCCGTGCACGTGCACGATGGTGTGCGCCACCCGGTGCCCGGCGTCAGCGGCCCAGAACGCCGCGCTGGCCACGTCGATCTCGGCGGGCAGATCCTCCGAGACGCGCCAGGCCGCCTGGGTGAGTGTGAGCCGCAACCCTTTGACATCGATGTAACCGTCGGCCAGCCGCTGACCAACCGCCTGAAAGCTGCCGATCGGGCGGTCGAATTGCTCGCGGGTGCGCGCATACTCGGCCGTCATCTGCAATCCCCGCTCGAGTACGCCGAGCTGAAATGCGCTGCCGCCCAGGGTGGCCAGGGTTTCGAGCCAGGCCACGGCCTCCGCGCCGCCAACCGTCCGGGTGCCGTCCACCTGGGTGCCGTCCAGCGTCAGATGTCCGACGCTGCCCAAGCCAGTGGTCTCCAGTGCGCTCACCGAGACTCCCGGGTCATTCGCGGCGACCAGAAAAACGGCTGTGCCGGAATCGGTTTCGGCGGGAACCAGGAATGCGTCGGCGACCGGGCCGAAACCCACCTGGGTGCGGGTGCCGGTAAGACGGTAGCCCTCACCGGCACGGACGGCGCGAACCGGCCCCTCACCCATTTCGCCGTGCAGGGCGACGGTGAGGATCTTCTCGCCGCTGACCGCTGGAGCGCCCCATTCCTGCTGGAGCTCCTCGGTGCCGAATCGGGCGAGCGCGCCGGCGGCCAGAACCACCGAGTCCAGGTAGGGCACGGCTGCCAGTTGGTGGCCCAGCGCAACCAGAATGGCCACCTGCTCGAGCACCCCGAAACCGTCGCCGCCAAGTGCTGAGGCCGACGCGCTGGACAGGATGTCGGCGTCGATCAGCTTGCCCCACAGCTCGCGGTCGAATCGTTGCTCGAGCCCGTCCAGCTCGCGTTGATGTTCTGGCGTGCACACCGCGTCCACGATCGTGTCGACCAGACCACCGAGGTCATGTGCGGCTTCGGTTGTCGTGAAATCCATGAACGTTTCGTCCTTTCAGCGGTTGGCTCGGGGCAGCCCCAGCGCGACCATCCCGATGATGTCGCGCTGGACTTCGTTGGTCCCGCCGCCGAAGGTCAGGATCAGGCATCCCCGATGCATCCGCTCGACCCGGCCGCGCAGCAGCGCACCCGGCGACTCCTGACGTAGTGTCGCCGCGGTGCCCAGTACCTCCATCAGCAGCCGGTAAGCCTCGGTGGCCAGCTCGGTCCCGAACACCTTGGCCGCCGACGCGTCGGCCGGCGACAGGGACTCGCTTTCCGATGACGACAGCTCCCAGTTGATCAGCTTGAGCACCTCGGCCTTGGCGTACACCCGGGCCAGGTTGAGTTGCACCCATTCCGAGTCGATGAGCCGGGCTCCGCTGTCGTCCTTGGTGTTCTGTGCCCATTCGCGAACCTCGCGCAGGGCCGTGAAGATCGGAGCCGATGAGACCAGGGCCACCCGCTCGTGGTTGAGCTGGTTGGTCACCAGCTTCCAGCCACCGTTCTCCTCGCCGACCAAGCTGGTCACCGGCACCCGCACGTCGGTGTAGTAGGTGGCGCTGGTGTCCGGACCGGCCATGGTGTGCACCGGCGTCCAGGAGAAACCCTCAGCGGTGGTCGGCACGACCAGCATCGAAATGCCACGGTGCTTTTTGGCCTCGGGGTTGGTGCGCACCGCCAGCCAGACGTAGTCCGCGTAGGCGATCAGGCTGGTCCACATCTTCTGGCCATTGATCACGTAGTCGTCGCCGTCGCGCACGGCGCTGGTACGCAGGTTGGCCAGGTCGGTCCCGGCACCGGGCTCGGAGTAGCCGATGGAGAAGTGCAGGTCGCCGGCGGCGATCTTGGGCAGGAAGAATTTCTTCTGCTCCTCGGTGCCGAAGGCCATGATGGTCGGCGCCACGCTGTTGATCGTCAAGAACGGCACCGGTGCACCGGCGATGGCCGCTTCGTCGGTGAAAATCAGCGAGTCCATCGGGGAGCGGTCCTGGCCGCCGTACTCCTTGGGCCAGTTCAGGGTAAGCCACCCGTCTTTGCCCATCTGCGCGACCGTCTCCCGGTATACGTTGCCGATCCCGTATTCGCCCTGGACCGTGCTCAGTGCCTCGCGGCGCTCCGGCGTCATAAGCGTGGTGAAGTACGACCGCAGCTCGCGACGCAGCTCCTCCTGTTCAGGGCTATAACTGATGCGCATTCCAAGCCGTCCTTCGGTTCAACATCGTTTACACGTCTCGCGCCATAACTAGCCATCTGTGACTCGGCCGACGGCTACCCATCCGTCTCCCGGTTGTAACACGTTCTAGTCTGGGACTCCAGCGACCTTTCATCGAACCAATCGGGGCCTTAGGGTCGTACTACATACTGTCGGGACGTCGGGCTACATCAAAAGCCAGGTTCAAGGAGGTTGCCGTGCGGGTCATCGTGGATCGTGACCGGTGTGAAGGTAACGCGGTGTGCTTGGGAATCGCGCCGGATATCTTCGACCTGGACGACGAGGACTACGCCGTCGTCAAGACCGATCCCGTTCCACCCGACCAAGAGCAGCTGGCCGAACAGGCGATAGCCGAATGCCCGCGCGCCGCGTTGTTGCGTGGCGAGTGACCCGGAACTAGAGGTATTCGTAAATTGACTAGCAGCACGAAAGCGACCGATCTATCCGGAAAGGTCGCGGTGGTAACCGGGGCGGCCGCGGGACTTGGACGGGCCGAAGCGCTCGGTCTGGCGCGCCTCGGCGCCACCGTCGTCGTCAACGACATCGCCGGCGCGCTGGATGCCTCCGACGTCATCGCCGAGATCAGCGCCGCGGCCGCTGATACCGGCGCCAAGGCGGTCGCCGTTCCCGGCGACATCAGCGAACGCGCCACGGCCGACGAGCTGGTTTCCTGCGCCGACGGCCTGGGGGGACTGGACATTGTGGTGAACAACGCCGGGATAACCCGCGACCGGATGTTGTTCAACATGTCCGACGAGGAATGGGACCTCGTCATCGCTGTACATCTGCGTGGCCATTTCCTGCTGACCCGCAACGCGGCCACCTACTGGCGCGCCAAAGCCAAAGAAGCCAACGACGGCTCGGGAAAGATCTTCGGCCGGCTGGTCAACACCTCGTCGGAGGCGGGCCTGGTAGGTCCGGTAGGACAGGCCAACTACGGCGCGGCCAAGGCGGGCATCATCTCGCTCACCCTGACGGCCGCGCGGGCGCTGGGCCGCTACGGGGTGTGCGCCAATGCGATCTGTCCGCGGGCCCGTACCGCGATGACGGCCGACGTCTTCGGTAGCGCACCCGATGCCTCAGATATAGCGGGAGGCGGCATCGACCCATTGTCGCCCGAACACGTGGTGAGTCTGGTCAAGTTTCTGTCATCGCCTGCTGCCGCGGAAGTCAACGGCCAAGTGTTCATTGTTTACGGTCCTCAAGTTACGCTGGTCGCTGCGCCGACCGTGGAGCACAAGTTCAGCGCGGACGGCTCGGCATGGGAGCCGGCCCAACTCGGCAACACGTTGCGGGATTACTTTGCTGGGCGCGATCCAGAACGAAATTTTTCCGCTGTCGGACTAATGGAGCAATAACGATGCAAAGCTACTTCACGGAGGGGTTTCAACAAATACAACATGTGTCGAATTAATGATGCCGTAATGGCTCTGACCTCGACGAATTGACGCTTCTGATAAAGAAGTGCTCGTCATTGATATGGTGAAGTTGTTCTGGGTTAATATGATCCGGCTCATACCGGGCCGGGGACTATAGAAGGCAGCGCAAAGGCGACAACAGAGTTCGCCGTGCGCAGCAAAGGGGGACGGGGTTTGCTTCAACAGCTTGCGATTCCGGCCCGCGCTGTCGGCGGGTTCTTCGAAATGTCGATCGATACGGCTCGGGCTGCTTTTCAACGGCCCTTCCAATTCCGCGAGTTTCTGGATCAGACTTGGATGATCGCTCGCGTATCACTTGTGCCGACGCTGCTGGTGTCCATCCCGTTCACGGTCCTGGTGGCGTTCACCCTCAACATCCTGCTTCGCGAAATCGGGGCCGCCGATTTGTCCGGCGCCGGAACGGCATTCGGCACCATCACCCAGCTGGGTCCGGTGGTGACCGTGCTTGTTGTGGCCGGTGCCGGTGCCACGGCAATCTGCGCCGACTTGGGTGCCCGCACCATCCGCGAGGAAATCGACGCGATGCGGGTACTCGGCATCGACCCGATCCAAAGACTCGTCGTACCACGGGTCTTGGCGTCCACGTTGGTCGCGCTACTGCTCAACGGTTTGGTGTGCGCCATCGGTCTGTCCGGCGGCTACGTTTTCTCCGTCTTTCTTCAGGGCGTCAACCCCGGTGCTTTCATCAACGGGCTGACCGTGCTTACCGGACTGCGTGAATTGATCCTGGCGGAAGTCAAAGCGCTGCTGTTTGGTGTGATGGCCGGGCTGGTCGGGTGTTTCCGCGGCCTGACCGTCAAGGGTGGGCCCAAGGGCGTCGGCAATGCCGTCAATGAAACCGTCGTCTACGCGTTTATCTGTCTGTTCGTCATCAACGTGGTCATGACGGCCATCGGCGTGCGGCTTTCGGCGAAGTGAGTAGCCGATGAGCTATGACGCAACGCTGCGGTTTCGCCGCTTCTTTTCCCGGCTCCAGGGGCCGGTTGACGATTTCGGCGAGCAGGCGCTGTTCTACGGCCAAACCGTGCGCTACGTCCCCAACGCGCTCACCAGGTATCGGAAGGAGACGATACGGCTGGTTGCCGAGATGACGCTGGGCGCAGGCGCACTCATCATGATCGGTGGCACCGTCGGCGTTGCGGCGTTTTTGACACTGGCATCCGGTGGAGTCATCGCCGTGCAGGGTTACTCATCGCTGGGCAACATCGGCATCGAGGCGCTGACTGGGTTCTTATCGGCATTTTTGAACGTCCGTGTTGTTGCGCCGGTGATCGCGGGAATCGCGCTGGCGGCCACCATCGGGGCCGGCGCCACCGCCCAATTGGGTGCCATGCGCGTTTCCGAGGAGATCGACGCCGTCGAATGTATGGCGGTGCACTCGGTGTCCTACCTGGTGTCGACCCGGCTCGTCGCCGGCCTGGTCGCGATCATCCCGCTCTACTCGTTGTCGGTGCTCGCCGCTTTCTTCGCCGCCCGTTTCACCACGGTGTTCATCAACGGCCAGTCCGCGGGACTGTACGACCACTACTTCAATACGTTCCTCATACCGTCCGACCTGCTCTGGTCGTTCCTGCAGGCCATCGTGATGTCTATCGCGGTGATGCTTGTCCATACCTACTACGGCTACAACGCCCGCGGCGGGCCGGTCGGCGTCGGCATCGCAGTCGGCCAGGCGGTTCGCACCTCACTGATCGTCGTTGTCGTGATCACTTTGGGCATCTCGCTCGCGGTTTACGGCTCGTCCGGTAACTTCAACCTCTCTGGATAAAGGGGACCCACAAAAATCCATGACCGAAGGCGAAGCGCGACGGTCAACCGTCCGGCTGGCAGCGGCGCTGCTGGCCGGATTGATCGTTGCTTTCGCTGTCCTGACTTATTTTTCGTACACCGCGGGTTTCGCCTCGACCGACACCGTCACCGTGTCCGCGCCGCGGGCCGGGCTGGTGATGGAGAAAGGCGCCAAGGTCAAGTACCGCGGCATCCAGATCGGCACGGTCGAGGACATCAGCTACGGCAGCGACCAGGCGCGGCTCACGCTGGCCATCAGCAGCGACGAGATGGGTTTCATCCCATCGAACGCAACGGTGCATATCGCGGGCAACACCGTCTTCGGCGCCAAGTCAGTGGAGTTCATTCCGCCCCAGGCCCCGTCGCCGACCTCGCTGCGCCCGGATGCACACGTGCAGGCCTCGGCGGTGCAACTGGAAGTCAACACCTTGTTCCAGTCGCTCATCGATCTACTGCACAAGATCGACCCGGTCGAGTTGAACGGGACGCTGAGCGCGCTGTCCGAAGGCCTACGTAATCACGGCGACGACTTGGGCGCGCTGCTGTCCGGGCTGAATACGCTGACAGTGCAGGCGAACCCGAAACTGCCTGCCCTGCAGGAGGATTTCCGCGAGACCGGGATCGTCACCAACACATACGCCGACGCCGCGCCCGACCTGACGACCGTGTCCGACAACCTGCCGACCATCAGCAAGACGGTGGTAGATCAGCAGAACAACCTCAACGACACGCTGTTGGCCACGATCGGGCTGAGTAACAACGCCTCTGAGACGTTGGAACCGGCCGAGCAGAACTTCATCGACGCCATCAACAGGCTGCGGGCCCCGCTCAAGGTCGCCTCGGACTACTCGCCGGAATTCGGCTGCGTGTTCGCGGGTATCGAACGAGGTATCAAAGAGTTCGCTCCGCTGCTCGGCGTCCGCAGAGCGGGCCTGTTCACGTC
>Ga0209448_10000302_pt1 | contig 17320 bp, 13 predicted proteins | sample BogFormECP14_OM2_FD_188245 | JGI IMG/M metagenome (GOLD analysis project Ga0209448, IMG submission 188245) | Bog forest soil microbial communities from Calvert Island, British Columbia, Canada - ECP14_OM2 (SPAdes) (version 2) | ecosystem: Environmental > Aquatic > Freshwater > Wetlands > Bog ... | reverse complement strand
CTGGACGCCTGCCAGGATTCTCGCCCGCTCATACCGCCCTAGCCGACGCATATGAGCATGCGGGACGCGTCGAGGATGCGAAGAGGGAGAGGGCGAAGGTGAAGTAGGTTCTGGCCCGGTCCTCGACCCGCTTCTCGACTCCGGCTATCCTGCTTGGAATGGTTAGCCGTGCAAAAGAAAGGGCGTCCCGTTGTTCGGGACGCCCTTTGCAAGACTTGCGACTTCTCAACCGCTAGAAGTAGAACTTTGCGCCGAGCTGCACGGCTCTACCTTCGCCATTGGTTGATATCGTCTTTGTGGTGTATACCTTTCCGAAAGTCCCCAAAAGGCTCTGGACGTCTTCGTTGCCGAAGAAACCCGGATCGGCAGGGTTGGCAAAGTTCGTGTGGTTGAAAGTGTTATAGGTTTCGAGGCGCAGTTCGAAGTACCGCGACTCGTCGATGTGAATTCTCTTCTCCAGCGCCAGGTCGCCGTAGTTGATTCCCGGGCCATACAGCGGGTTGCGGCTGGCGGTGCCCAGGGCCCCGGAAGCAGGAATCGAGAAAGCGGCCGGATTGAAGTACAGGTTCTCCGGATTACTTCCATCGTTGTTTCGGGGATTTCGAATACCCAGAGGAGCGCCCGTGCGTACGGCTTGGCCCGGACCGGCGAAGAACGCAACGTTAACATCGTAATTGATCCCATAATCACGAAAGTCGAACACGGAAACAGGAGTCCCGTGCTGCAGCGTGTAGATGCCAGACAGGTTCCAGTCGTCGGTTAGCGCTTTCCAGCGATGCGTGAGCTTGAAGATGGGCAGCAGGTAAGTGTAGCTCACGACAAAACGTTGCGGAGCATCGTTGGAGGAAGGAGCCCACATGCAAGCTGAGCAGAACGGGTTGATGCCCGGGAAGTTGAAGGCGCTATTCTCCAGGCTTGAGGTCTGGTCAAAGTACCGTGACCAGGTATAGGCCGCCAATACCTGCAATCCTTGGCTAAAGTGCCGGTTCAAGGTCACCTGCAACGAGTCGTACTTGGAGTTGAATTCAGTCTCCTCCTGGCCCGGATGCCCGTATACGCTGACGTTATACGGAGTCGCACCGGGAACCGGAGTTCCATTTGTCCAAGTTAGGTCTGAATTCTCGGTTATGGGGGTTATGGGGCAGAGACCGACGGACGCCAAGCGAGTTCCGCGTGTACACAAACCGCCGGGGAATGCCGCCGCAGTCGGGTTCACGCCGGGCGCCTGGCCTGCCAGATTCAAGTCGATGGCGCCCTCTAGGTGGCGTCCGCGGTTGCCCACATATGCGACGCTGAGAATGGTTGACTTATCCAGCTGCCGCTCGACCGTCAAGTTAAAGTTTACTGACCTTGGCGAAGTGAATCTGGGATCCAACGTCGTGAATCCAAACCCGATGGGAGCAAACTGAGAGAAATCTATGTTTTTGTCGCCTGCCGGATAGGGAGTAAAGGGGAACGGATTGGAGCGGCCACAGCTGGCGCCGGTAACGCTAAGAAACGGGTTTGCGAACCCCGGGGAACCACAAGCACCCCCCGTTGCGCCGACGGATGTGATCGCGAAAGGTGCGTTGGTGAGGGTTTGCAGCGCCAATTCCTCCTCGCTGCGGTTGTAGTACAGCCCAACTCCGCCATGCACGCTCCAATTGCGCGTACTTCCAGGGCTCCAGGCAAAGCCAGCGCGGGGGGCAAGGTGATTGTACTTAACCGTCGCTCCGCCATACTTGTTGATGCCCGCGTCGCCCGGATAAAGAAATCCCGGAGGAGCTGTGGGGAACACGGTGGATTGCTGACCCGGCCGGAATGCACCCATGATCAAGCCGTGACCGTAGTTGTTCAGCCAGGGCGTTTCAACGTCGTAGCCAGTTCCATAGGTTACCACCAGGTTCGGTCTCACCTGCCATTGGTCCTGAGCATAGGCGTAGATTTCGTGCGCTTTAGCATCGATAATTGATCCGCTGCCTTGCGCGTAGCTGTCCGGGAACCCCAGCAGAAAGTCCGTAGACCCGTTTCCAGTAGAGTAGATTCCACCTCCCGCGAAGCTAAAGTTGCCGCCGAGGTTGTTAAAGAAGGGATTGCCGATCGACGGGCGGTCAAGGTTAATGCCAGCCTTGAACGTGTGGTGGCCCCAGACCTTACTAAAGTTGTCGGTCAACTGATACACATTCTGGATGCGGGGTTGGGGACCGTTGGCGCTGAATCCGAGAGTGAAATTGGGGGTGGTGATGACGGGCAAGGAGGCCAACGCGGCATTTTGAGGCGTGATACCGGTGAAACCGTAGCTCGTGGGGTTGATCGGGTTCACTGGCGATACGGCGGCAAAGTTAAAGCGGAGATAGCCGAGTCGGAACTCATTTAACGTGGTGGGCGAAAACGTATGGGTCCACGCGAACGAATATTGCTGAGTGTGACGGAGGTTCTGATCCGGCAGACCCGGCAGGGTTGTTCCTGTGAACGGCAGCGTATCCTGGGAGGGACTCGTCTCGTACAGGCCGTAAAACCAGAGCGCATCGTTGTTTGTCACCTTGTAATCAATCCGACCGAGCGGCTGCTTGTCGGTCCGGGTAGTCGTCGGAGAGACCTGAACTGACCCGTTGGCGTTGAAAGCATTAAACTGATTCACCAACTTGACTGAGAGAGGGTTAAAGTTACCCGGTGCGACATTGCCCGTACTGAAGAGACCGTTCGAGACAATGGGGCAGGTTGTTGCCGTGCAACCCACGGGCGAATAAGTGACCCCGTATGGCGTACCAGCCGGACATTGGGTCCCCGGACACGGTGAGTTGGCGTCGCCAATTAGCGGAAGCGGGGAAGTGTTTGGATTGGTCGGTACACAGGTGCCCGATGAGCAATCGAGCGAGCCATCGAAGCTTCCGGCCGCAAAAGCACCATTTTGGAACTGGTCCGTCGTGAACACATTAACGGTGCTGGCCGCGGCTTGCGGAATCCTCTGGTGATATCCCTGAAACGAGAAGAAGAAGAAGGCCTTATCCTTGAAGATGGGCCCACCGATCGTGCCACCATACTGGTTCTGGTGGAAAGGTGAGCGGCAGTCGCTCTTCGGGTTCCCCAGGGCGTCAGTGCATGGAGCGTCAAAGTAGCTCTTGGCATCCAGGAACGTGTCGCGATAGAACTCGAATCCGCTACCGTGAAACTGATTGGTGCCGTTCTTGATGTTCGCGTTAATGATGGTTCCGGAGTTACGTCCGTATTCAGGATTTATAGTGCTGGAGATTAGGCGGAACTCGCCAATGGCGTCCGGACTTGGAATGACCAGGGCGGTGTTCAGGGAGGAATCATTGGAATCGACGCCATTAATCAGAAAGGAGTTCTGTTGCGTTTCCGCGCCGTTGCCAGAATACGCGCCGTTATTGCCACCGAACCGGTCGGATGTTCCCACGATGCCGGGCTCCAGTTGCTGGAGTTGGACCCAGTTGCGGCCGTTCAGGGGCATGTCGACGATGGTTTGCCCTGATACGGTGGTGCCAAGCTGCATGTCTGTCTGCTCCACCTGGATCGGATTGGCTTCGACGACGATTTGTTCGGTCGCCGCGCCCAAGGCTAGCTTCACGTTCAGGTTGTATATCTGGTCGAGATCCAGGTGAATGCCCGACGCCTGGTACGCCTTGAATCCGGTTTGCTCGGCCTTGACCGAGTAATCACCGATCGGGAGCTGCAGAAAGGTGAAAGTACCGCTGCTGCTTGAGGTGGCGTTGAACCTGATTCCCGTGGCCGAATTTGTAGCGGTTAGCTTCGCACCGGAAATTACGGCTCCGGTCGGATCCGTGACCGTGCCTCGAATGCTGGCATAGAGGTTGTCGGCGCTCGCGGGAATCGTGCAGACGAGCGTGAAGACGACAAGGAGAAGAAGGATACTGAGAATCTGGAAGGATTTCATGCGCAAATGACCTCCGTGGTCAAGTTTCCTTTTTCCTAAACCCAATTTATTCTCTCGGGCTCTGAGAACTGGACATTCTACAACTGTTTCCCCTGTTGGCAAGAACAAAACATAATGACAGTGCAAGTGAGACTCCACTGGCAAAATATTCGTTTCTATTATTGTTTTCAATCACTTGTGTCGACTTGGTTTGTGCTGAACTATCAAAATCGGTATGGAGCGATTTGATTAGCTATGATTTTTGGTATCTACTGGGCTCGGCAATCGTCAACTTTATGGCAATACACGCTTTACTTAGGTCTGCGCCCCACCAACCTGCAGGTGTAACCAGCGCGGCGGAGGGTAGAGCTCTATGACTGTGTTGCCCGACTCCGGGGACTTCCACAGAGGTCTCGATCTGTTCAACCGAGCTCACTTTTTCGACGCTCATGAAGCGCTCGAAGACGTGTGGCGCTCTATACCTCGAGATGGGCATCGAGATGGGCCTCGCGACCGGCCTTCGTCCCGGCATCTTCGTCTGCATGTGCAAGGGCTGGTTCAGTTGGCGGTCGCTTTTCATCACGCGTCCAAAGACAACCGTGTGGGTGCGCGCTCGGTTCTGGAACGTGCGCTGCGGAATCTTGAGGGCGCGGACAGCTCGTTTCCCGAACTCGATCTCGACCGCCTGCGCACCGAGTTGGCACCCTGGCAGAGGTTTCTGAATAATCCCGAGGGCACGGGGGCGAAGGCGAGGGCGAAGAAAGACGAGAAGAAAGGCCAGAGGAAATTGGACGGCCCGGACGCCCGCCGCCATGCAACTCCGGCCCTGCCAAAAATTATGCGGCGTCGCTAGATCGAGCTTGCTCTCTGTCTGTGCCTGCTAGAATCATGGGGTCGTGAACTCCAGTCTCTCATCTCCACGCACAAAGGCAGGAAACCCTTCACCGGAGTCCGTCCGTCTCGCTGTTCCTCTCTTGGACCTGCGTCGCCAGTACGATGGCATCCGCGAAGAAGTGCTGGCCGCCATCGCGCGGGTGTGCGATTCGCAAAGCTTCATTCTCGGTCCGGAGGTTGAGGCGCTCGAGGGTGAGATTGCCGCGCTGACCGGAGCGGCATGGGCCGTTGGTTGCGCGTCGGGGACGGAAGCTCTCTGGCTGGCGCTCGTTGCCGCGGGTGTCAAGCCCGGAGACTCGGTCATGACCACGGCGTTCAGCTTCTTTGCCTCAGCCAGCGCAATTGTGCGGGCGGGCGCAACGCCGGTGTTCGTGGACGTCGAGCCTGGCACGTTGAATCTCGATGCAGTGCTCGTCGGTCGACAGCTTCGCACCCAGCGACCCGAGAATCTTCGCGCGATTCTGCCCGTGCATCTGTACGGCCAGTGCGCCGACATGGACAAGTTCGACCGAATAGTTGACGAACATGCCCAGGAATTCGAAGTAGCAATCGTGGAGGATGCCGCTCAGGCGATTGGCGCCGAATGGAGCGGGCGCAGTGCGGGCGCGCTCGGTGTAACCGCCGCCTTCAGTTTCTATCCCACCAAGAACCTGAGCGCCTTCGGAGACGCGGGGATCGTCACCACTACTTGTCCGCGGATGGCCGAGCACATGCGGCAACTCCGCAATCATGGCAGTCCGCGGCGCTACTACCACCACGAATTTGGCTGGAATGGACGCATGGACGCGATTCAGGCAGCGGTGCTGCGCGTGAAACTGACACACATCGCGGACTGGAACCAGACACGGCAGCAACACGCCACGACCTACGGCCAGCTGTTTGCCGGCTCTGGGCTAACCTCCAGCCGGAATTCCGATCAGATTTCGAACCCAAACAACGCGCCAGTTCGCTTGCTGGCGCGGAGTCCGCAGGCAAAACATGTGTTTCATCAGTATGTGATTCGCGCCCAGCGCCGGGACGAACTGCGAAAATTCCTCGCTGACCGGAAAATTGGGTCGGAGATCTACTACCCGCTGCCGCTGCACTTGCAGCCGGTCTTTTCCTATCTCGGACTGAAGGCAGGAGACATGCCAGTCGCGGAACAGGCGGCGCAGGAAGTCCTCGCCTTGCCTATGTTTCCGGAGTTGACCGAGGCCGAGATCCGGTGCGTGGTTGAAAGCATTGCCGAGTTCTACAGTTGATTTAACCGCAGAGGACGCAGAAATCGCGGAGAACAGAATTCCTAAAAACTCTGCGCGCTCAGCGTCCTCTGCGGTTAAAGATTCCTGTCTTCACTGTCTCTGCTTAGCGTTTCCTATTCGCGGTCCGCGCCAGCTCTTCTCCCGGAGCGAACACGCGACGCACAATCGGCGTGTTGAGCTTGTATTTGCGCGCAGTGACGTTGCCCTTGTCGTCTTCCACGTGAATCATGAACACGGGCAAGAGACCGTCCTTGTCGAAATTTTCCTGCGAAACAGTCACCGGCAGGATGCCTTCCAGGCGCTCATGATAGGCCGTCTCGTAGCGATGGTGTCTCACATTCCAGGTGAAGACGCGAATCTGGTTGAAGTCAAAGGGCAGGCCATCCTTGGGTTCGGTAAGCACGGTCAAGTACTGCGCGACTTTCTTGTCGCCATCCTGAACCTGATCCAGCACGAAGTATGCGACGATGCGCTGGCCTTCCGCGTATTGCGCGATGTCGAGCGGGACGTCGAGATCCACCATGCGGGCCAGCACCCATCCAACCCGGTTGTTGGAGTCGCGGACCAGCCACCAATCCTCGATTACCGGAACAGGGATTGCCGGCGCCAGCTGTTTTTTGTTCTGCTGATTAGCGCCGGAGCGTGACGCCGGCGCGACTGCGCCGGGCTTCTCGGCCGTGCCCCGCTTCAACAGCGACAGCTTTTCGCCGGAAGAAATCTGATAGAGATGTTCGGTATCGCGTCCCGGTTCGACGTGCAGATTCGTGTCGTTGCGCGTGGTGCCCTGCGCCTGTACGGGATCGCTCTGGTTGTCCGCGGTCAGCTTCTGGATCTGATCGTAGACGTCCTGGCCGACCAGGTAGCGTTGCTCCACCCATCCCATAGCACCGGTTGCGGTGCGCACTTTGGCGAAGTGGCGGTCATGGTCGAGCACTTCCACGCGCTCGCCGTTCTTCACCACTCCGGTTTTCTCATACACCGCAGCCACGTGATCGCGGAGGTTGGCCTGAACGCCGGAAACGTAGGCGATCTCGAGCACGCGCCCGCGGCCGCGATTGCAGCCGGCTAGAAACATCGCGCCGGCCAGGCAGAACGCGATCGCGGCCGATCGAGATTTCGCCGATCGAAGCGGAGATATGGGGAGGAACTTCACCGGATCAAACTTTTACTATAGCGCGGGGATGATGGCGTGGAAAGAGAGCGGCGGGTGATTGGAGACTCCAAGGTTCCCTGTCCGAGAACGTTAATGTTATTGTGCCGTAATGGTCACGGGCTGACTGGTGAAGTTGCACAGGGTTGCACTAACCTGCGTCGATAGTCCGGACGTCGTTCCGCTTGGGATGGTCGCTACCCCGCCACTGATGGACGAAATGACGTTTGTATTCGAGATATTCCACGTTACCTCATCGACCACATTCTGATTCCCGTTAGTCCCGGAAAAAGTTGCCACCGCAGTGAATGTGATTACCGGTGTGGTCCCGGCCGGGAAGCTAGTTTGACTGGCTGTGATTACAAGGGTCAGCACCACAGGACAAACCGAAAGCGACGCCGTGGCCGGAGTGAGCGCCTGGTAACTCGCTGTGATGGTCACCGTTTGCGGCGGGTTGGCAATGGTTTGGGCAGCGGTGACCAAGCCAGTACTTTGTCCAACCGTTGCTGCGGACTCGTTGCTTGAGCTCCAAAAGCACTTGTTTGTCACGTTCTGAGCGGGTGAGCCGTCGCTGGGCGTGCCACTCGCAACCATCTGCAGCGTACCGGCGGGTGCAAGGTTCACGCCGGTGGGACCGACCGTGATGGCTGTTATCGTAGGATTCGTAAAGAACCCCTTGCAGCTGACCCCAAAGGCCAGTGCAACCAACGCCGTAAAAGCCAGCGTCACCGCCAGTTTGCGCCCAGTCAACATTGTAGGTGGCCTCGGATAAGGTGATTTTAGCAGAACGCCCGGCCTTCGCTCGACCCTCGATAGTGCATGGCTGGAGTCGCACTTCCCAACCTGCTCGCCGCGTGTTCGAAGCGTTCTCGAATATAAAGAACGGGGCGGGATTTCAAACTTGCGCGGTGTTTTGTGGGGGGCCGAGGAAAAACAGAGTTCCGTCAGCCCCTAAAAGGAGCTTCTGATGTCGAAGATTTGCGGCATCGCTAAAGCGTGCCCTGATACGAAGCAATTTTGATACGAATCCGCTTTGCTACGAATTCGGGCTTACTGAAAGCTGATAGCTGAGAGCTGACAGCTGAAAGCTCAGCCCTACTTCGGCCGCTTCTTTCCCGCGTTTGAGATGCGCTCGTCAATCGGCTTACGGGCGGCGAAGCCTTCGTTCGTGCTGTGCCAGTGCGCGATCGTGGACTCGCCCAGTTTCCAGCACAACAGGAGGATCTCGCCGTCCACCTTGCAGGGGAAATCGAGCAATCCGATGTCGAGATCCTTTACCTGCACGCCGGTCGCGTCAATTTCGGCGAGGGCATCTTTGACGCGACGGATCGCCTTTTCGCGCTCCGCCTTGCGCCGCGCCAGATGGACCACATTCAGCATCATGCCGCCGCTCAGGAAAACGCGGTGCGCTGTCTCCTGCAACTCGCCGTCCACGTCTTCAATCAGCTTCTTGCCGTTGATTGCCTGCTTGAGCAGCGATTCCAGAATCGGTAGCAGCATCTGTGCTTCATCGAGGGTAAAGGTGCGGTCGGACATGTATTTCTATTCTACTGGACGCGCGTGGGAAAACAGGCGTCAGGTGTCTTGGCTATGTTTCAATCCCAAACTTTGAATTGCGGCCAGGCCTCTGCCAGCGGTTTCTTGAGTCCGTGACAGATCAGGATGGTGTAGTGTTCCCAGCCCATGGTATACGGATACTCAACCTTCGGACCTGCCTCGACACTCCGGCACCAGTACTGCGCGTCATCGAGCTGCCAGTTGAGCATGATCAGACTTTCGCCGGTGTATTGCCGGAATCCCCAGTAGTAATAATTCTGATGGGCACTGATGGATGGAGGCAGGCCGTAGCGCGGCCCAAAGAAATCTATTGCGCCGGCGGAACCGTAATTTCCGGCGAGAATGGCAGTCTTGGCGCGTTCGTCGGCGGGCATGGCGTTATAAACCTGGGCGACTTGCGCGACCATTTCGGGCCATCCAAATTCATCGGCGAAATGCTGCGGGAGTTCACTTTCCATGTGCGTCTCTGTACGCGACATGCCTACGCCCAGCGCGTGCATGTAAGGAACAATCCGTGAGGACGGAAGAACGGGAAGCACGAGCGGAAAGGCGATTACGCCCATGATCGCAAGAACGACTGGGAACACGACTTTCATCCAGCGCAGGCGCGCGTGCGCTTCTATGAACTTCTCCCAATACACTCCGCCGGCAGCGATAGCATGGGATAAATCGGGAGGTAATAATCCTTGCCGTGGAGTGAATTCATGATCACGAGGAATGCGAGATAGGTGATGCCCAGCACACGATGGCGCTTGCCTTGGCGGTGAAATAAAAGGAATCCGAGACCGGAGATCCAGATCAGGGCGTTCAGCAACAGCAGAATCATGGCTTGTTGCTTCAGGAACGCAACCGGCGGCAGCTCGACGTTCTTGTGAATCTTCTTCACGTTGGTCAGATCGACCCAGGTCGCGAAGTCGTGGCGGTATTGCCAGATGAGGTTGGGGAGGCAGAGCAGGACGATGGCAATCGCAGCCATCCAGAACCACTGGCTGCGAAACCAGCGGCGCTCGGGAGTCGCCAGAATGCCGACCATGAGGCTGATAAGAAAAAATGCCGTCGAGTGTTTGTTCTCCAATCCCAGCCCGACGAGCAGGCCGCACCACAGCAGCAACTCCGGCTGATTGCGGTTCATTGCGAGCAGCAGGAAGTAAATGGTGCCCATCCAGAACGCGGATTCGAACGGATTCATCGAAAAACGCGACGCGTTGTTCACGATCACCGGTGCTACCAGCACGGCCAGGCACGCCAGGAATATCGCGAATCGCTTGCCGCCGAGTTCGCGTGCGATTAAGCCCGTGATCAGAATCTCCGCGCCCAGCGCGAGCGCCGGCAATAGTCGAATCGCATGCAGAGATTCACCGAACAGTGTGCGCGCTATGCACAACACCAGTGGGGCCAGAGGCGCCAGGTCCACATATCCCCAGTCGAGGTGATGCGAGAGCGCGAGGTAGTAGAGTTCGTCGCGGAAATATCCGTAGCGGCCGTTGGTCGCCATCTGCAACAGCACGGCGGCGGCCGCCAGCAGCCACGCTGGGGCCATATCATTCGAAAACCACCTGCCCGGAAGCGACGACTGCTCTTTGAGTTCCGTGCCCAGGGACATTTTCTCCATGCTATTTTCAAGGGACGGATATGGAAACATCACCCCCACAGCGTTCCCAACCCACCCCCCGAAATATATACGTTTTCGGTCTTACTTCGTTCCTCAACGATACGGCCAGCGAAATGGCGTACTGGGTACTGCCCGCGTTTCTCACCGCGCTCGGCGCGGGACCGGCGCAACTTGGGATCATCGAGGGCATCGCCGAAAGCGTGGCTTCTTTCGCCAAGCTTTTCTCGGGCTACGTGACCGACCAGGTTTCGCATCGCAAGCCCATCGTGGTCGCCGGATACTTCGTGGCCAACGCGGTGAAGCCGCTATTGGCGCTGGTTTCTTCGTGGTGGCAAGTTCTCGGAATTCGTTTCGCCGATCGTTTTGCCAAAGGCGTTCGGGGAACGGCTCGCGACGTGATGGTGGCCGAGTCGGTCGATAAGTCAGCGCTCGGCTCCGCCTACGGTTTGATTCAGGCCATGGACTCCGCTGGCGCCATCGCCGGCCCGCTCCTCGCGTTGGCGGCGATCGGACGCTTCGGCATGCGCGGCGTGTTCGCGGGGGCGGCGATCCCGGGAGTTTTGTGCGTGCTCGTTGCCTGGGTTGGGATTCGCGAAGTTCGCCGACGCGGCGACGCGCTTGCTGGAGCCGGAGCAGGTGCCGAGCTTCGCTCGGCCGGACAGCCGAAGGCGACTGTCCCCACGCAGACGGGCGAGGGCGCCCGTCCCCACACCAGCAAATCTGCGTGGCTGCCAAAATTGCCGGCCGGCTTCTACTACGTGCTGGCGGTCGTCACATTGTTTTCGCTCGGAAATTCCAGCGACATGTTCCTGGTCCTGCGCGCGGGAAACATCGGCATTCCAGCATCTCGTGCGCCGCTGCTGGGGCTGGTCTTCAACATCACGTTCACCTTGTTGTCGTGGCCCGCCGGCAAGTTCAGCGACCGCTTTTCGCGTTCGGCCATAGCCGCCGCCGGATATTTCGTTTTCGCCATCGTCTATTTCGTCTTCGCCCTCGCACCGTCCCAAATGGCGATCTGGCTGACCATGGCCTTTTACGGACTCTTCTATGCGCTGACCAATCCCGTGCTTAAAGCACTGGTCGTTGATAGCGTGGACGGCGATGTTCGGGGCCGAGCTCTTGGAATTTATTCGTTTCTCACCAGCGTAACCACGCTGCTGTCGAGCATCATCACTGGAGCACTTTGGAAGGTCTACGGCCCTGCGGTCCCGTTCTATTTTTCGGCTGCGATCGCGACCGTCTCAGCGTTCGCCCTGCTCGCCCACCGTTCGCCCGCGCGAGACTGATGTGGCGCGAAACTGATGTATCGCGAGACTGATGGTTGCGAAACTGATGGGTAGAGACGGGGCTCGCCCCGTCTCGGCAGCACCCGACAACCTCGGGTTCCACGGCACTGCTTGAGACGCGGCAATCCGCGTCTCTACAGGTGTTCCGGCTCAACTTCGGGCATCCCCCGCAACCAGAAATACGCGACCAGCAGAAACACCAAACCCGCTACGCTATCGAGCACCGCGTCACGCCAAGTGCCTGTCCGCGATGGAATGTAACTCTGGTGCCATTCATCCATCGACGCGACGAAGGCCGTCCCCAGCCATGACAGCATCAACGTGCGCCACAGTAATGTTTGCGCGTAACCGAACGTTGCCCGCCACCCTCGCAGTAGCAGCAGTCCCAGCATGCCGTATCCGACGACGTGGCCGGTCTTGCGCAAATAGTGATGGAAGACGAGGAACTTGTAAAAATTGATATTGCCGAACAGACGCGTCAGCAGCCAATACAATATGCTGCCGGTGTGTTCTGACGAGAACGAATCGGTGGACTCAAGCGTAATGAGGCCGATCCAGACGACGGCCGGCCACCAGGCACGCACAAGATTCGGACGAGACACGGTCAAATTGGTCGTCAATTCGGCCTCGTCCCTCACTCTGCCGCGTAGTTCGGAGCTTCGCGCGTGATCATCACGTCATGCACGTGGCTTTCTCGCAGGCCGGCGGCGCTGATGCGCACGAAGCGCGCCTTCTGCTGCAGTTCAGCCACCGTCTGGCATCCGCAATACCCCATGCCTGACTTAAGCCCGCCCACCATCTGGTGCACGATCATCGCTACCGACCCACGATAAGGAACGCGCCCTTCAATTCCTTCCGGCACCAGCTTGCCTAGCCGGTTCGACTCTTCGCCCATGGCCGGAATCTCGGTCGACGCATCTCCGTCGGAGTTCTGGAAATAGCGTTCGCTCGAACCCTGCGCCATGGCTCCCAGCGATCCCATGCCGCGATACGACTTGAAGGTGCGGCCCTGATACAGAATCAATTCGCCCGGGCTTTCATCCGTTCCCGCAAACATCGATCCGATCATCACCGCGGAAGCGCCCGCCGCTAGGGCCTTGCTGATATCGCCGGAATACTTGATGCCGCCATCGGCAATCACCGGAACGCCGGAGTCGCGCGTGGCCCGCGCCGCCTCCGCAATCGCCGTGATCTGCGGAACCCCGACGCCGGTTACGATTCGCGTGGTGCAGATCGAGCCCGGCCCGATGCCGACTTTAATCCCGTCCACTCCGGCGCGCACCAATTCGCAGGCGCCATCAAAGGTCGCTACGTTGCCGGCAATCAGTTCTACCTCCGGCAGCATCGCTTTCACTTTCTTGACCGCTTCGATCACCAGCACGGAATGTCCATGCGCGCTGTCAATGGCCAGCACGTCGACTTTCGCGTGCGCCAGTTCCTGCGCGCGCTCCAGGAAATCACCCGTCGCTCCAATTGCCGCGCTCACCCGCAGCCGTCCCTGATTGTCTTTGGCGGCGCCGGGATATTTCAGTTTCTTTTGGATGTCCTTGACGGTGATCAAGCCTTTCAGGTTGTACTTGTCGTCTACCACCAGCAGCTTTTCCACGCGGTGCTCGTGCAGGATCTCCTCGGCTTGCTCGAGCGTCGTTCCCACGGGCACCGTGATCAGGTTCTTCTGGGTCATCACCTTGCTGATTGGAATGTCGAAGCGCGTCTCGAAACGCAGATCGCGATTGGTGAGAATGCCGACCAGCTTTCCATCCTTCAGGGTGATCGGCACGCCCGAAATCTTGTATTGCTTCATCACTTCGAGCGCATCGGAAACCTTGGCATCAGGCGACATGGTGACCGGGTCGACGATCATGCCGCTCTCCGACCGTTTCACCTTGTCTACTTCATTGGCCTGCTGATCGATGGTCAGGTTGCGATGAATAATCCCGAGGCCTCCCTGCTGCGCCAGCGCAATCGCCATGTGCGACTCGGTCACCGTGTCCATGGCCGCGCTGATGATGGGAATGTTCAGCCGGATGTTGCGCGAGAGTTGGGTCTGCGTGTTGGTGTTGGCGGGCACGACTTCGGAACGCGCCGGCAGGAGTAATACGTCGTCGAATGTGAGGGCTTCTGGGACTGGAAAATGGATCATAGGATTTTGGATTGAACTCTATTGTAGGGAGCGCCCACCCATCAAGCAAATGCAGGTTAGTTTTCCAACAGACACCTTTGCGCATGGTTTGCCAAAGGGGCTGGAACACGGTACATTCCGATTGATTCCTTAAGTTCCGATGCAGACGTGGAGGTTCTATGTTGCGTAACCTGCCCTTTCGGATGTCGCTCACTTTCGCCTTGGCTTTGAACATGACAGCCGGTCCGGCCATTCTAAGCGCTCAGCAGGGTGTGGCGGATGTTCCGACCATTACGATTCGCGCTAATACCAGGCTGGTTGTCGTGGATGTTGTGGTGACGACTAAGAACGGCCTGCCGGTGACCGGGTTGAAACCCGAAGATTTCACGCTCGAAGAAAATGGCAAGAAGCAGAAGGTCTCCGTTTTTGTTCCGCCGGGAATAGCCAACCAGACCGCCGCGGTGCCTGTGCCTGCTGGCATCTTTTCCAACCATCCGGAGAACGTGATTCCTGCCGGGGTTCCGATGGTGCTGCTGCTGGATGCGGCGAACTCATCTTTCACTAACCAGGCCTACGCGCGATCACAGATGCTCAATTACGTGGTGGAGCATGGGCAAGGCCATCCCATGGCGATAGTGACGCTGACCGATCGTTTGCGCGTTCTTCAGCAATTCACCAGCGATCCGCAAGTGCTCCTCGCTGCCATCAAGAATTTCAGACCTCAGGAACCGATTCTGCAGCCGGGAGCGCCGCCGCCGGAATCCCACGGCGTGGCGGACCTACCGGGGCTACATGGGGATTCTGGCGGCTCAGGTTCGTTGCTTTCGGTAGCCAGCCAAGCAATCCATGACTTCGCCGATCTCCAGATCGGGTATAACATCGAGCGCCGCACCCTGATCACACTCGACGCGATGCGGTCACTCTCCCGGATGCTGGGCGGTTTGCCGGGCCGCAAGAATGTGGTCTGGCTCACTGCGAACCTGCCGTTTGACCTGGTCCCCGAGGATCGCGCCGTCAGCGACGCGGAACTGCTGGCAGATCTCCCCGGTCAGGGGAGGCAGAGGTCGGTGTCACTCAATGCTGCCGGCGCTCAAGCCGCGGAGCAGCGCCAACTCCATGGCCAAGAGATCCGCGAAGCCGAATCGCAGTTAGCGAGCGCCGGCATTGCGATCTACCCGGTCGATCTCAACGGCTTGGTCAGCGGGATGGAGAGTTCGGCGCGCAACCAAGGTTCTGTCTACTCCGACACCGCATTCAGCGACCGAGCCGGTGCTCGAATGTCTGCATTACAGGCCAGTCAAGGCACGATGGAGGAAATAGCGGCGCAAACCGGCGGCAAGGCCTATATCAATCAAAACGAAATCAAGGAGGGTGTTGCTCTTGCGGCATCCGACGAAAAGGCCTCCTACTCGCTCGGTTACTATCCCGAGAATAAGAAGTGGGACGGCAAGTTGCGCAACATCAAAGTGAAAGTGGCTCAGAGCGACACTCAGATCCGCTACCGCAAGGGATACTTCGCAATCGAGCCCGGTCCGGTAAAAGACCACAACTACGAGCAGGATGTGGCCTCCGCGCTTGCGGTCGACGCGCCGGCCACCCAAGTCTCGTTCAAGGCGCAGGCGAAGCCTACTGACCCTGGCAAGATTCGAGTCGTTTTCCTGGTCGATGCCCACACCCTGACGGCGGAAGACTCAGGCGGGAACAAGAAGATGAATGTGAGCCTGTACGCAACCATCTGGGGATCGAACAGCGATAAGAGTCTGGCGGCCCAGAGCATCAAGGTGGACAAATCCTTCGACGCTGCCACCTATCAACAGATACTCGATCACGGCATGATGGTGCCGATTGACCTGACGATCCCCACCGGTGGCAAAGAACTTCGCCTGGCCGTGCTCGATAACAAGACCGGCTTTATCGGTACGGTGAGCGGTCCGCTGGGACAATAGATCAGCGGGCACATAAAAGAAGGGCGCCCGTCTCGGACGCCCTCTGGCAATTTCTGAAAATGTTCTAACCGCAAATTTCGAGACTGCGGCGAATTATTCTTTCGAACTATTCTTTCTTGTCGCTACCCTCAGTCTTGCCATCAGCCTCATTAGCGGCCATGTCGTGCTGGGCCTGGGCTTCGGCATCGGCGTTTTCCATCGCCTTGCGGTTCTCCTCGGCACGTTTGGCGCGGATTTCCGCTCGCTTCTGGCGCTTCTCGTCGATCACCTGCTCGCTACCCAGCAGTTCGATGAACGCCTTTTCGGCGCCGTCTCCCTTTCGCCACGCCGTACGGACGATGCGCAGATACCCCCCTTTGCGGTCGCCGAAGCGCGGAGCCACGGTGTCGAACAGTTTGCGCACCGCTTCGTCCGTCATCAAATAAGCCGCTGCCTGCCGCCGCGCCGCCAGATCGCCCTTCTTGCCCAGGGTGATCATCTTCTCAAGCGACGGACGCACCGCCTTCGCCTTGATCACGGTCGTCTCAATGCGTTCTTCCATGATGATTGACGTGACCATGTTGCGCAGCATGGCGCGCCGGTGGGAGGTGGTCCGTCCTAGCTTGTATCCTGCAACTTTGTGACGCATGGATTACCCCTGAATTAGTTCTTAGTTCCCGGTTCTCAGTCAACACGGGTCGCTGGTCGCTAGAAGCGAACGACTAGCGACCAACGACTGTCTTTTTTTACAGATCGTTATCGCCGTACGCCGAAGCAGGCAATACCAGGTTCGAAGTGGGTCCGGGCACAGCGTTGCCGTGCTCGTCGATCTTCATGCCCAGGCTTAGCCCCATCGAGGAGAGTATCTCCTTGATCTCATTCAGCGACTTCCGTCCGAAGTTTTTCGTCTTCAGCATCTCAGCTTCGGTCTTCTGCACCAGCTCGCCGATGGACTGAATGTTGGCATTCTTCAAACAGTTATAGCTGCGCACCGAGAGTTCGAGTTCCTCAACCGAACGGTTCAGGTTCTCGTTCTTGATCTCCGGCCTGCGCTCCTCGCTCGCCGACGCCGTCTCAATCTCTTCTTCGAAGTTGATGAAGATATTCATGTGATCCTTCACCAGCTTCGCCGAGAGCCCCAGCGCATCGCCAGGAGTGATCGAACCGTTCGTCCAGACTTCCACCGTCAGCTTGTCGTAATCGGTGATCTGTCCCAGGCGCGCGGCTTCGACGGTGTAGTTGCACTTGCGCACCGGCGTATGCACGGAATCGATGGGAATGAATCCGATACCCAGATCATCCTCGAAATTCTTGTCCGCGGAAACGTAACCGCGGCCGCGCTTCAGGCGCATTTCCATGTCGAGCTTGCCGCCCTCGCTCACGGTCGCAATATAAATTTCCTTGTCCAGCACTTCCACATCGCCATCGGCTTCGATCATGCCGCTGGTGACGACTCCAGGCTGATCGGCGCGCAGGTAAATCGCCTTCGGACCATCTCCGGCAAGTTTGAACGGAACCTGCTTCATGTTGAGAATGATGTCGGTCGCGTCCTCGACCACACCCGGGATCGACTGGAATTCATGCAGCACGCCTTCGATCTTCACCGCGGTAACGGCCGCGCCTTCGATCGAACTCAGCATCACGCGCCGCAGCGCGTTG
>Ga0209448_10000301_pt1 | contig 17326 bp, 16 predicted proteins | sample BogFormECP14_OM2_FD_188245 | JGI IMG/M metagenome (GOLD analysis project Ga0209448, IMG submission 188245) | Bog forest soil microbial communities from Calvert Island, British Columbia, Canada - ECP14_OM2 (SPAdes) (version 2) | ecosystem: Environmental > Aquatic > Freshwater > Wetlands > Bog ... | reverse complement strand
AACGCGCCATTCCGCCCAGAGCCAAACCACGGAACTAGCGAACTTCGACGATGACCAGGGACACATCGTCGGCGAGAGGGCCATGCCTCCAGGCAGCCACGCCGTCGAGGACCGCTTGCCGCATTTCCGGCAATGGAAGCTTTGCCGAATCGAGGACCAATCGTGCAAAGCCGTCGACGCCCAGCATATCGTCGCGATTATTAAAGACCTCGACGAGGCCGTCGGTGTAGAGAACCAGACGGTCGCCGGGCTCGAGGCTAATCTCGTCCACGGAGTTGGATGGTGCTGTCTCGGAAAGACAGCCAAGGATGCCGTTTTGCGAATCGAGCAGACGGACGTGCCCTTTCGAAGCGAGCATTGCGGGTGGATGGCCTGCGGCAGCAAAAGCCATGCGCCGCCCACGCTGACTGAAACGTACCGCAGCCATTGTGAAATAAAAACCGTCCGTCGCAATACGGTCATGCACAAAGTCGTGGACGTGCCGCAGCAATGTACCCGGCCCCACCTTTCGTTCGAGCTGATGCAATGTTTCGGAGTAAATCCGGTTGGCCATCAGCGCCGCACCGATGCCGTGGCCCGACACGTCGCACATGAGGACGGTTAGAACCTCATCGCTGTGTGGAAAAACCACGCCGAAGTCACCGCCAATGGTGCGCGCGGGATTGTAGTAAGTCTCGACCGAGACATTGTTCCAAACCAGGCTTTGTGGTGCAAGCGATTGTTGAACACGAGCAGCGAGTGAGAGTTCGGCCTCAATTTCCATCTGCCGCTGTTCGAGTTGGGCGTTGGATTCGCGAAGTTGCTCCTCGACGCGCTTCTGTGCGCTGATGTCGGTCACGATAAGCAGGACGTATTCCTGTCCGTCCGGGGCCTGAATTACTCGCCCGCTGAAGATGGCCGGGATCTTCTCGCCGTTTTTGCGAGGCAGGTAGAACTCACTTCGACTGCGCCCGTAGCGGTGGCCTGATTCATGCTGTCGCATGATGTACGGAATATCTGTCGCCGGGAAGATCGCTTCCGGAGTTCGGCCTTCGATCTCCCCACGTTGGTACTGTCCCATCCGGATCAGTGCTTCGTTGGCGAAAACTACACGAAGCTGATCATCGACAATGACCACTCCCTCGTTGAGCTCTTCAAGGATGCTTTCCATCTGGCGAAGCCAATCCGGAGTCTTGATATTGACGTTAGGCATGGCTTTGTCCAGTTGAATTCGTAAGCGAAGATGGTGTGTCTCGATCGAGCAACCGGGTGACGAGAGCAAACAGAACACTGACCGATATTCCAGACATTAACACACCGGTGATCGCCTCCAGAGGCCCTAAGAGTCGCCAGTTAGATGGGAGAATCAGATCACCATATCCCACAGTGGAATAGCTGCTCGCGGAGAAGTAAAAGGCGAGCTCCCACGACGGGAAGCAACGCGTCCGGTAGAAACTGGCCCACAGAAGAATCACGAGCCCGTGCAGAATTATAATTGCGACCGTCGATTTCACTACCAGAGTGGCCGAGTAAACTGGCCCATGCTTGTGAATGTCCTTGGTCAGAACACGCTTTAGCCACTCGATGAGCGTAGTTACGCCGGCGCACTGCAAGCAGAGTGTAAGACTCAGCAGAAGAACAGCCGCGGCCACTTGATTGAAAAGAATCATCGCAAAAGCCTTCAACGAACTAAACATGCTCACTGTTTCATTCGAGCGTCTTTCCCATGGCCGTTATACCCCAGTCGAGCGAGCAAAGCTTGACAAACCAACTGACCTTTGTCATCAGCTGGTGTGTGGCGCCATTTCAGGGGCTGGGCGAGCTTCAGTCTCAGCCGCGGGTTGCTTCGTTTCCCAGCGAATGATTTTCAGGTCGAGTACGAAGATGCTGTAAAGGACGGGCACCAGAAGCAACGTGATGAACGTTGCCACGGCAAGCCCGCCTATCTGTGCATAACAAAGAGGCTGCCAGAGGGGCCCTCCTTCAAGCGCCAGTGGGAAGAGCGCCAAGATGGTCGCTAGTACAGTGATGATTACGGGCCGAATACGCTGGATGCCTGCGTCCGGAAGAGCCTGCTCCAGCGGCTCCCCTTTCTCATGCATTTCCTCGATGAAATCGAAGAGTACGATGACGTGGCTTACGATCACTCCGATTAAGCTGGCAATGCCCAGAAAGGCCATAAATCCAAACGGCGTATGCATTACCGAGAGGGCGATCAGAGAGCCAATCACTCCGTAGGGAGCAGCGGCGAATACCAGAAGAGGTTTCACCGCATTATTGAATTGAACGAGCAGCGCCAGGTAAATGCCAAGTAAAGAGATCAACAGGACGAGTTTGAGATTGTCGAATCCGTCGATTTGTTTGGCCCGTTCGCCACCAATGTGGAGCTGATAACCCGGCGGGAGATTTTTCTGAAATTCCTGTATTTTTGGAAGGATCTGGTTAAGCACCTCAGATGCGAGAACTCCAGGCTGGGGATAACACAGGATGGAAATGGTGCGAAAATGCTCGCGGCGCCTGACGCGACCCGTTTCCAAAGAATTTCCGACCGTTGCGATCGACAGCAGAGGCAAGCGGTTGTTGGTCTGTGAAGAATAGATATAGAGGTTCTTGATGTCCGCAAGCTGAGCACGTTCCTCCATGCGAAGGCGCGCCACAATCGGGATGTTCTTGTCGCCTTCCTTGAAGACGCCCACTGTTGCGCCGCTCAAGGCCGCAGTTGACGCCTCTGCCACATCGGCGTTGGTAATGGCGGCCACGTTGGCGCGGTCTGGATCGATCTGAATCCTCTGCTGAACATCGTCAGGGAACCAATCATCACGAAGAACGGCAATGCCGCGAGCTTGCCTGACGATGTCTTGAGCCTGCGCGGCAATCTGCCGAAGAGTGCGAATATCGCTGGCTTCATTTCTCGCGTCAACGTCCTCCTGCCCAGAGATCAACAACTCGACAGGGTTGTCCACAGGATTGGTTTGAAGCTGGCGAACCGTAACCCACGCGCCTGGTACTTCTTTGTCCAGTGCGTCCTGGATCGGACGAGCTAACTTTGGCGAAGCCTCTTTATCCGTGATCTCGACAATCATTTGCGCGTAATTGGTCTGCGGCATTTCGGGCGAGACTGAAAACCAGAAGCGAGGTCCCCCACCACCGGCAAAGGTCGTCAGCGACTTGAGAAGATGCCCACGGTTCTCTTTGGTAGTGACGTCAGGCGAATTGTCAATCACCTGCCGGACGACTCTTTCGGCCCGCGTTGCAGTATCGTTGGTAGCGCTCAAGGGGGTGTCATTCGGCAGCCAAATATCCAAATAAAACCAATACTGGACATCTTCGGGAAAGAATTGGGTCTTAAGCCGAGAACCGAGCAGGGCGCCTGGAATCAGGAAAACCAAGGACCCGACGAGGACAGCCCAACGGTGTTTTATGGCCTTGCCGACGAGTCTGTTATAGAAGCCGTAAAATCCCCGTTGCCGTCTCTCCTCGATGGTCGGTTCTCGTTTTGCTGGAGCACGCAAAATGTAGTAGCCCAGAAACGGAACAAACGTCATCGCAACAAAGTACGCGCACAGCAGACAGGTTGTCATCACGACAGGGAGGCTCTTCAAGAACTCGCCGGTATTGCCGGTGAGCATCAAAAATGGCAGGTAGGCGATAACATTCGTGATGGTCGCGTAGAAAATCGCGGTTGCCAGCTTTGTAGGGCCGAGCCAGCAGGCAACGCTGCGCGGAAACCCTTCCGCCAAGTGGCGTTTTATGCCGTCGCCGGAGACCACCGGCACGTCCACGAGAAGGCCCAGCGCGATGATCAGCGATGCGATGGAGACTTGTTGAAGATCGATTCCCAACATATACACAATGCCGAAGGTCATCGCCAGTGTGATGGGTATGGCCAGAGCCATAATCAGCGCCAGGCGCCATTCCCAAAATCCGATCAGCGAAACGATGACCACGAGTATGATGGCTTCGAGAAGCGCCCGCATGAACAGGTGGATATTCTCGTAGACTTGTAGCGGTTGATCGGACGTGTGCGCCAGAATCAGGTCGGCGGGAAGGATTTGGCGAAGCTCTGAAAGCTTCAAATTCACGGACTGTCCGAAGCGCGCGATTTGCTTTCTATCGCGCATGTAGATCGCCAAGGTGACCGCGCGGCTGCGCTGCCAGTGCCCACTTGGGTCTCGCCAAGTGTAGTAATTGAGATACTGGGCCGGAGCCTGATAGCCTCGGCTGACTTGGACGAGATCCCGTAAATATACTGGGGTACCCTCTGACGTGGTCGATACCGCCACATCGCCGATGCTTTTTGCGGTATCGAATTGTCCGGAGGGAATGAGAGTGACCCTGCGCTCGCCGGTTTCAACAGTTCCGCCCGGCGCGATGATGTTCCGAGCCGAAAGCACTTTGGAGAGATCAGCAGGACGAAGGCCGTAGGCTGCGAGGCGATCCTGCGAGTAATCCAGATAGACGGTCTGCGACAAAACGCCCCGCCGCTCCACCTTGGAAACTTCGGGAGCACCCTGCAGCGTTCGCCCAATCAAGTCAGAAAAATTATCGAGTTCGGCATAGCTGTATTTGTCGCCAGCAACGTTGGACAGTTTCGTTTGTGTGTCCCTGGGATCGCGGACGATCGTCGGGTACCACACATCGGGATGCAACTCGGATCGTTTTAGCCGCTCCGAGATAAACCGCTGAATGAACGTTTGAATGGAACTGTCATCTGCTTCGGAAACGCCATCCACGAGAATGAATCCGCTTCCCTGTATGATTTCCGAGTCTCGGATGATGCCGTCGGCCCGCGCTTCCTCTTGAAACAGGTATACGGTGTCAAGAACCGCACGCGCCGAAATAGATTGCGGAAAGGAATCCACCACCGTGATGCGCTGCCCTCTTCCATTCTGCTGTTTTGCATCGCGAGCCTTGCGAATCGCTGCTTCGACGGAATTGGCACGAGCTGCAATTTCGATGTCGTCCGCCTTCGGGCTTGCGACGGTCAGCATGAGCGCGGCGGTGTCTCCGAAATCGCTCTGGAAAGTGATGGGGCCGGCGCCCTGAGGCAACTGAGAATTTAGAGCATTCAGCTTGAGGTTGATATCGCTGAATTGCCGCTTGGTATCGGTGATGCCCTCATCCAGTTGAATGGTGACAAACGAATAGCCGGGCAGAGATATGGACTTAATACCGTACTCTGCATCCGTTCCCGGATGGATAGTCTTATTCTCGGCGGCAACGTCCTCAATTCGACGGGTAACGTACTGTTCGACTTGTTGCGCTGTGGCTCCGGGCCATGGACAAGCCGCGACGCCGAGACGCACGGGAATGTCCGGGTCCTTGCGCTGCGGCATGGATGTATAGCCGAACCAGCCCCAAATGAGCACTCCGAGGAGAAGTATCCAGGAGATGTGCGGGTGCTCGACAAAAAACCTGGGGATATTGCGACGATTGCTGATGTCTTGCCCGTTTTCGTGTGTCATTGTTCTATACCTTTAGGGGAGGACCTGGATGAAGTCGCCGTCCTTCAGACCAGCGGCTCCAACGACGACAACTTTCTCGGCTGGATTTACGCCTTCAACTGCCACATCACTCTCGTGGGTTTCACCAAGTGCGACCTGGCGCAAATGCACAACCCATTTGCCGCCCTGTTCGCTGGCGACGAAAACCGCGTAACGTCCAGATGAACCGGGGTCAGCAACAACGGCGCTAAGGGGCACCGCGGGAACCGGGGCTTTGTGAACGCCTGTCAAACTGAGTGAAGCAATCATCCCGGGCTTCAATGATGCCTTGGGATTGGGGACGGTAACTTCGACAGCAAAAACCCGATTTTTCTCATCGGCGCTCGCAGCAATACTCGTGACCCGCCCGCTGTACTCTTTCGGATCGTCCTGCAGATGAATGCTGAATTGTTGCCCCAGGCGTAGACGCCTTACGGCATAGTCGGGAACGCCAAAACCGATTTTGACCGCACTTATGTCGGCAATGCTAAAGGCCGAAGTCCCTGGTGCTGCGAGGTTCCCTAATTCGATGTTCCGCGAAATGATGTAACCCGAAAACGGCGCCGTCAGGTCCGCGTCCTGGAGAGCCAACTGCGCTTGGTGCACATTTGCCTTGGCCTGATCCACAGCCGCGAGGGTCGAATCGAATTTCGCCTGCGCTCGGTCGAGATCGGGCTTGGTCAAGCTGTCTGAGGCGTAAAGCGTCTTCGCGCGCTCGTAATCCTTTGTCGCCTCGACATTCTGAGCTTGGGCGGCACTCAGTGTTGCGGTGGCCTGGTCAAGTTGATTCATCAAGTCCTGATGGCGAATCTGCGCGAGAACGGCGCCCCTAGCAACATAGTCTCCCGAACCTATGTTGCGACGCCGCCCGTCAGCACCCGCGACCTGTTTAATTTCGGTCACATATCCTGCGGACTTGAATGATAGTACCGCTTCCGCGAACGGCAGAACGGAAGCCGAGTAGCGCAAATCTTCTGAAGGCGAATACAAAGCCACATCAACTACATGAACGGGTGTGGGAGATTTAGCTGCGACTTTCGTCGGTTCCTGACAGCCACTTGTAGCCACAATCGTGGCGAAAAGCACAGCCCCTATTACTGACCCCACTCGTTTCCTGTTGCTCCCCATAAAGTCCACTCCTCTCCGATCGCTTTCTCGAACTCCGCCCTGACTGGCTGCGGCGCCTAAAATAATTCTTGCTCTCATCGGTTACTCTTCTCCCATCGCTTTGCGCAGTTCGGCAAAAGCGCTCCAATACGAGGAAAGCGCTTGCTGATACTGGAAATTCGTTTCGGAATTTTGAGCTTGGGCCTGGAGAAGGTCTCTTAACAGTGCGGCCTGCTCCTTATATTTGTTGCCCGTCACGCGGAACTGCTCCGCAGCCGCTTCGTGCGCAGTACGCGAGGCCTTAAGCAGCAAAGAGGCTTCGTGCCATTTGCGATATTTGCTGCCAACTTCGACGGCGAGCTGCGATTCCGTCTCTTGTATTCCGTTGCGCGCCTGTTCGACGGTCTTGGCTGCCTCGGCAACCCTGTTGTGGCGGCGTCCCCAATCGAACGGCTCCCAGGTCAGGAGAAAGCCGGCCGTGGCAACATTCTGCGGGAGAACTTGCACGTTGTTGATACCCTGATAGCGCAGGGACAGACTCAGGTCCGGAATGTACTCGGCTTTCGCGAGTCGCCGATCATATTCGGCTTGCTTTTGTTTCAAGTGCGCTTGCCGCACCTCGGGGCGGTTCGCCAAAGCTTCCTGCCGGGCTGAATCGAGAGTCAGGTCGCTTCTGTCTTGCTCAGGAATGAAGTCAACACGAAAGTATGTGGAAACATCGCGGCCCAGCAGTTGGTTCAACGCCTCACGCTGCGTTGCCACGCCATTCTCTGAGACGGACAACTCATAGCGCGATTTCGCTAACCGGGCGTCGACGTCCAATGCATCGGCGCGCAGCACCGTCTTTTCTCCCACGTATTGGGCCGTGACCCGCTGCGCTTCTTCGAGTGTTTTCACCGCCTCCCGCGCGGCATCCACACTCGCTTGGATCGCGACGAGATTGAAGTATGCATCGCGGACTTCGGCAGCGATCTTCTGGCGTTCAGCACGCACATCTTCCCGAGCGATATCACGTCCCAGTTCCGTCGCGTGAATCGCGAGACCGATCTTGTATTGTTGTGTTAGCGGTTGATCGATGCTGCCGGTGAGATATGTAGTGAACACCGCGGGCGTGTGGACTTTGGCGTTCGTCCCAGGAATTGGGCCAACCCCTGGATACGTGCCGAACACACCTTTTTGGAAGGTGAAGTCAAATGGTTGCAAGAGCTCGCCGCCCAGCATAGAGAATTGAAATTGGGGCTTCCGGCGGCTGTGAGCTGTACTCACCTGGAAGTCGTATTTCTGAGCCTCCAGCGCCGAGTTCTTCACAAGCCGGTTGTGCTGGAGTGCCAGAGTGACCGCTTCATCGAGGGTGAGCACGGGCGCCTGAGTCTCGGCGTTCGACGGTTGATCTTGCGCCGTTGAAGGCAACGGCCAAGCAAGAGCACACAGAATGAAGACCACTGAGAGAGATTTGTATTTCATATTGTTGATCCGTTTGTTGAGGCTCCACTCCCTGCAAGCCCCCGAAGAGTCGTTGTGACCACTTTTTGCGCAATGCGCTCGATGGACAGACGCTCGACGTTCGCGAGGCCATCGATCGCAAGCATGGTTAGGCCGTGAACTACGGCCCACGTGTAGAGAGCCCCGGTTTGCAATTCCGACTTTCGCGTGAGTGCGGGGTCGAAGATTCCGATGCGGGCGCCCCGGCGGAGAATGTTCTCCAGAACGGCACGCGAAGCCACCCACGCGGTCAGGACTCCTTCTGGACGCCAGGCAGGGCCACTCGGCGCCACACTGAACATCAGGCGATAAAGCACGGGATTCTTAATGCCAAAGCTGACATACGCGGAGCTCATTTTCGACAGGGCAGCTCGAGGATCAGCGATCTTCGCGACGGCAGCTGTTAATTCACTGCGCAGCAGATCGTGACCAGCCGCGGCTGCGGCGTCCAGCAGGTCTCGTTTGTGAGGGAAATGGTTATACGGTGCGTTGTGACTCACCCCGGCCCTGCGCGCGACTTCTCGCAGGGAGAAATTCCAATCTTTGTCTTCCGCCGCGAGCTCAAGCGCGGCTTGAACGAGCGCTCTACGCAAGTCCCCGTGGTGGTAAGTATCCGGGCTGTGTGTCCGCAGTTTTGAGTTGTTCATTGCACTAATCATCGAAAGATCGCTTCACTAGAAATGTGGACAGTGCCGATATCTAATGTTGCCGTCATCCACATGGCTGCTTGTTTCAGATTGGGAGTAATGCAGATCACATGCCAATTCGCGCGCATTGCAAGTGGTTGATTTACATGGGCCAAGGCAGGTCGACGCTGTACTGCGCTGCCGGTATGCGGGCAGCATCGCGCGGGCCGGGGCACATTGCGCCGAACATCGAAAGTTCTGAGCCGTATCCGAGCAGTGCCGCTAGACGCACATTCGCACCAAACAACCGATGTTGGCGGCGGGGTGAAATGGAAATCCTCGGCCGAGCGCCGCCTGAAGCCATCCGGTCGCAGAGGTCGATTGACTGTAAATGTGGGAAGAAGTAATGCGACGAAGGCGGTCGGCGAGATAATTGAGGTCCGATACCGCAGTTTTGAGATGCGCGACCACATGGCCTACACGCGCCAGCCATGACGTTTCGCAAGCGCTCTGCAGTCTGAGGATGCTGCGCTATTCCATCTCGAATGCGAGATATTGGAATTGTCCCTTGCGCTCGATGCCCAACACTGCCGCGTCGCCTGGTTTAAGTTGAGCCACAGCTAACTTCAGTTGCTCGACGGACTCGACGGGCGTACGATTCAGTGAGTGGATCATGTCGCCCAGCCGTAGGCCAGTGTGGGAAGAATTTAAACCCGGCGCCCGTCCAATCACGATGACGCCCGTCCTGATGCGCACTTCTGGCAACAGCGAATACAGTTTGTCATTAAAATCCAGTCCTAAAATGCCGAGCGGCTCGATTTGGCTCTTGATCGGATCAGCGACATCAGCGAGTTGGTCCATGCGGTCGCGCACCAGGATGGCGGGGATGCAGAACGACAGCCTGCGCGTGCCCCGCAGCACATCAATTTTTACGGTCTGATCGGGCGGGTGCTGATATAGCGCAACGTCGAATCCAGTCAGGCTCAGCATGGAGCGGCCGTCAACAGCCAAAATCACGTCCTGAGGCTTTATGCCAGCTGCCTCCGCCGGTCCGTGCGTTGTGATGTCGGCGATCACCACGCCCCAGTTCTGCGCCAGCCCGAGGCCCTCCGCCATTGTGTGTGTAACTGTTTGAGCGACTACCCCAATTTCAATGTGGTCTACGTGGCCGTACTTCCTCAGGCTTTGGTAAACGAAACTGACGACGCGCGCCGGGATGGCAAAACCCAGCCCTTCGCTGCCACCACCGCTGCTCAGGATGAACGTGTTCAGCCCGACGACAGCGCCTGTAACGTCCACCAAGGGCCCTCCGCTGTTACCCGCGTTAAGAGGCGCGTCGGTTTGCAGATATACCATCGGGCTATCGGGATCGGGTTGCCGCCAGGCCGAACTGATCACCCCCATGCTTACCGAGTTCTGCAGACCTTCTGGGCTGCCGACGGCGAAGACGAGTTCTCCCGGTTGCGGATCGCGTTCAAGACTGAAACGCAGAGTAGGCAAATTGCTGGCGTCAACCTTCAGCAACGCCAAATCAGCTCGCTTATGTGATCCGATTATTTTCGCGTCCAGCACCGGCGCGTTCCCGGCACCGGTCGCGTCGAAAAAAGTGGTCGTCGGCACCGGCAGAACTACACGGATCCTCTGCGCGCCTTCCACCACGTGGGCATTGGTCATGATGTAACCGTCAGGATCCACGATCACGCCGGCGCCGATGGCGTGCTGGCGGACGATCAGTGCTGTATCCTTGTGATCGCGGTCTTCGGCTGGTCCGAACCCGCTAACCTCGATCTGAACAACCGCCGGAGAAACCTTGCTGGCAAGTTGCTGTAGAGAGCCGCTGAGCTGCGCCAGCGCATCCGCTGGAACGCGTGAGACCACCTGGTGACCACCACGGACTTCCGCCGCCGATTTCGCAGTGGGCTCTTGGCAAACGCCACTCGGAAGCAAAGTTGCGGCGCATACTGCAATCATGAGTGGGCGCATCAGGTATTGGTTCACCGATGATCTCGTGTGACATGCACGTCTTTGGATTACGCCAAATTTCGGGGTTAAGCTCTGCATCTCCCATCTCCTCGCTGCCGTATTGCGTTGCTCTGCTGCGTAGCGCAGTCACATCAGCACGTCGGGCTGATACTCTTTGCACGCGGTCAAATTGCATTCCTCGGAGCGCATCGCCCGCGTGCCCGACCAGAGCAGTTGCAAGTGCTTCTCTGGCTTTGTCGGAATCTCAGTGTCTATTTGCGTTCGGTGGAAAGTCCTTCAGCAGTCTTTGTGTTGCCTTATCCAGGTTTTTGCGGTTCTTCTCCTGATTCTTGCCGGGATTAACCGTCTTGCTGGCAGCACCCATCCAAACAAGCTGCTTTGCAGCGGCGTCATAGATGCCGAGGACAAGAGTCCCGATGTTAATGGTCGGACTGGTTGCCGTACCCGATAGTGATTCCATACCCCAAGGGCCCCAACCACCCCACCCGGGGCCGCCGCCGCCGCCCCAGTCCCAGCCGGAGGCGTTCCACTGCTTCTCCTGACTGAGAGCGATCTGGTAGCCAACAAGCAAATGGGCCTTACCGCTGTCGACCTTGGTCAAGCCTTTGGCTGCCAGTTGGGAATCAATCGATTGCTTGATCTCGGAATCCAGGATATGGTCGAGATGCCCACCTATCACGGGTGCGCCATCTACCGTGTCGACCCATTTGTAGGTGTGATATTTTGAAAAATCAGTCCCTTGCCGATAGTTGTATTTCACATCCTGTGCGTGTGTGACCGAGCACGCTAGAAGTGCCAAGACCACTGCAGGACCAACCCTTGCCATCCACTTTCCAGATGCTTGCGACACTTGCTTCTCCTTTTAGTAAGTTCCTTCTTCGATCTGTTCAAATCTGAGATTCACCGCAATTGCGAGCCAGAATTAACACAGGTCCGATTTGCCAAGCGGGCTACGGCCGATCGCTGAAGGCGTTTTGGAGTGATTTCAAGTCGCCACAATATCTTGCGTAATTTCCTTCTGCCGTGGAATACGCGTGCTTTAACACCGGCCGCCGAGAGACCCATGCGTCGAGCCGTCTCCTGGGTAGATAACTGAGCGAGTTCCCGTAGTTCGATCGCGGTACGCATTCGTGGGTTCAACTCGTCAATCGCTGCGCATAATACTTGGGCTCCCTCTCGCTGTAAGTAGCTCATTTCAGGGCCAGGACCTGAATCCGGTATCTGCAGGCCGCGTGTGGCTGATTCGTCTTCGCTCGAATCATCGAGCGCCACCTGACGCAGCGCGTGACCTCTACGCAACAACATGAGGGCTTCATTGATGGCGATGCGCGTTAACCAGGTGCAGAAGGAGGCTTTGCCCTCGAACCTGTGCAAATGGACGAACGCCTTGAGGAAAGTTTGCTGGACAATATCTTCTGCATCTTCGCGGACCCGTGTGTAGCGCAGCGCTAGCGCGAAGATCCGCGGCTGATAGCGCTTGAAGAGTGTTTCAAATGCCGGTTCATCTCCACTCTTCGCGGCAGTGACGAGATCCTCCTCCGCTCCCGGGTTAGCGGAGGCAGCGGTGGTCACTGCTGGTTTGTTCATCTTCTCCACTGAGCTCCATCGCATCTTGCTTCTCCTCAACTCGTCTCTTGCATACTCCACGCACCCTCGCATGCTCCAACCTCGTGAAGTGCCTGCTCCATGTCCTTCAAGAAGTACTCTTCGCATTCGTCAATTGGCTGGTCCCAATTGTTTCTGTGAAGGATCGTAATCGTCAGGCGAACGTCAGGACGGTCTGCTCGCATGCGCGAATAGATCAGTGACTGCGGCTCCGTCCTTATTTCATACATGCACTGGCGTTCCTCACGAGGCAAAATCCAGCGAGCAATCTGTTCCAGAGACGATTGGACTCCTAGGCAGTGGTGATATCCTGGCGATACACTTTTGGCCCTTGACTCCGGCGTTCCATAAAGCTCAAGTGAAAAGCCGATTTTTCGTAGCTCTGCCTTCGCTCGACGGACTTGGTCTTTCGGGTCCAGCACCGTGACGACAGCCTGCTCCGGATGCGCCTCCCAGCAAACCGCGAACCGCTGCACCAGGCCCTTTATCCTTGCGAGCCCATTTGGTTGAAGACCTTGTGAGTTCTGGATGTTTTGATCATTCGCGGGAATTGTTGCCATAGGGATTCACTCGTGTCCGACTGCGGTAACATCACACTCCATGCTGTTCGTCGCGTCGGAGGAAACTCTTTCGTCGCTCTTAGGTAGCTCTGTTCTAGATCTGCGTGTCGGCCCCTTCAACATCTGAACCTCGCAGCCTGCACAGTGAAAGGAACCTCGTCCATCATCAGCTTCGTGAGATGAATGCCCCGGCCGTGTTCGGCTTGCAGCCTGTCCGAGGCTAAAGGATCGGAAACCGCTCTGGGATCAAATCCTTTCCCATGGTCCTTCACGATCAGCCAGACTCCCTTTCCCCGCTCGCACCGGCAGCGAACCTCAACCAACTTCTTGGGGTCCATTACATTGCCGTGGACCACAGCATTGTTCAGAGCCTCGCGAAGGGCTAGTTCGACTGCGAACTCATTGCCGACGACGCAGCGCCACGCTTGGATGAGTCGCATCAACTGCTCGACCATTGGTGAGATGAACCCGATTTCACTCGGCATCCACGCCTCAAGTTCGAGCAACGAAGAGCTTCGCTGTATGCCGGCAAACGCTGGCTGCCAGGCCCTTCGTTCATTCGAAGAAGGTGATGTATTCATGGATGAGTATCCGCATCAACTACGTGCCAACCATAAGCCGTAGCGCACGGAGGCGACGAAGGTGAATGCCTTGTCGTACCGCAGCACGCGATACCACCGAACCCACATGCGAGCGAATACGAGAATCAGTGACATAAACCCTCCCGCGAACCGAAACGTCCCAACACCGAGCGTTGCGCTTTCGCATGTTGATGGGCAATGCGCATGCCAAAAGAAAACCCACACAAGTTGCTGAAATCATTGGGAGAAGAGGGCGCGGGTGATATCCCGGCGACAGACGTTGCCCGCATCCGGGCACATCGGGACTTCCTAGGGAGGACAAAGCTGATGATAGACTGCGACGGCAGGAAATGGCGGGACCGACGAAATCGCCGTTGAAACTCACATCGTGATTCTCGCTATGATGTACTTGGCAGGATTTTCAGACTTTCTCGTTTTCCGACTGACGTGCGTGGGCCCCGCGTCGGCCGGCATTTGTGCGGGAAGCGCCTGAGGTGTTCGTGTCCGATGCCCCATCTCGAGCAAGGCGCAGATGCAGGCGCTCGCATACGTCGAGTGTATAGGATGTTGAAGCAGCGAACTCCGCCCCGAACCGGGCAAAAAACGATAGTACCTCTTCTCCCATGGAATCGATGAAGGTGACGTCGGTTAGATCTACGACCAGGCTCATTCCCTCGCGGCAGCGCCTTATGAGCGTGCGAGTGTTCTCGGCGTCATCACCAGTGAATCGGCCTTCAAGCTTGAGGCTCAAACTGATTGCGGAATCGTGTATCTCCACGCGTAGCATCGCGCCTCCTTGGAGCGTCTATGGCAGCCACGAGCGTCGGCTGTGGGAGCTTCCCTGTCAAACTGTTGCAGGTGTTATGCCAGGGATTGGCCTGCGTAAGTTATTGAAATTACAATAGAATATTGAAGGGCGTCGGGGTTACCTGTGCCGGACCAACGGGCAGTGCCACCATGTGGGCGCGCGGCTCAACGGCCGGTTTGAGGCCAGGGTTCAGAAGCTTCCGACGCAACGTTTCTAGAGCTACCCGTTGTTACTGTGCATCCAGGAGTCGATCTCTAGGATGGGAGAACGGGAGCGTTTTCCTGAGAACAGCTGATAATTGGTTGCTCGCGTGCTGCTCCACACTCACTTAACCTCGAACTTCTGCAGTCGCAAGGTGCATCAAATATGGTGCCGCATGACGCATCTGCGCATAGGAAGAGCACTGTTCCGCGTCCCTTATAAAGGCCAACTCTTCTTCGCCTGGATGCCGATCGATCAGAAGGACATCCCCCGAGCGCACTTGTGCGGTGGCGAGCAGCCTCGCAATCGGGCAGACTACATAGCGCTCGATGGCGCGCTTCAGGTGGCGTGCTCCGTATCTCTGGTCGGTGCCCTCTTGCAACAGGAACTGCCTTCCTTCGTTCGTTATCCGAAACTGGAAGGGACTCGTCGCACAATCCAATAAGCGCTTCTGCACTTGCCGCAGTTCGATTTCCAGCACTTCATCAAGTTCTTCGCGCTTCAACGGATGGAACACCACCACTTTGTCCAAGCGGTTCATAAACTCGGGCGAAAACTTTCGCCGTGCCGCTTCTACCGCCGTCCTCTCCACCTTCTCATTTAATCCCTTGGCTGGCATGTCCTTCGGCCGGATGAAACCCATCCCGCCTTGCATCAATTCCGTGATTTCTCCCCCTCCCAGGTTCGAAGTCAGGAAGATGACCGTCTGCGACAGATCGACTCTCCGGTTGTCCCCTAACGTTAAGGTCGCTTTGTCCAGGATTCCAAGCAGCAGTTGCCAAAGTGCGTCACTCGCTTTCTCAATCTCGTCAAACAGCAGGAAACTAAGTTTCAACTCGCCACGATGGCTGGCCGCCAGCGCTTCCTGGGTTATCAGTGGATGGGTCTCACGGTGACCAAGATAGCCTGGAGGACTGCCAATCAATTTTGCGATCTCATGCGAGTGCTGAAATTCCGCGCAATCCACTTTGATCAGCGCTCGGCTATCGCCGAACAGAATCTCCGCAGCGGCCTCGACAATGCGCGTCTTGCCGGAGCCGGTCGGTCCCAGAAACAGCAGGTTTCCGACGGGACGACCTGGAGAATGAAGCCCAGCACAAAACACCTGATACAGCTCGACAAGCGCTTCGACGGCTTCGTCCTGCCCGACGATTTTTTGCCGCAGCGCATTTTCAAAATGTCGCGAGGTGGAACTCCGCTTTTTCGGGTCCAATTCTTGTATAAGGGTCGATTGCGTTGCTGTTGCCATAACGTCCTCCTCTTCCAAACTCTTCAGGCGAGCTTGCTGACGGAGCATAGAAAAGTCCGCCAGCACTGCCGTTCCGGTATCCAGGCAATTTCATACGTGAAAGCGTGAGCGACTTCGGCCCACGCTTGCCGATCCCAATGCGAGAACACTTTGGTTTCATAACGCACACTCACGCCGCTCTCGGAAAGCTGTGGCATTGGTGTCGATTGCTCAATTGCCATTCTGGTTTCCATGCTCATTGCCTTACCCTCATCACCATTAAATCGTCAATAGATACCGCGTAGCGCACGAGCCCTGCGCAAACACCTACACGGTACAGCCAGCTCGACTGATGTTCAGCTTGTACATCTTGTTTTGGAGTGTTGTTCGTTTCAATCCCAGGCGCTCTGCCGCTCCGCCCTTGCCGGCTATTCTTCCGGAGGCAGCTCTCAAAGCTCGGATGATGACCTGCCGCTCAGCCTGTTCGAAAGTTGATGCGCCTGAAGCAGCGGAGCGCCTCAGCTCTGCGCGTGGGACGTTCAATTCGTCCCCTTGCGTGAAAATGACGCAGCGCTCGATGAAGTTTTCCAGCTCGCGAATGTTGCCTGGCCAATCGGCGTTCGCCAGCGCCTCCATCGCCTGCTTCGGAACCGATTTGATGCACTTTTGCATTTGCCGGGAGTGGCGCAAAACGAAATAGTGCACCAAGAGCGGAATGTCCTCGCGCCTTTCGCGAAGCGGAGGGATTTCGATCGGAAAAACATTCAATCTGTAAAAAAGGTCTTCGCGGAACTGGTTGTTGCTTATCATGCTCTGCAGATCGCGGTGGGTTGCGGCAATCAGGCGAACGTCGACGTGGATGGTTTTCGTACTCCCCAAGCGTTCAAACTCACGTTCCTGCAGAGCGCGCAATAGCTTTGGCTGCAGCTCGAGACTGATATCGCCAATTTCATCTAAGAAGAGAGTGCCGCGATCGGCCAACTCAAAGCGTCCTCGTTTCTGCATGAGCGCACCGGTGAAAGCTCCCCTTTCATGCCCAAACAATTCGCTTTCCACCAGCCCGGAAGGTATGGCGGCACAGTTGAGCCGAACGAAAGTGCGCTCGCGACGCGGGCTGAGGTTATGAATCGCCCGGGCAACGAGTTCCTTGCCGGTGCCGGTTTCACCGTGCAGGAGCACGGTTGACCCCGTTGGCGCGACAATGGAAACCTGATCCAGCACTTTGCGAAGGGCGGCACTCTTGCCGACGATGTCCCCAAAGTTGTACTCGGAGCCAATTTCCGATTCGAGGTAAAGGCGTTCGTCTTCCAGCTCGCCCACTTCTGGAAAGCTTGTTCCTGCGAGGCCTCCGAGGTCCGTGAAAGCAACGGCTGCGCCCATAGTCTCCTCCCTAACCTTCAGGCTTCCATCATGTTCATATTTCTCATAATGGGAGTCTGCGGTGAGTTTGCGATGACCTTGGTCTGATTACAACGGCAAATCGGACAATTGTGGTCTAGTCGTATGTTACAGGCGCAGGCTTGTACTTCCCGGAGAGGGAGCATTCATACTTTTGGAGGATTGTCTTATTGCCTTGAAGGTTCGATGTGCTTCCGTCCGTAAAGTTGGGCATCGATCGACCAAACTCCGGGTCCGATCATCGCGACGGTGGCACCTAGGCTAACTAGCATGATGGCGATCATG
>Ga0209448_10000300_pt1 | contig 17384 bp, 6 predicted proteins | sample BogFormECP14_OM2_FD_188245 | JGI IMG/M metagenome (GOLD analysis project Ga0209448, IMG submission 188245) | Bog forest soil microbial communities from Calvert Island, British Columbia, Canada - ECP14_OM2 (SPAdes) (version 2) | ecosystem: Environmental > Aquatic > Freshwater > Wetlands > Bog ... | reverse complement strand
AGAACTGACAGCCAAGCGCCGATGGCGCGCCCAAGTGGGCGACATTTTCCGATCGCCTCGTACTTCAGGCACCATCCCTGACAAGAGAGTGTTATTCGTCGTCGTCATCTCCGGTGCCCGATGCAGCCGCAGTAAATGAATGGTTGCGAACACATACATGTATTCGGACACGGCTCGCAACCAAGCGGTACCAGTGGGGTACCATTGAGGCGCTCCCTGCGACGCTGATATTCTGTAGTCTCCGCCACCCACCCACAGGACCCGGGATGTCTGAAGAGGCCGCCCATCATGGATGCTGAAAAACTCCACGTCGTCCGAGACAAGCTCACACGCGTGTTCCGCTATTTGCAAGCGCTGAACCAACACCGTAATCCTGCGAAACGCCGGATTCACGAACAACCCTGGAGTCTCTGGCTGCGCGATCTTCCCGAGCATCCTTCCATTCAACGAGGCAGCGCGAAGGCGAGCTCTCTAAAGACAAAGAACGGGAATAGCCAGAATACGGAAGATGGCGGCGCGAGCTACGTTCTGAAGGTACAGCGTCCGCGGCTGACTCGCGCGCCCGAACCACCCGAGGGAATTTCCGCATGGCTGAAAGACGGTTGGGATGACCTGTTGAGTGCCTTCGTTGTCGAGGAAACCCTGGAGGAATCCGGAAGTAGCACAGAACCGAGGATGGTGAAGTTCGCGGACGATCCGGCTCGCACCTCGAGCCTGGAGCGTTGGAGACTTTTACGCGATGAGTGGGTGAAAACCGAAAAGCCGGCTCGGGCGGCTATGAAAATCTTCGAAACGTTTTACACGCTCTATGGCCGCATAGATCGCGAGGCGGAACGCGTCGAGCTCGTCCTCGGAGACGGCATCTTGAGTTGGCGTCGGGCGGAAGGAGGCATCTATCATCCCATCCTCCTCCAGCGCCTCCAATTGCAGTTCGACGCATCCGTGCCCGAATTTACGCTTTCGGAAGCGGACCATCCCGTTGAGCTCTACTCTGCTCTGTTCCAATCGATGAACGATGTGGATGGGCGCGCGATTGGCCGATGCCGCGAAGAATTGGAGGAAAGAGGCTTCCATCCGCTCATAAATGGTTCGACCTCCGGCTTTCTGAAGCGGCTAGTCGTGCAGCTTTCCCCGCGCGGAGAGTTCCTTGAGGACCGCGCGCCAGATGCGGAAGTCAACGACCCATGCATTGGACGGGACCCCATCCTCTTCCTGCGGTCGCGCACCTTGGGATTTGCCGCCGCGATTGAAGGCATCCTTGCAGACCTCCGCACGCGCGAAGATCTGCCTTGGTCGCTCCTGAATATCGTTGGAGAAGAATCGCCGGTTCCCGATGCGGAAAATGCGAATCCCTCCGCGAGCGGTTCTGTTCAAGCGGATGGCGAAGTGCTGCTAAGCAAACCAGCCAACCCCGAGCAGATCCGCATCGCTCGGCAACTCGAGGAACATGGAGGAGTTTTGGTGCAAGGTCCTCCTGGCACTGGAAAAACTCACACCATCGGCAATCTTGTCGGCCATTTGCTCGCTCAAGGCAAGAGCGTTCTGGTCACAAGCCACACGACAAAGGCACTGCGTATGGTGCGCCACCACATCGTTCCCGAGCTGCGCCCCCTATGCGTCAGCGTGCTCGAAAGTGACTTAGACAGCCGCAAACAGCTCGAGAGTGCTGTGGGATCGATCGCGGAAAGGCTGTCGCGGGCCGACGCTGGCTCGCTCGAAATGCAAGCGAAGAAACTGGAATCCGAGCGCCTCGACCAGCTGAAGAAGCTCGACGAAATCCAAAACCAGCTGACGGAGGCTCGCGCCGACGAGTATCGGGATATTGCGATTGCTGGGAAGACTTGGGCGCCCGCCGATGCCGCTCGCCAAGTCCTGCAGGAAAAGGAAACGCGCGGCTGGATCCCCAGTCCCGTCGCTGCGGTGGCGCCGCTGCCTCTGTCTCCCGGTGAACTGGCCGACCTCTATCGTACGGGTGTTTCCATTTCCCGCGATGACGAGAATGAACTCTCAACTCATCTTCCGGAGCTTCATGATCTTCCGAGCGCAGAAGATTTTGAAGCCAGCGTGAGTGAACGCAATCGTCTCGGCATGGAAGATCTCGATTTGCGCTGCGATTTGTGGGAGTCCGGCGCCGCGCAGAGTTCGCCAGCAGAGATAGAAAGATTGGCTGCCGCTCTGGCGCAGGCGGTCGAGCCTCTTTCTGGCAATGACAAGTGGAAGCTCGCGGCTGTGTACGCCGGCAAATACGGCGATGTGCACCGCCGACCGTGGGACGAACTCATCAGCTTCGTGCGCCTGGTCCATCGAGAAGCTGCAAACGCCCAAGAATCGTTCGTCAAGTACGGCCCGCAGGCTTCCGATGGTTCCGCGGTCAAAGAGCAGGAACGCACTGCCAACGAAATCTTCGCGCACCTCGAGGACGGCGGCAAGCTGGGCTCCTTGACCTTGTTCACGCACAAGTCCTGGAGCCAATTTTTGGAACAGACGAAAGTGAACAACGCGCGTCCACGGCTTCCCGAGCATTTTCACGCCCTGCGCCAATTCTTGAGGCTCAAGGGCCTTCGCGAGGATCTTGCAGCGAGGTGGGATCGCCAAGTAGCTACTCTCGGAACTCCTTGTTCGAGCGAGATGGGCGAGGAGGTCGAGAAAACTCTGATGCAATATTGCGACTCCATCGAGGACTGCCTGGGCTGGCAGGAACGCACCTGGCTTCCGCTGCAGCAGCGGTTGGAAGATATCGGCTTCTGGTGGAATAAATTCCTCGCTGAACAACCTGCGGTCATTGGTTCCGAGGGGGAGTTGGCACGCATCCACACCGCGGTGACTGATGCTTTGCTTCCCATCCTGGACTCCCGGTTCAAGAAGCTCAGGCTGCTTCGGTTGGAGGAAGAATTTCGCGATCTCAAAAGCCGGCTCAAACTTGCAGCCCGCGTAGCGAAAGCATCCAAAGTAATCGGCCAAATTCTAGCAGCCGCCAGCGAGGAAGATTCCAACGGCTATCGCGAAATGTATGAGCGACTGCTGGAATTAAAGAGCAAACAAGCGGACCTCGACCTGCGTCGCGCCTTGCTCACAAAGCTCGAGACTGCGGCTCCCGCTTGGGCCGGTGCGATTCGCAATCGCACCGGAGTGCATGGCCGAGGCGAGCCACCTCGCGACCCCGGCTTAGCTTGGACTTGGCGCCAACTAAACGATGAGCTCGATCGCCGCGCCAGTGTCTCGCTCGAAGCTCTGCAAGCCAAACGCGAAAAACTCCACGAGCAGCTTCGCCGCGCGACCGTCGAACTTATCGATAAGCGCTCGTGGTCTTCGCAAGCGCGCCGTACCTCTTCTCGGCAGCGCCAGGCGCTCGTCGGCTGGCTGGACACCGTTCGTCGCATCGGCAAGGGCCACGGTGTCCGGGTTTCCCTTTTGCGCTCCGAAGCCGCGAGAAAAATGAGCGAATGCCGCGGCGCCGTCCCCGTGTGGGTCATGCCGCTTTCGCGTGTGGTCGAAAACTTTGACCCGCGCACCACGCGCTTCGATGTCGTCATCATCGATGAAGCCAGCCAGAGCGATGTGATGGCGCTGGTTGCCCTGTACTTGGGCAAGACGGTGCTCGTTGTCGGCGATCACGAACAAGTCAGCCCGTCGGCCGTCGGCCAGGATTTGGGCGTCATTCAAAACCTCATCTTCCAGTACCTCCGCGGAATCCCGAACTCCGATCTCTACGACGGGCAAATTTCAATCTACGATCTTGCACGCCAGTCATTCGGCGGCACGACCTGTCTTGTCGAACATTTCCGATGCGTTCCGGAGATCATCCAATTCAGCAATATGATTTCCTACGACGGCCGCATCAAGCCCTTGCGCGACGCAAGCCGCGTCCATCTGCGGCCACACACCATCGCGCATCGCGTCTCCGGGTCTACACGCGAAGGCAAGGTTAATCGCCAGGAGGCTCTGACCGTCGCATCGCTTCTTGCGGCCGCGATGGAGCAACCCGAATACAAGAAAAATGACGCGGGCCAGCCTCTAAGCTTTGGAGTGGTTTCTTTGGTTGGCGACGAGCAAGCCATCGAAATCGACAATCTGGTCCGTGCGCACGTCTCGCCCGACCGCTACGAACTCCATCGGGTACTCTGCGGAAACGCCGCACAATTTCAAGGAGACGAGCGCGACGTGGTGTTTATCTCGCTGGTTGACACCGCCGAGCGCGGCTCTCTTTCCCTGCGGGATCAGGAACTCTTTAAGCAACGCTTCAACGTCGCCGCTAGCCGCGCCCGAGACCAGATGTGGATCATTCATTCGCTCAGTCCGCACAACGACTTGAAAGCAGACGACCTTCGCCGGCAATTGATTGAACACGGGGAAGACCCCGCGCGGCTCATGCGCGCTTTGGAAGAGAAGGAAAGGCGCACACAATCGAACTTTGAACAGGAAGTCATGAAGCGTCTCGCGAATGCGGGATATCGGGTCACCCCGCACTGGAGGATTGGAACTTTCCGAATCGATCTGGTCGTCGAGGGCGACGGCAGACGTCTGGCCATCGAGTGCGACGGTGATCGCTATTACCCTCTCGAAAAGCTCCCCGAAGACATGGCCCGGCAGTCAGTGCTTGAACGCATGGGTTGGATTTTCACACGCATCCGTAGCTCGGAGTTTCTCCGCAACCCTACTCGCGCGATGAAGCCTGTCTTCGAGAAGCTGCAGATGCTGGGGATCCCGCCCACAGGTAACTCGGCGGGTGCTGAACCTGAAGAGCCTCCTTCACACGATGTGATCGACCGCGTCATCCGTCGCGCAGAAGAACTCCGCAAGAATTGGTCAAAAACGAATGGAGCGGGCGCTCGCTCGTCCTCCCGGGCCTCGGCGGCGGCAGTCTAGCCAAGACACAGCTTCTGACGCCGCACACCTGGTGGTTGCGGCGTTCGGGGAGGAGGGGCATGCGCCGCAGATTCCTGGCCCGCTGGTGCGTGTCCCAAGGCGTGTCGAAGTGTCTGCGACGATTCGCAACTCTCTGGACCACACGATCTACGTCCACGGACTCGCATCCCGGCCGGAGGCAAGCCTGCAACCACAGCCACCGACGGATCCCACGACGACGGCCGACGCCGCAGCCACACTTGAGGTTCCAGTCGGCGCCGTCCGTGAGGTTCGCTTCAAATCCGGTGCTGCCGGCAGCTATTACTATTGGGCCTCGAATGATCGCCAATCTCTGCTGATGCGAACAGGACCTGATTCCATGTTATCGGGTGCTTTGGTCGTCGATGAACCCGGAACACACGATAGCGATCGAGTCTTTGTTGTCAACACATGGGTACCCGCCGGGGGCAACGCGTTCAATACGCTACCAACGATAAACGGGAAATCCTGGCCAGATACTGAACGACTCGTCCTCAAGGTCGGCGAGCCCTTACACTGGCGGTGGATTAACACGAGCGATTCCGACCACGCCATGCATCTGCACGGATTCTATTTTCAAGTGAATGGAGTGGGCGATCAGGATCATTTTCAAGAATTCGCTCGTCAGGAGCGGCTTACGGTTGTCACACAGGAGATGCTGCCCGGTGGAACGTTTAACATGACCTGGATACCCGAGCGACCCGGTCACTGGCTAATGCATTGCCACATGACGTTTCACATGATGCCGCCAGAGAATCTGCCTGGCTATGCGATCGCGGCGCACTATACTCCGGAAAACGCGGGCATGGGCGGCTTAGTGCTTGGCCTAGATGTCCAACCGTCGAGCAACTCCGCATCGACGGCGAGCGACGCGGCGGCCGCTTCAAGTTCAATCCACAAATTTCGTCTAGTGGTTCGGGAGCGCCCCGGTAGTTCGCGTTATTTTGGAGGTTTCAGCTACGACCTTTCTGAATCTGTCACAGAAACTTCGCCGACAGCGCTGCCTCCCGTGGGTAGTCCGTTGGTGTTGACGCGCGGGGAGCCTGCAGAAATAGAAGTGATCAACGAACTAAAGGAGCCGACCACGGTTCACTGGCACGGAATCGAGCTCGAAAGTCCGAACGACGGAGTGCCCGATTAGAGCGGGACCGGAAAGCAAACCACGCCGGCCATCGCACCGGGACATTCGTTTGTTGCGCACATGAATCCCCCTCGCGCTGGAACCTTCATCTATCACTCCCATTGGCACGAACAGAAACAGTTGGGCGAAGGTCTGACTGGACCTCTTGTCGTTTTGGAGCCAGGAGCGAGATTCGATCCAGCGACAGACAAGATCTTTCTGTTTTCTCGAGACGGCGTTGAGGGCAACGAGCCACTTCTGATGAACGGCAGCTCGCAGCCCGCGCCGATCGCCTTGGTTGCCGGCACGACGTACCGCATGCGCTTTATCAATATCACTCAGGTAGATTCTGATCTGACCTACTCGATTGTCGACGCGAGCGGCGCTCCAGTGTCTTGGCGCGCAATTGCGAAGGACGGTCAGGACCTTCCTCAGGAACAGGCAACTACGAAAAAAACATCGGGCGATACCATCACAGTTGGCGAAACACGCGACTATTCCTTTACTCCAAACCAGGTGGGTGAGCTGTATCTTCAGGCTGCGGCCTTTCAACGGATGTGGGTGAAAACCACGCTGATCGTAGGTCCGCAGGAATTGCGGCCGTTGGCAAGCCCTTCGGCCACTCTGCTGGATCAATGGAACGAGATCGGGCGAAAACTCATCGCTATGGCCGAAGATTTTCCGGGAGACAAATACGACTACAAGCCTGCGGCGAATATGCGCAGCTTCGCCGAACGCCTCATCCACGCGGCCTCCGCCAACTATTTCTTCACCAACTCCGCTCTCGGTCAGAAATTACCGGGTGACGAAGATCCTCCTCGGACACAATTCAAAAACAAGGCCGCCATAGCGGAGTACGTCAAGAAATCCTTTGCCGACGGCGCGGCGGCGATAAAATCTAAGGGCGACAGTGGAATCTCCGATGCGGTCGTTGATCCCTTCGGTTATGACGATCCGCAGCACGCGGGCAAAGCGCAGATTCGACTTAGCGATCTGGCCCACAATCTAATCGAACATTCGGGCGAAGTTTACGGCCAGTTGAGTGTCTACTATCGCGTGGCAGGTATGACTCCTCCGGAGTCGCGTCCGAAGAAATAAAAACTTCAGTTTTTGCTGCAAAACGCGCGAAGCGTTCGCTCAACTCCTTCCATGAGTTGGCCGGTGAAGTTAATCGGGTGAACGAAAACCGTCCAGCAAGGCTATGGCTGGGATTTTTGCAGATTCTTCGTCATTTCTTCGAAGATAGGAGTCGACCAGTTCTTTTTGCCTGCTAATCGCCCGCTAATACCCTGGTCGGTCGCGATCGTGACGTGCGTCTGGTTGCCCTTCGCTTCCAGTGTGGCGGTGACGCTTTCTCCGCCGGAGCCTCCATTTGACCAGGTGGTATGGGCGCGTGGGCGCTTGCACTCGATACGACTGGTGGTCGCCTCCGTGACTTTGCAATCCTGACTTTCCATGGCGGGCTTGAGAGCGGCCACGACTTGGTCCATTGCGAAGGGAACGACCACGTCAACATCCACGTTGATATAGTGGGGATCGAAGGCCATGGTGATGGACTCGAAGGTGGCGTCAGAGAGCGTCTTGATCCACTGCGCCCGGGCGTCTGGGGTGAGCTCGTGGATCTTTGCGGAGTATGTCACCAAATACCAGCTGTGCGGGCCGAGAATTATCCTCGCGATTTGCTCCTGCTCAGGCCAGTAGCGACATTGGTTGGCGTGCCATTCGACTAGAAAGCTGCCGGCATCTTGCGCCAGCACGTTCCATTGACTTATGCCGTCATGACATTTCTTTTCCATTCCAGCCCGCACCTTGTTCATTTCGTCTTCGAGAGAGTGCTTCACGTTTCCGTTGACGTTTTGAATGGTGATCAGCTCGTTCGGGTGTTGCGCGTTGTCGTCCTTGCGGACGTACTCGAGGAGGTTGTAGCTACCGTTATAAAGATTAAGTTTGGATCTCCAGTCCGGACCAAATGGACTATACGTGTCTTCGTGGGCGGCTTGGGAGGTGGCGAGGGTAATCCCTGAGGTGAGGCACGCTAACGCGATGAGCGAAATCAACCGATTCATGGTGGCTCTCCAGATAGAGCGTGATCGAATTCGCGGTTTGGATGGACTTGTAGCTGGGGCCGTAATCGGGCCAATCGTAACCTTGTCGCACGCTGAAAACAAACTAGAAGTTTGCTAGAAGTTTGCGAAGCCGCGATGCGTTCGTGCGCTGGGCATTTGTCGAGGTGGATGCCGTTCGGCGCTTGACAGGGAGAGGCAGGAATTGGCCACAGAGTCACGGAGGCACAGAGGTCGCTGGAAAAACTCAAGGCTCCCGGAGGGCAAGGGGATTTCCTGCTTTCCATGATCTTGTGGTCCGGGTGTTAGCGATGCCACCATCAAAGCGGGCGACCATCCTTGGATGCGCTGTGGCGGTGATCGCATTCCTAGAGAATACAGGACACCTTCCCAGTGGAAATTGGCGAATACTCACAATCGTGATAGTTGTGCTCTTATGCCTAGCGGTTCTTCTTTGGGAGCGGTTGGCGTCAAGATTGGTCCGAAAAGACCGGCGAGAATAAATGCCCAAGTGATTTCAGAAGCAAAGTAACTCCGCTGATTTCGTCCGACGAGGATGTCCGAGTTTTAGTTGATTGCAGCGACTCTCGATGTTCGGCACTGTAAGCCTCCCGGCAATCAAGTTCAAGCGACTTCTACATGCCGTGTCTTCTACATGCCGGTTTAACCCGGCGCCCCTGATTAACGCGTTACCGGCCTGTCGAGCACCCAGATTCTCGACCGAAGAGGGAAAGTTTTTTTTGGCAAACGGAAATGAAATTCGTCGCCTAAGGAACTCCGAACTTCAGACGTGGCTTTTTGAAGACGAGTCAAGGGCTACGGAAAGAAATCTTAGGAGTTATAGGAAGATTTGCGTGGTCCGAACGCATAAGGTCATCGGACCCTCGCGCACTGTCGAGCCGCAAAAATGAAACGCCGCGCTCCCAGGAACGCGGCGTTGGGGGTGTTAAGGTTATCGTCACGGTTTGAAGCTACATTGATAAGATTTTACTATGGCCACATGCCGAGCAGTTCTGCATGAGCCCAAACGAGCATCACGCGACGTGCCCCCGGTCAGAATTCCCAAAAAGACAAAGCACAGGATCGAAGTCCCGTGCTCTGTCGATACTTTCCCGGCCAGTTCCCCGGGCCGAGAAGCAATCTTACTGCAATGGGGCGCTGGCAACCGTCGGTGCAGAGCCGTCGGTTGTGTAACGGATCACACCGGACTGATCAGAGTAGAAACCACGCTGACCAGAGCTGCCTACCACAACCGGTAGACCAGTAACCGTATAGTTGACTGAAGGGGTGAGTCCGTCGCCAGTCCATGCGAACGTATATCCGCTCTTGGTGGCCGCCGAAAGAACGGGGTCAAGCAGGCAAGCAGTCGCCGGAGCGGCCGTGCAAGGATTTGCACCGCCCATGACTGCCAGAGAGGCTGGAAAGCCGTTGGACGGATACGTGGACGAATACGTCACAGCGGAGGTGTTGATCGTACGGATCGAACCAACCGCTGATGCTTCGTTGGCCGCCATACGCGCCCGGAGGAGGTTAGGAATGGCGATAGCGGCGATGATCAGAATAATCGCCACGACGATCAATAACTCAATGAGAGAGAAGCCTTTTTGCCGAGTACGCATTGCGTTTGAATCTCCTTTTTCTGGGGACCTGAGTCTCTGTGTTTTACTTTTTTCGTCGGTCTTCATTACCCCCCATTATGCATTCGCCCATCAACCGCTGGAACGGGACGGGTGTACCAATTTAGGAAGGTCCGGATGGTTCAGTTCAGTACAACCCCACATTGTACGAACATACTAGTACTATTTCCGCATTCGCCGTCACTGGCTCATCGGAGATGACGTCACCGTGCCGCAGTTCACCGCCTTCAATCCCAAAACATATTGACTGCCCAAATTAGAAATGGATCCTTCAATACTGGCCGCGCCCCCAGTACGTTGGCAAACCTCGCGTGTCAGTTCGTGCGTCAGCTTTGCCTGCGCGAGTTGGTTCATGCAAGTGTTGCGTCGACCGGTTGAGCTGGCACGCGTTACCGGATTTAGTAAGTCCTTTCAAATTAATAAATCTGTCTAGACAAGTTTCTGGCACAAGTGACGCGTCGAAGACGCAGTCGGGGCTAATCGTCCACTGACAAAGTTTGTGCGCACATGTTCGCGAGCGACTACTGCAATTTCGCGTATTCAGTTTTTGCTTGCCGGAGGATAGGGATGTCTTGGTCGGCGTCTTTCCATAGTGCTAGGAACTCCCGATACGCCGCTTGGGCTTTGGAAGTGTCGCCCTGCAACGCCCGGGCGCGTGCAAGGCCGAGACGCGCGAGCGCACCGATGGGTTCGTAGAGAACGACCCCTCGATGGTCGAGGATTTTCTGAAACTCGACCGCGGCTTCCTTGCCCTGATGCGCGGCCAGATGGGCTTCGCCGCGCACAAAGGCGGGATAGAGGGCATTCCAAGCGTAGGTACTGGAGGCTGAAGCGCCTAGCTCATACGGTGCGGCGGCTCTTAGGTTCTCGATGGCCTCGGAAGTGTTTCCGCGCTTGACCGCAAGCTTTGCGCGAAGGGTTGGTAAGAAATCAAATTGCACGATTGTGTCTTCTGGGAACCGCTTGTCCAAATCTTCGGTCAGCGCTTGTGCCCGCGCAACGTCTCCTGCATACACGAACGCCAGCGCCACGCCATACTGCACGTCGCGGCCTGGCGAATGATTCATTGCCAGGGTGGCCCTCCTTCGCGCTTCGTTTGCGTTTCCGAACAACGCTTCCCGCAAACCGGCTACAGCAGAATATGTTGCGGCAGCTTCCTTCTCTTGTGCTCTTTCGGCGGCATCCACCGCCTGGCGGGAAAACTCGCGTGCCTCCCTAAGCCTCCCGGAATAGCCTGCGGTATCGGCTTCCAAGGCCAGCAGCCCATCCTCCACCCCGGGCTTGCCCGCCGACCACGCCACCTGCTCGGCCATCCCCGCTGCATCGTTCTGCAAGAAAGCAATCTCATATAGCGCGGGACAGTAGAAGGCTTGATTTAGTGTGTGTCTCATCGCATCCGCATACGTACTCTTCGCCTCATCAATGCGATTCAGAGCGATGTAGTTGAACAGGAGAGTGGAATAAGCGATGGGATTGTCAGGACTCAATCGGACTGCCTCCTTGCTTTCTTCCGCCGCTTTCTCATATTGCCCCTCGAACTGGTAAATTATCCCCGCCAAGAAATCATGCGGCATCTCCGCGCGCGGATACGCCTGGATGCAAAGCTTGCAGGATTGTTCCGCCATTTCCAGGTTCCCTGTGACCGCGATATGGAAGTGGGCTGAGATGAAATACTTCTCACGCTCACTTGCCCGGTCGCGGAGTTCGTATGCCTTTCGTGTGTAGTCGGCAGACGTTCGGAATTCTCCAATATCCCCATACACGCGACCTAACCATGCTTGAGCGAGGGCAAAATTGGGGTCGAGCTCAATGGCTCGCTTAAAGAACGGGATAGCCGCTGCGGAACCTGTTGCGAACTGGACTTTGCGGCCCGAGCTGAAAGCCTTTAGAGCTTCAAGCGACGGTGTAGTGGCCTGTTCAAGAGGTGTATCGAACTTTTGCACGGTGTTCAGCGACTCGCCCAGTTTGTTTCGAATGTCCGCAGCTGTCTTTCCCAGCGCATCGAGCACACGGTTCTTGTCGTTCGCTTGGGCTTCCGTGCTCGCCAGTGTTTCGCCGCTCACGCAGTTGATCGCCTTGAGCGCTAGTAGATACTGCGTGCCAATCTGCGCGATCGAACCTTCCAGCACGGCAGCGCCTCCCGTCCGCTGACAAACTTCCCGCGCAATCTCGGGCGTGAGCTTTGCGTCGGCTGGCTGGCTCATCATCTGCACGGTCTGCTGGAGCTGTTGGTCGGAGACGACGCTCAAAAAGGGAGACTGTTCCAATTGTGCGGAAAGCCCCTGCCGCAGCGCGCCGTCGAACACCGTGTCGCCTGTCGTGTTCGTGAAGTCAGCGAGCACAATGGTGTCCTTGTCGGTGAGTTTCGGAGTGCGGTGGAAATAGAGGTAACTAGCGGCGGCAAACACCACGACCGCTACTGAAGCGGCGACACTCACCTTCCAGCGGATTCCTATTTGCCCGCGCGCATGTCTCGGAGCACTCCCCACTTGCTCCAACGGCGCGATGAATCGATATCCCACGCGAGCGAGAGTCTCGATGTAAAGAGGATGATCGGCCGAATCACCCAGCACCGCGCGTAGCTTTTTTACGCCGTTATTAACTCCGTGTTCGAAGTCCACGAAGGTATCGTCCGGCCATAGGTGACGCCGTAGTTCTTCGCGCGTGACAACCTCTCCGGCATGCCCCAAGAGAATGGTTAGGATGTCGAAGGGCTGTCCTGGCAATCTGACACGAATGCCGTGTTTGCGAAGTTCGCGCGCGGGAAAACTCACTTCAAATGCGCCGAAGCGCACGCTGCGGGGTTGGCTGGCAGCTTGAGGCATCTCAAACCCGTTACATGCTGCGAAGTCTAGCACCGATACGAAACGCCCGAAAGCCAAGCTGTCTCGGATACTTGAACAACTAAAGTCCGCTCCCTGAGTTGCTTACCCAGATATACGCTTCCTACCTCGAAACTACTTGGCAAGGATTGACGAATCGAGTCGCGTGGCCCACTGTGCGCTGCATGCCTGCAGGAGCGCATTGCCGATCGTATGCGACATCGGGACCTAAACAGTTAAAGATTGACTCTGCACGACTCCACAAAGGAGGACCACAAATGAAGTCACAACAACTTGTCAAAATTGCGGCGGGAGCTGTTCTTTCAATGGGTGTGATTGCCCTGACAGGGATGTTGAGCAGTTCACCTCGCGCACAAGCGCATGATTATCGGGACAACGATGAGGCGTCACTCGTCCATATCGGTTTCCAGATAGCGCCCGTCCCGCTCAATATGGATGGAAAAGACCGGAATCTGGTGGGACTTGGCAGCTTCCTGGTCAATGCTGCTGGTGACTGCAACGGTTGCCACACTGCTGGCGGGCCGCCAAACTTCAATTACGCGAACGGCGGGAACCCATACTTTTTGAACCAAGGGCCGACGAAAACCGACCCCACCACTTATCTGGCTGGGGGCACCGACTTCTTTTCCGCTGTCCCTCCGAGTGCCGCCGTGGGTGGCTTTCCCCCGGGTTCTCAGCCGCCCTCCTATCCGCCAGCGGAATATGGAGAGTATGTTGGTCCAGACATTATTTCGCGCAACTTGACGCCGGATAAGACTGGGCGGCCGGAAGGAGGCAACACGCTTTCGGAGTTTAAGCAGATCCTGAGGACGGGCATAGATTTCGATCACCTCCATCCAACCTGTACAGCGGCTTTGCCGACTCCGACGCCAGCAAACTGCATTCCACCCCCTGTGGACGGCAATCTTCTCCAAGTCATGCCCTGGCCGGTATTTCACAACATGACCGACCATCAAATCGAGGCTATCTATGAGTACCTGAGTGCCATCCCCTGCATCGAAGGCCCGGCCCAACCAAGCGACCTTCCACTTGCGCTTCAATATGCGTTCCCGGTGCTGCACAACGATTGCGGCGCTGACCCACCGGTCAGTAGTCATAACAGCCATTCGGCTGCGCGTGGTAGGACAAAGCCGTAACCCGTTATGAATGAAAAATGAACTCTCAGCAGCGGCGGCCTGCCGATGCCTGTGAGAAGTGTTGCACCGGAGAAGTCAGGCCACCGTGTTGTTCAAGCACGAGAGTCTCCGATTTCACCCTATGCCCCCTTGGATAACCAAAGAAAGTCATAGGCCACGAGTCTCCAATAGGACCATGAGTTACCGAGCATCTGAGCGGATAACTGTTAGGCCTGATTGTTTCAAGAAACCAAGGGCGGGTGTTCCTTTCCGTAGGAAATGAGCCAAGCACTCAAAACCTACACCAAAGGGGCGCCCTTTTATCATGTGTGGAATAGGCGGATCGGAACATGTCCTGTTACGGCAGCGTTTATCGTCCAAGTGGAGCTGGTGTTGCAGTCGCAACTTCCCCAGAGCGCTGGTGCAGGACACGACTGACACATGCTAGCCATGTGGTTTCAGGCGATGAAAAATGGCGTCTCTCTCCAGGCGTGTGGCCTCGATGAGCGCCAGCGCAGTCTTCTACCTGCCCCACAAGACTCAAGGAATTTAAGCACTTTTGAGCCGCGCGGCCCTCTGGCCAAAAACTGTCCCTTGGGCCGTTGCTTTTTGACTCTAAATTCGCTATTAAACTTACTCATCGGTAGGCCCATTTCACTTCGACCCTAGCTGGGATGCGGCATGTCTCGTCTGGAGTTCGCAGTCATGAGGACGCGGCCATCCAAGTGTCGCCACAATAAGGCAAGCTGCCGCTCTTCCTGGGGCCGGTACCTCTCTCCGCGCTCTATTTGGTGCAAATTTTCGCATAAGAAAGGGGACCCATGGTCTGCAAATTGGGGTCCTTCTCCCTCGCTGTTATAGCCGTTCTAGTCGCCGCGCCGGCTGTCAACGCACAAGTCGAATCAGGCTTGCATGCTCGGCCGCGGATCACGCAAAACATCAATGAAACGGATCGTGTCGCTCTCGCAGGCAACACGCACCCCGAAGCGCGTTCCGCGAACGATCGCGGTGTTGTGGCGGACGATCTCGCCATGGAGCACATGTTGCTTCAACTGAAGCGCTCTCCTGAACAGGAAAAAACCGTCCAGCAATTCATTGACGAACTCCAGACCACTGGCTCGCCCAATTTCCATCGCTGGCTAACCGCACAGGAATTCGGCGAACGCTTCGGCACAGCCAAACCCGATCTCGACGCAATTACTAACTGGCTCGCATCCCAGGGTTTCCGCGTCAACGTCGTCTATCCCAGCGGCATGCTCATTGATTTCTCCGGCACTGCAGCCCAGGTACGAAGAGCCTTCCAAACAGAAATTCACAATCTGGAAGCCAAAGGCGAGAAGCATATTGGCAACATGAGCGATCCGCGAATACCCGCCGCACTCGCTCCCGTCGTGGCCGGCATCGTTTCTCTGCACGATTTTCGACCCCATGCCATGTACAAGATGCACCAGCCTCGGTCCCAATTCACATTCCCTGATTCATTCGGCGGCACCACCTATGCTGTGGTGCCTGCGGACCTGGCCAAGATTTATAATTTGAACCCTGTATTCAGCGCGGGCATCTCCGGACAGGGCCAGACCATTGTGCTTATTGAAGACACCGACGTCTTCAGCGCATCGGACTGGAGCACCTTTCGCCAGACTCTCGGCCTCTCCGGCTACAGCTCTGCGTCGTTCACGCAGGTCCACCCCGCGCCTTCGAGCGGCACCAACAACTGCGCCGCTCCCGGCGTCTTCGCTCCCAATGATGCGGAAGCTATCCTCGACGCCGAATGGGCTAGCGCCTCCGCCCCAAGCGCGGCCATCGAAATGGCGGCATGCGCCGACAGCGGCACCACCTTCGGCGGCTTGATCGCCATTCAAAACCTGATCAACGCCAACACTCCGCCACCTTCCATCATGAGTATCAGTTACGGCGAGTGCGAAACGGTCAACGGCGCGGCCGCAAACGCCTCTTACAACTCCGCGTATCAGCAGGCCGTCGCCGAAGGTGTCTCCGTTTTCGTTGCCGCAGGTGACAGCGGCGCGGCAGGTTGTGACAATAGCGTCGCCGAAGCAACTCACGGCATCGCGGTTAACGCCTTCGCTTCCACTCCGAACAACGTGGCCGTTGGCGGGACCGATTTCAGCGACACCTACTCCGGCACCAATGCCACCTATTGGAATTCCGGTAACACTGCCGCCTTTGGCTCGGCGATTTCCTACGTTCCTGAAATTCCATGGAACAACTCGTGCGCCGGGGCGCTGCTCTCCGCCTACGAGGGCCACAGCCAGACCTATGGAACGTCCAGCCTCTGCAGCGATCCGAATCTCGGCTCGCTGCTCATGACCACGGTGGCGGGCGGTGGTGGTCCCAGCCAATGCGCCAGCGGCACACCTTCTACTCCCAGCGTCGTCGGTGGCACTTGCCAGGGCTGGCCCAAGCCCTCGTGGCAATCCGTCCTTGGCAATCCCAACGACGGTGTACGCGACACTCCGGACGTTTCACTATTCGCTGCTGATGGTTTGTGGAGCCATTATTATGTGTTTTGCTGGTCCGATACTGCGAATGGCGGTGCTGCGTGCGGCACCGATCCTAGCGCGTGGTCCGGCGCGGGTGGTACCTCTTTCGCGTCGCCTATCATGGCGGGCATGCAAGCACTCATCAATCAAAAAGCCGGCGGACCCCAGGGTAATCCTGCCTCGATCTATTATCAGCTCGCCGATGCCGAGTATGGCTCGAGCGGCAACAGTTCCTGCAACTCGAGCAATGGCAACACTGTCGCCAGCAGTTGCATTTTCTACGACGTAACTTTGGGTGATATGGATGTGGACTGCGCTGGCCCAAATTGTTACCTCGGCGGCGGCTCCGTGGGCGTGCTTTCGACCTCCAATTCCACGTTCGCCCCCGCCTATGGCACTACGACCGGATGGGACTTCGCCACCGGCATCGGTACCGTCAACGCCGCCAACCTGGTCAACAACTGGCCGTCGTCTTCGTCACAGCCCAGTTTCACACTCTCCGCATCGCCCGCTAATTTGACCTTCCTCCAAGGTTCCGCCGGTTCCACGACAATTACGATCAACTCCCAGAACGGATTCAGCGGCACTGTGGTTTTGACTGCGTCTGGCTTGCCGAGCGGTGTCAGCGCCGTCTTCGGTACGAATCCCGCAACTACCACCAGCCTCTTAAGCCTATCCGCAACTGGCGTTGCAACGACCGGCATCGTCACCGTAACGATTACGGGCACTTCGGGCAGCCTGACGAAGACCACGACAATTTCCCTCACCGTGAACCCACAGGGGAATTACACGCTCTCCGCATCGCCAAAAAACTTGACGATCCTGCGTGGAGCCAGTGGCACGAGCACCATCACGGTCACTCCACAAAATGGTTTCAATAGCAAAGTCAGTTTGTCGGCAACTGGTCTTCCCAGCGGCGTGACGGCGTCGTTCAATCCCACCAGCACGGCGAGCACGAGCAAGTTGACGCTGACAGCCAGCAACACGGCGGCGACAGGCACGGCCACGCTGACCGTCACGGGTTCGTCCAGTAACCTTTCGAACGCAACGACAATTTCTCTGACGGTGAAGGCTGCGCCGAGCTACACCCTTTCCGCGTCGCCAAACAGCTTGACGATCGTACAGGGAGCTAACGGCGCGAGCACCATCACGGTCACGCCACAAAACGGTTTCACTGGCAACGTCAGCTTGTCGGCATCCGGTCTGCCCAGCGGCGTGACG
>Ga0209448_10000298_pt1 | contig 17484 bp, 16 predicted proteins | sample BogFormECP14_OM2_FD_188245 | JGI IMG/M metagenome (GOLD analysis project Ga0209448, IMG submission 188245) | Bog forest soil microbial communities from Calvert Island, British Columbia, Canada - ECP14_OM2 (SPAdes) (version 2) | ecosystem: Environmental > Aquatic > Freshwater > Wetlands > Bog ... | reverse complement strand
AGCCGTACTGGGGAAAACCCGCCGTACGGAATGATAGGGGGGACAGTGGAAACGTCGGCATCATTCGAAGCCCGCTACGCGCCACTGTCCTACCCGACATAAGACTAAGAACCAGGCGAAAGGAGCGAGGAAGGGGCAGCTGTCCTCAAACGATGAAGGTGGGGCGCCGGTTAGTTTTTTTGGGGAGGCTGAAGAAGTGGCGGGGTGAGATCCGGATGATCTCGCAAATACTGCTCAAGGGGCTCGTTGCGCATCACAACTCGGAATCCGCGGCGCGAATTCACATCGATGGTTCTCTGGGCATCCAAATCGTCGAAGGCGATGACCTGCTCGACGGATTTCGTGCCGCTCTCATCGAGCATGGTGAAATGTATCTCTTTGTCGACGAACCAGTAGTCGTTGACGCTATACGCTGTGCCGTCTTTCAGATAAAGCTGCACTAGCTGGTGGCCATCCAAGCTGTAGAGGTAAACGGGACTCGCGTAGGTCATCGGCGGGGCGAGATAATGTTCAGTAGTAGGTGCGGAAAAGAAGAAATCGCCGCAGCCGGAATTCCAGCCCCAGATCGGACCACAGCACAGACACCAAGAAGAATTGAAAGCTTGCCAAGACCAGAGAAACGGCGCACGGATGAAGAAAGAGCGGCGAAAAATTAGAGGTGGGTGCTCTGGGAAACCGTTCGGGGGGCGCAAGAACATTGCGCGTGAAGCCGGTGCGGCCACATGCGGCGCGCCTACAGGGCCAGCAGATCTGAAGTGTCCGCCGCCAGGGTGCGGGTGGCCTAAGTGTTGCGCTAAAGCAGGCGGAGTCTTAAAGCAGGCGCAGGCCAGCACGCTGGCAGCAACCATCAAGATTTTCTTTAGAGTTGAAACACGGAAGACAACGAGCGCCATTTGGTTACCCTCCTTGCAGCGTCGATGCACAGCTGCGAGGATCGCGCGAGTGCGCTATGGGCAAGTCTAATACTTTGCGGCGCGAATTGCACACGGAGTCGCAACGGCGTGGCCGTGGTATTGGAAGAGCGGATAGATAAGCGCTCGTGAGACGGTGGCCCAGCCTCAAGAAACAAGGCTGAGGCACGCGGCGATTGCATGAGCGACTCTTCCCCATTTCTCTCGAATCTAGATATTATCTAGATATGCTCCAATTCCATTGGGACGAACGGAAAAACAGGGGCAACCGTACCAAGCACGGAGTGTGGTTTGAGGAAGCCGAGAGCGTTTTCCAGGACCCGCACACACGATTATTTTATGACCCCGAACATTCGCAGGAAGAGGAGCGGTTCCTCCTGCTCGGAGTGAGTTCAGCGGCGAGGGTCTTGGTTGTCGTGTACTGTTACGGCGACTCCGAGGATTTGATCGGATTATTTCCGCGCGGAAGGCGACCAAGAAGGAGGTTCAATTTTATGAAGAAGGAATATGATTTTTCCAAGCTGAAAGAGGTGAAGAACCCTTACGCGGGAAAGAAAAAGGCCGTGGGAATTAACTTGAGTCCGGCTGTGGTGGACTATTTCAAGGGACTGGCGGAGGAGACGGGACTTCCTTACCAGAAGTTGATCGATCTTTATTTGCTCGATTGCGCGAAGAAGCGGAAGAAACTGACGATGAGGTGGGTGGCGTAGCGGCGGTGGAAAAGCAGCAGAGCTTCGTGCTACGGGCCAAAAACCAAGACCCAGGTTCAAAAAACGAACCTGGGGCACCCCGTGTTCATTTGTCTTTCGACAGGGAGACGATCTGGTCTTTGGCCCAAGTATCGTCTGGATGCAGCTCCAGCACTTTGCGGTAGTCGGCAATGGCTTTGTCGATTTGTCCGTTGGCTTGATGAGCCATGGCAAGCATGTGGTAAGACCATACCGAATCCGGGTGGTTGGAATCGAAGCTCATTTCCATAATTGCCATGGCTTCTTTGTATTTCTTTTGGGCGAGCAGGGATTCACTTAGCTGGTTGAGCGACGTCTCGCCGAAATCATACTGTCCACTTCCGTAATACTTCTGTCGCAAATCGTGGTACAGAGCTACCGCGGAGTCGATGCCTTTCTTATCGATGGCTTCGGCGAGAACGCTGTTCAGCGTGCGGGGTTCGGTTAAGCCGTGATGACAGGTCACGCATTGCACCGGGATTGGAGTGGTGGAGATTTTGTTGATGTAGTCCCGATTGATCGTCGCCACCATCTCGATCATCAGCCTCGCGGTCTTCTTGGCTTCCTTGTCGTCGGCTGCGAAGTCCATTTCGAACCTTTTTCCGCCCGGTTTCTCGGCGTGGCAGTGGTCGCACCGCACATTCAGCGCAAACGCAAATCCGCGCATCGTGGACTGCAACTCCGCCTTGGAAATATCCTTCGGCAAGACTTTCAGATTCGTGAATTTGTCTGGAAGCTGGGCCTGCGCCGCCGCGCCCCAGAGTACGAGCCCAGTAAGCGCGATCCATCTCAGCTCGGACCTATATACATTCATAAACGTCCTCCCCAGATTCAGACCGCGCAAACGAGCGGCTACATGCTATGACGCGCGGTCAGCCTGGCGGTGAGCGCGGCGAGTTGACGTCGGCGATTGGTCCAAACGTGGATCAGAAAGAGAAGCGAATAGCGCGACTCTCGCTCATTCCAGTTGAATGGCATTAGAAGCGGTCGGCGGCGCCGGAGAGTTCGGCGGGATGCGGGGTGTACTCGCCGGGTTTTTCGCCGCAGAGGCGCGGCGTGGGAAAAACTTTAGTGGGATTGCTCAGTTGCAACGGGTCGAAGGCGCAGCGGACGCGTTGCATGGTAGCTAGGTCGGGTTCGGCGAACATTTTGGACATGGCGTATTTTTTGTCCTGGCCGACGCCGTGTTCGCCGGTGATGGAGCCGCCGGCGGCGATGCAGAGGTCGAGGATTTTGGCGGAGAGAGCTTCGGCGGCGTGTTGTTGGCCGGGGATGCGTGCGTCGTAGAGGACCAGCGGATGGAGGTTGCCGTCGCCGGCGTGGAAGACGTTGGCGACGCGGATGCCTGCTTCGGCGCTGAGGCGGGAGATTTCGCTCATGACTTGCGGGAGGGCAGTGCGGGGGATAACGCCGTCCTGGACGATGTAGTTGGGGGAGATGCGGCCCATGGCGGCGAAGGCGGCTTTGCGGCCTTTCCAGACGAGGGCGCGCTCAGCGTCGGATTGGGCTACGCGGATTTCGGAGGCGGCGCGGGCGCGGCAGATTTCGTTGACATGGGCCATGAGGGATTCGACTTCGGCGATGGGGCCGTCGAGTTCGACGAGGAGGAGCGCGCCGCACATCGGATAGTTGGCGTGGACGGCGGCTTCGGCGGCTTGGATGGCGAGGTTGTCCATCATTTCGATGGCGGCGGGGAGCATGCCAGCGGCGATGATGCTGCTGACGGCGGCGCCGGCTTCGTTGGTGCTCGGGAAGGCGGCGAGGAGGGTTTGGACACATTCGGGGCGCTTGACGATACGGAGAATCATTTTTGTGGCGATGCCGAGAGTGCCTTCGGAGCCGACGAAAACGCCGAGGAGGTCGTAGCCGGGGCTGTCGAGAGTTTTTCCGCCCAGGTGGACCAGGGTGCCGTCGGGGAGGACGACTTCGAGGCCGAGGACGTGCGTGGTGGTGAAGCCGTATTTCAGGCAATGCGCACCGCCAGAGTTTTCGGCGACGTTGCCGCCGATGCTGCAGATGGATTGCGAGGAGGGATCGGGGGCGTAGAAATAGTCTTGCGGCGCGACGCGGGCGGTGACGTCGAGATTGATGACACCGGGCTCGACGACGACGCGGGCGTTGGGGAGATCGACTTCGAGGATGCGGTTCATGCGCGCGAGGGTGATGACGATGCCGTTTTGCACCGGGAGCGCGCCGCCGCTTAAGCCGGTGCCGGAGCCGCGGGCTACGAAGGGGATGCGTTCGCGATGGCAGAGGCGGAGGATGGCTTGGACTTCGGCGGTGGAGGAGGGGAGAAGGACGGCTTGAGGCATGGTGCGGAAATTGGTTAGGGCGTCGGAGTCGTAGGTGTGGAGTTCTTCGGGGGAGGTGATCAGGGCGCGAGGGCCGGTGATTTGGCGGAGTTCGGTTAGGAGGGAGGAGTTCATGTTTTGCTGGGAGAAAGGATACTACGGTGTCGTGGAAGATGGGGAGTCGCGAGCAATGGGGCAGTTTCTAATTACACGGACTTTCGAGAGTTGGCCATGACAAAAAGGGGCCTAGTGAATTGAGAGTTTCGCAGCCAACAAAGTCATTACATTCTTCATAGAATCCCTGATCAGGGCTAATGTCTTATCGGTTCGGAGCACGAACCCCTTGTGTGCATATTCACAGCGTTGGTTATACATATCCCTGAACCAAGTCGTGAGCTGGGGCTTAAGAGCATTCAGGCCGCCGACTATGTACTTGCTATTCTCTGAGCCTGCCTCGGACGGTACGAATAGGTGTTCAAGACAGCAGTAAATGAGCAAGAGCTTTGCTCCCAGGTCAGGAATCTGCGTAGCGGAGCTTAGTATGTCAAGCACTGGCGCGACTTCTTTCGTACTTCAGTCGCTCCTCGGGTTCTTCATGCACTCAAAAATAAGGTTGTGATCGAGCATGAACTGTTTGATGGACGGACCGTTCCTTTTGTCGAGCCACATATTCGACAGTCCCCGAAACCCCCAAGAACGGAAGAGGCTTCCGTCGGGGAGTTTTTGCCAAGATTCTTTCTCGTCCTCACGCCATTGGTAGGATCCTTGAGAATGTCTGCCCAAAAACACTGGGAACGTCGGCGGTTCCATTTTTGCGTTCAAAAAGAAATCAACCTGACCAGGATTTATAAGCTCGCGATGCGAAGCATATTCAGGAACGTTCGTTCTTGGATATCAGTTTCCAATCCGCTTACGTACTGATTCTCCAGAGCATCTAACGACATCGCCCGATCTGTCCAAAGTGGCAATATCGCTCGATTTTCGAACAACGAGCGCCGGCCGCTCCGCTGTTGGAAGTCGCTTTCACTCTTCGCTGCGCGCAGGAGCTTGCACCTGAAGAGCACCCAGACGACTTCCGTGGGCAAAATCGGTAATCCAGCTTTTTGGAAGCGATCGGAGTCTGCTTGAATTTTCTCAAGAGAAGCCGTGGGGAATAGTACTGGTCTTGATCGAATTTGTCCTTCAGAGGCATCTGCATCGCTAGAGCTACCTCTTGTTTTGCCTCGGTCTCAATGCGCGCATATGATTCGGTGCCGATCTTAGCCGCTATCGTATCTTTGAAAGACATGGCTCTCACCCAAGCTAAACAGTAATCGCTCCGCGCTAGTGGATGAAGTTCAGGCCGTTGGGGATGAATTGGGGGAAAACGTAGGCGTAGAGCATGACGATGACGCCGACGATGGAGGCCAGGGCGACCGAGTGCCAGAAAACGAAGCGGAAGATGGAGCCTTCTTGGCCGACTTGGTTGGTGGCGGCGGTGGCGATGCAGATGGATTGGGCGTCGATCATTTTGCCCATGACGCCGCCGGCGCTGTTGGTGGCGCACATGAGGATGGGGCTGAGGTTGAGCTGCTGGGCGGTGATTTTTTGCAGGCCGCCGAAGAGGACGTTGGAGGAGGTGTCGCTGCCGGTGAGAGCTACGCCTAGCCAGCCGATGAAGGCGCCGAAGAAGGGGAAGAACCAGCCGGTGCGCGTGAAGGCGAGGCCGAGGACGGCGTCCATGCCGGAGTAGCGCGTGACGTACCCGAGGCCGAGCATGCAGGTCATGGCGATGATGGCGAAGCGCAGGCGGAAGAGTGTGCCGCCAAAGATTTTGAGGATTTTGCCGGGGCCGAGGCCAAAGATTAGGCCTCCTACGAGCGCGGCAAGGAAGCAGGCTGTGCCGGTGGCGGTGAGCCAGTTGAAATCGAAGCGGGCGGCTTCGGCGGCGGGTTTGGCCACTACCGGAGGAGTGCGAAACACTTTGGCGTGCAGATAAGGCCAATCCCAGCCTGCGGGGCCCGGACGGTTCTTGCCATCGGGCATGACGACGGTGAAGGCGGGAGTGGTGGCTTTGTTCATGGCTAGCTTGATGCTTGGCAAGCCCCAGGCGAGAACGAAGAGCGAGAGGATGGCGAACGGGAGCCAGGCTTTGGCAATTTGGCCTGCGGTGTAGCGAGTGCCGGCAAGGGAGCGTTGACGGATTTTCCATTCGTCGCCCATGGTGTCGGTCACGGAAGTTTGGACTGCGGCGGCGCCTTTGGTGGCGTCGGCTTCGCGCTCTTCGGGGAAGCGCCAGATGTGCTTGGGCTTCCAGAAGCGGAGGAAGAGCATGGTGGCGAGGAGAGAGACGACGCCGGCGGCGATGTCGACGAGGTTGCTGTCCATGTGGTTGGCCCAGAACCATTGCGTGCCGGCGAACGAGATGCCCACCACGAGGATCGCGGGAAAAACTTCCCACGTTTCCGACCAGCTGACCATCGCGCGAACCAGCCAGAAGGGGACGATTACGGCGGTAATGGGGAGGATGCGGCCGATCATGGCGCTGAGATCGCTTTCGGGGAGAGCGGTCACGGAAGCGAGGGCGTGGACGGGAGTACCGATGGCGCCCCATGCGACGGGGGCGGTGTTGGCGATCAGGTTGAGCGCGGCGGCGTGGAAGGGTTTGAAGCCGAGGCCGATCATGAAGGCGCCAGCGATGGCGACGGGCGCGCCAAATCCGGCGCAGCCTTCGATGAAGGCGCCGAAGCAGAAGGCGACGAGGAGGAGTTGGAGGCGGCGGTCGGGCGTGATGGCGGCGACGGACTGCTTCATGATTTCAAATTGGCCGGTTTCGACGGAGATGTCGTAGAGGAAGACGGCGGCGATGACGATCCAGACGATTTTGAGGAGGCCGTAGGCGGAGCCGTAGAGGAAGCTGCTGACGGCCATTTGCGCGGGCATGTGGAAGACGAGGATGGCGCAGAGAATGGCGGTGGCGGCGCCCGCGACGGCGCAGAGGTGCGCGCGGACTTTGAAGCCTGCGAGCAGGCCGAGGAGAACTACGACAGGCAGAGCGGCAACCAGCGTGGAGAGCCACCAATGGCCGAGGGGATCATAAATCTGATTCCAAGTCACAGTTGGGCCTCCAGAACGAAGTGGTAATCCATTTTAAATGTCATGAACTCCGCCTAATGCTTTGTGGGAGGCAATGCCGATAATCGCCGATGCCGCCCGGACTGGAAAGCGAGCTTTTCGGGTGATGAGTTACGCTGTCGGCACTCTATTGTCAAGAGATAAGTCAGAATTCGCGCCGAGACGCATGTGAACGAATATTCACAAAAGGCTGGCGTTGTTCAGGACGGAAGCTCCGTCAGCGAAGAGCTAGCGCGGAGGCAGAGCTGCATAGACCACGCCTTATCCGGGAACTATACTCTGTGCATGAGTTCGGACACAGAGCTGCTCGGGGCGCTTCGGCAGTATTGGGGTTACGACGCATTCCGCCCATTGCAAGAAAATATTGTGAAGAGTTTGCTTGGCGGGCGGGACACTTGTGTGGTGATGCCGACCGGCGGGGGCAAATCGCTCTGCTATCAGCTGCCTGCGGCGATTTTGAAGGACAAAACGGTGATTGTAGTCTCGCCGCTGATTGCCTTGATGCAGGACCAGGTGGCGCAGCTTACGCAGATGGGAATTCCGTCGGCGTTGTTGAATAGCACGCTGGCTGGCGATGTGCAGTCGTGGGTGTTGCATAAGGCGATTGAGGGAGCTTACCGGCTTTTGTATCTTTCGCCGGAACGGTTGGCGCGGGAAGACACAATTGGGTGGCTGAAGCGCGTGCCGGTTTCTTTTTTTGCGATTGATGAGGCGCATTGCATTTCGGAATGGGGGCACGAGTTCCGGCCGGAGTACCGGCAATTGAGTTCGCTGCGGAAACATTTTGCGGAGCTGCCGATTGCGGCGTTTACGGCGAGCGCTACGCGCCGCGTGCGGCACGACATCATCGCGCAACTCGCGCTACACGAGCCGGATAAATATATCGCAAGCTTTCACCGGCCGAATTTGCAGTACATCGTGAAGGAATGCGTGGGTAAGACGCAGTCCGAACTTTTGATTCGAGCGATGCGGAAGTATGCGGATAGCAACATGATCGTGTATGCGCCGACGATCGCGCGGGTCGAGGAGACGGTGGATTTTTTGGCGGAGCAGGGAATTGCCGCGATTGGTTATCACGGGAAGATGGATAGCGAGACGCGGAAACAGAATCAAGAGCGATGGATGTCGGACGATGTGCGCGTGCTGGTGGGGACGATTGCGTTTGGATTGGGGATCAACAAGGCGGCGGTGCGCGCGGTGATTCATCTGTCGTTGCCGAAATCGATTGAGCAGTATTATCAGGAAGCAGGGCGCGCGGGGCGCGACGGTGAACCGGCGGATTGCATTCTGCTGTGGCAAAAGCGCGATGTGGGATTGTTGACGTATTTTGTGGAGCAGTTGAGCGATCCGGCGGAGAAACAACGCGCCTGGCAGCGGTATCACGAGATTCGGAACTTCGTGGAAGCAAAAATATGCCGGCACCATCAGATCTGCTCGCACTTCGGGGAAAACCGCAAATGGAAATCTTGCGGAGCCTGCGATGTGTGCGTCGGAGAGCCGGAATGGCTGGCAGCGGCTGCGCCGGCGAAAAAGGCGACGAAGCGCAAGGCAACTGGGGCAATGGCGAGCAACGGTGGAGCTTTTCAGGCAAACGAAAATCGGCGAGAGCCGACGCGGATTTCAGCCGGAGATCCAAGCGTCAGAAGATTGGCTGCGGGGATCAACCCTGAGCTGCGCGAATTTCTTCGGGAGTGGCGCCGGACGACTGCAAAAGAGCGTGGCACCGCGGCGTTCATCGTGATGCACGACACTTCGCTCGATGAACTGTGCCGAGTGCGGCCCCGTTCGCTCAGCGAGCTTCGGGGAGTTTCCGGATTCGGCGATCGGAAGACCGAGATGTACGGCCGGGAGATTTTGGAGGTGCTTGAGGAGTTTGGACGTGGAGCACGGGCCGCCAAGCTCGAGATGGAAAAAGCGAAGCCTGCTGAGGAGACAAAGCGACTGCTGGCGGAAGGCCGCACATTTGAGGAGATTGCGAAGACCCGCGGGCGGCAGTTTTCCAGCGTCGTCAGCCTAATTGTTGGGCTGATGGAACGCGGAGAATTGGAGTTCCAGCCGAGCTGGGTGGACGCTGACAAGCGAGCACAAATCGAAAAGGCTTGCACGCTTCTCGGATTCGAACGGATTAAACCTTTAAAGGAGGTTCTGCCTCCGGAAATCACCTATGAAGAGATTAGACTCGTTGCCGCGCACTTGCGGCTTGAGCGAGATGGACAAGCGCGAGAGCCGGTCGAGGGCTAGCGATCCCCGTCGACCTAGCACGCCAAACCCAGAAAAGCAGATCCCTCGCTACGCTCGGGATGACAACTCTGCGAAGGAATTGGTGAGTGCGTGGGCATCCGTTTAAAAACCTAAGGGATTCACAGAGCGGAGGAGACGGACGTCCCCGCGGCGGCGAAGACGGTGTCCATTTCGGCTTGCGCGAAGGACAGGAAACACTGCACAACGACAGGATCGAATTGCGTGCCGCTGCACTGAATGAGGCGGCGGACAGCTTCTTCATGCGGAAGGCCTTTGCGGTAGGGGCGGGAAGAGACCATGGCGTCGAAGGGCGTCGATGACCGTCACGATGCGGGAGACGATCGGAATTTCTGTTTCTTTTAAGCCGGCGGGATAACCTCTGCCATCGAATGATTCGTGGTGGTGCAGAATATCTAACGCAGCGCGCTCGAATCCGGGGAGCATGCGCAAAACCGCCCAGCCATATTCTGGGTGCTTCTTCATCAGGGCATATTCTTCGTCGTCTAATTTCCCCGGCTTTTTAAGAATGGAGTCAGGGACGCCTACTTTACCGATGTCGTGAAGAAGAGCGGCGACTTCGAGGTTCTGGAGTTCGGCTTCGTCTAGCCCCAGCTCTTGCCCGACGCGCATGCCCCATTCTGCGAGGCGCGTGCTGTGCAGGCCGGTATTGCGATCTTTCAAATCAAGGAGCTGGTTAAAAGCGCAAATGACCGAGCTGCGAAGTGCCGAGACTTGTTCTTCGACTTGCTTGATGCGGAGGGATTCGGGCGTCCACAGAGGAGTTGAGGACATGGTGAGCACCGGAATCCGCTCGGTCGACACGCCGATTATCTTATTGCCCACTCGAACTGTTCAACCAGGCCGCGGGCCAGACCTCGCCGGTGCGCGCGGAGTAGGAGACGTGGAGATTTTTTACTTCAAGAAGACGCGTCATCGCTTGGACCAGGGGCGGGCGCTTCCCGCCCATTATTCATGGTCTGTTAAGAGCGTGAGGCGGACAAGACGGACGTATTTCCCCGCGCAGGAAGGTTATTGACGAGTAGGAACTTACTGGCCTTTGGTACAGGATAGCGCGGGCTGCGGTGGAATTCGTTCAGAGACGAGGCTATTCAGCCGTGTAGGTGACCTCAAGCCGATGAATGAGAAAGCAGGATAATACGAGAATCGCGAGGGTAAGGCATAGCAAACCGAGGATAGCAATAAACGGAGAGACAGGTTCGGCCACGATCGTAAAAATTGCCAGGGGACCATCCGTTGGCAAGTTCACTGGGCAAAGATGCTTCAGATAGAAAGTGACGCTTAGCCGCTGGGCCCAGGAAGGAAAGATCGGAGCGATTGTTTCCCATCCCAGCAGCATAGCACCGGGGATGATCGGATTCTTGAAGAGAAGACTGAGAGTGAGAAACACGGCGCCGTAGCCGAGGCAAGCGAGAGCCGTCGCCAGCAGATAGGAGCCCAGCTGGCCGAGGCCCGGCCCGTCAAAAACGTAAGACCTGCCCGCTGAACCGAAGCGGCTATACGTGAGACAAAAGCAGGCAAAAACCGCTGTCTCAAAAAGTGCGATGGAGATGATCGCACCGGCCAGAAACTTTCCAATCACCAAAACTTCTTTTCTGACCGGGACGAGAAACTGATAGTGGAGTGTACGCTGGACCATTTCGCCGCGGAACAGCCACGTAAAGACTCCCATGCAGGCGAAGAAAATGCCGAGCCGGAAATAGTAGAGCTGGATAATTCCCGCGAGTACGAGTGTATTGTTTTCAATTTGGGCAGGGTCGATGTCATGTCTGTCGAAAATGTTGTGCGCGAGCAGGAATAAGACCGGTATCCAAGCGAGCAGATGAAACCCGATCCTACGGCGAGTGAAGAGGGTTCGGCGAACCTCCGTGCGCACGAGGACGGAGATTTGACTGGCAAACAGCCGCCACGGTTGTTCTTTCAATGTGCTCTGGGCGAGGGCCACTGATTCCTGGAGGCTCATGTTGGGCTGCCATCCGATCCGATGAGATATTGATAGATGGAATTTACGTCGTCGTCGGCGGGAGCGACGGCATCGACTTCAAGCAAGCCGCTGGACACGATTTTGTTGAGCAGGAGGGAAAACTGCCCGGCATCGCGCGTGCGCACCAGGACGCTTTGGCCATCATTCAAAATTTTGGCTTCGACGACGTGATTGAGCTCGAACGCGGCGGACGCCAGCGCCGCGGGATTCGAGCAGCGAACCAGGATTTGCATGGGATGATCGCGGACTTCGCGGCGAACCTCTTTGATCTGGCCTTCGGCGACGACGTAGCCGCTGCTCATCAGCACAACGCGATCGGAAATGCGATCGACTTCCTCCAAAATATGGCTGGAGATGATCACGTGCATTCCCTGCTTGGCGATAGCTCCGAAAAGGGCGATCGATTCGGCGCGGGCCATGGGATCGAGGCCGTTGAGTGGTTCGTCGAGAACCAGCACGGAAGGGTGATGCGCGATGGCTTGAGCCAGGCGAATGCGCTGGCGCATCCCCTTGCTGTAGCCCGCTACTTTGCGGCGGGCGACTTGCGCCATCCCGGCGCGTTCGAGGGCTTCGTTGGTGAGTTTCGTAGCCTGGTCACGGCCAAAACCGTGGAGGCGCAATGGCCAATAAATGAAGTCGTAGCCATTCGTGCCGGGAGGGAAGGAATCAAACTGCGTGCAGTATCCGACTTGGCGGAAGAACTCGATGGGTTGTTGGGACGTGAGGCCGAGAACGTAAATCGCGCCGTGAGATGGCTTGATGAGGCCGGTCAGTAAGTTCATCAACGTGGTCTTACCCGAACCGTTGGGCCCGACGAGGCTGGTAATACCTGGTTCGAGCGAGAAATTCACTTTGTTCACGCCGAGAACTTCTCCGTAAAACTTCGAGACATTGTCGAAAACGATTTGGCGGGAGTCTGGGGTCATCCGCGCACCGTTTCGCGGGCGCGCAGGCGCGCATTCAGAATGACAAGCGCAAGCAAGCAGAGACAAATCAGGGAGCCCCATGCCGCAGGAATTGGAATCTCGTCCCATCCCCGCCTGGCCAGCCGTCCGGATTCCTCACGAAATCCGTGTGACACGATTAGCTGTAACATGTACGAGAAATTCAGCAGCCGGCCCCAGATGGTGCTCATGATGGCGTTGAACATCTCGCCGAGGCCCGCAGGGATGAAAAATGTGATGAAGATTATGCCGGTAGCGACAATCCGCAACTTGACCCACGCTGATACGGCTAGAGAAAGGAGAGAGAGTGTGAGTATCCAAATCGCCGAGCACAACACAATAGGAACGACCATCCACAGGTGTGACCAGATCCAGCCGTTTCTAGCCAACCCGGATTGGAGACCAAATAAGAGCAGGCAGGGAACCCACGTGACGGCGGAGAGCAGCAACCCCAGCACTGCGAGTTTTCCAAGAACATAATCTGCCCTGGTGAAGGGGCGGCTCAGAAAAAGGGGGAGCGCGCCATTCGTTAGATCGCCAGCGATCAAGACGGGGCCAACCCAACAATTCAAAAGAAAGGCTGCCTGGGTCTGCACCATCATGATGACGACGAAATATTGGCTTTCCACCTTGAACAAATCCATGTCTGAGCGCAGTTGCATCAGCAACTGCAAGGTCTTGTTATTGGCAACGAAAATGTAGCCTGCAGCGAACAGGCAGGGAATGATGCAAAGAATGAAGAGGAGAACGAAGAAGCGCGACTTAAACAGGTCAGCGAACGCAAATCGTGTCAGAACGAAAAAACGCGACCATTGGGGCGTCAGCGAGCCGGTGTAGGGATTATATCGGCGCTTATAGACGGCCATCAGCTACTCCTGATTGCTCCATCGCATTGAGGAAGATGTCTTCGAGCGAATCGCGACGGTGATTCATGCGGCGAATCTGCACGCCGCGATCCGCCGCGACTTTAAACACTTCGCGAATTTCGACGCTGTCCGGCATGACGACCTTGATGCGGCCGCTTGTGAAAACCGCACATTCGCAGCCGAGGCTTTCGAGCGCGGTGGTGAATGTCGCCTCGGCACCAATTGTTTCCAGTTCGAGGAATTTGCGGTTGGCGCGCCGCTCTTCGACAAGGTTGCAAATCGAGGCGATTTGCCCGTTCCGCAGGATGAGCACCTCGTCGCAAGTTTCTTCCACATCGCGCAGCAGATGCGAGGAGAGCAGCAGGCAAATATCGCTGGCTTCGCGGATTTCGCGAATGAGTTCGATCAAGCGCTTGCGGGCCGGCGGGTCCATGCCGTTGGTTGGTTCGTCCAAAATGAGAACTTTGGGGCCGTGCGCAATCGCTTGCGCTAATTTCGCGAGTTGCTTCATGCCCAGGGAATACGTCCCCACTGGGCGATAACGCGCTTCGCCCAATCCGACGTAGACGAAGGCTTCGTGCGCGCGCTCCATGGCTTGCTCGGAGGGAAGGCCGGAAATCTCCGCCATGTAGCGAACGAAACGGACACCGGACATTTTTGAAATAAAAGCATCGTTTTCGGGCATATAGCCGACGAGAGAGCGAAGCGCCTTGCCGTTGGAATGGGAATCGAGTCCGAGCACGCGAGCGCTGCCTTTGGATGGTGTATGAAAACCAAGAAGCGTGTTGATCAGTGTGGACTTGCCGGCACCGTTGGGCCCGAGGAGCCCGATGGCGCGGCTCTTCAAAACTCCGGTGAGCCCATGAAGAATCGTTCGGCCCCCGAGTTGAACTTCGAGCCCGTTGAGCTCAATCGTTGGAGTCGTCATCTAGAAGTCAATACGGATTAGCCTATCGTGAAGTTCCATGATCGGACAAGCCCAGCAAGTGCAGCAAGGTCGGAAAAGCTGGATTCAAGTCAAGAAGCTTGCCGCTGCTGGCCACTTCGATGCGATCGCTTTCTCCATACGCGCACATCACGCTCGGTTTGGAGTCCGTTGCCAATTGCTGAAGCATCGCCAACTGCCCCGAATTGAGCTGGGAAGCGAGCGGCTTCAGAATCGGACCGAGATTTTGGTAGAGCATCGCTGAAAAGTTCGCCTGGTTGTCGCTGGGCAGCAGAGCGCGGAACGAAGCGGAACGCGCCAGGGATGTGCCGTTCGCGTGGGTTTCTATGGCGGCGATGAGCAGCGCGCGAGAGGGCGCCACGATCATATATCCGTCCGCGAAAGTGTAGTCGTATTCGGACGTAACGGCCGCAAGTCCCGGAGATTGAGATTGGATCATGTAAAACGTTCGTCCACCGACCTGGGCTTGATTGAGAGTTAAGCCTGGCTGATTTGATTTTTGCGCTTCCCGATTAGCAGCCTGCACCAATTTTTCGATGGCAAGCTGGAGCGCTCCTGATTGGTTGACCTCGATAATGGCTTTCCACGAAGGCGTAGGAAGGACCGGGCCGTCGAGAGCAAGGGTCATCTCTCCGCCGAGGGCGCTCGCGAGGTCGTCGCGAATATTCAAACCGAGTTCTGTATTTAGCTGAGCCAGATTCTTGCTGAAGTTCGGATCCGCGGCGCCGAATGTACTGAAGAGGTCATCAAGCATGAGCGCTGGTTGCTTCCCAACGAAAGAGACTGCCGCGCCAGCGTTGGCGGAAACATAGTCGAGCGAGCCCACAGGAGCGGGAGCGGCCAGCCAGGAAGCAACGCCGCGCCGCTGACCATTAAATTCCAAAGTGATGCGGTTGTCTGCTTGACTGGGGCCTTGACCGCGCGTGGCGATCAGATACTTTATGTCGTTGAAGCCGCTATTCTGGAGAGCATTCGATTCCTGTTGCTGGGAGTGTGTAGAGTTCAGAATCTGGCCGAGATTCGCAGCGACCAGAGTTTCGGTGCCCTGACTGTAAACGTTCAAGATTCTTTGGCCGAAGTCGGTTGCAGCAAATTGAGTTGCTCCGGCGTCGAGCTGCGCGCTCATCTCCTGCACGGAAGCTGAGTCGCCGCCGACAACGAGCATGTTCGGCCTGACAAGCGTAATCATTCCTCGCTCGCCTGCCGCAAGGGAGGAGAGTGACTGCGGATCCACGACGCGCAGATTGGATTTGCCTTGCGTGCTGGACAAGGTAGCAGCCAGGTGATTCTGCAGGAAAGTTTTCAGTCCAGCCTGTTTCACTTCGGCAAGCAGGATAGGGCCCTGCTCGCGGGAGGCGGGGCCGGCTCTGAACGTGATCACCACTTCGTCACCCAGATACTGGCTGATGGCCTGAATTTGTCCGATCAACTCCTCGGGAGTCGGATGCTGATTCGAGTTGCCGCTCTTGTTCCACCAGTCTTGCAAAACTTTGCTCTGTGCGAGCTGCTGCTGAAAGATTTGATTTGCTTGCTGGAGCGCGTCTCCAAGATTGGGGATGCCGATATAGAGGACCGTGTCGGGCGCCAGCAAAGGAAGGATTTTGCTTTCGTACCGCGGACCGGGCGTGGGGATGGTCTCGAGTTTCTCGCGAAGTTTTGAGAATTCCGCGAGCAAAGCCAGTTCATGGTTGAGGTCGTCGCTCCATCCAATCTCTTGGCTGACAGGAACAAGGCCGACGCTCGATGTGGTGGCCACCTGATCGCCCGAGTGGAGGATGGATTCCTGTCCGGAATGCTTGACGTGGACTTCACCTTCAATCACGGAAACACGGGAGCCTTTGGTGCCGGAGTTCACGGAAAAGACCGTACCGGTGACAGCTACCGTGCAATCGGGAGCGCTGACGTATAGATGGCCAGTGTGACGATGCGCAGCCTGGACGATGATGCTGCCTTGATCGAGATGGATGGTGGTGTTGCGGCGATTCGCGCTCACGGCCAATTCCGCGCGCTGATTCATTTCCACTTTCGAGCCGTCAAAGAGCCTGACGGTGGCATGGGAATTGGCGGCCGTGCGAATGAATTCGCCTTGGCTTACTTCGTCGCCTAGCTTCAACATCTGTTCACCGGTCGGGCCAACGCGGTACGCAAGCCCCGCAATGGAATCGATGCGTCCACGGTTGCCAGGAGGGCCATCGACGTACCAGTTGTGCCCGGCCCAAACCAATGCGACCAGCACGGCCAATGAGGCTGCCGCGAAAGACAAACTACCAAAACTCCACTGGAAACCACGCGACGCGGGTTCCATCCGCCAGTTAACGCTTGTCTTGCCGTCGACTGCGCGGCCGTGAGCATAGGAACGGCAGGAAACACATTCCTTAAGATGATCTTCCACGATTAGCGCGCGAGCTGGAGCCAGCTCTTGCTGATGAAAGGCAGGCAGCAAGGCACGAATATCGGCGCAGCCACGGATAGGTTGAAGCGCGTCGGCTGTGGCTTCCTCGCCCAGCCCTTCTTGCAGCTTCTGCCACACGTGCTCGGCGGAAGCGGACAGGGTCTTGGCGTCGGGCTGTTCCGCGCGGAGCTCGGAGATCGCTTGATCCAGCCGCGCGTCTTGCTTCGATCGAAAAAAATTCATGATGCACCTTTCCTAAGTCCACGAAGACTCTTCTTCAGCCGCGCGCGAGTCCGATGGAGTGTGACTGCAACTACAGCCTGCGATGTGTTCATCATCTCGGCGATTTCCGGGTTGTCCAGGCCTTCGATATAGCGCAGGGTGAACATCTCGGCAGTGCGGGGGCTGAGCTTGGCAAGCTCCTGGCGAAGCCAATTCTTGATTTCCATCGAGGAATGCGCCCGTTCTGGGGAGAGGCTGGGATTGGATTGAAGTTGGTCCGCTGTTTCCACCGGCACGACCTCGCGATGGCCCCTCGACCGAATGAGGTCCAAAGCAGCATTGACCGCTGACCTGTGTAAGTAGCCTTGTAAATTGGAGATACGGTTGTGGTCGACCGTGCCGCGGGCCAATCGGAGGAAGACGGATTGTGCGACGTCCTCGGCATCGGCCATGCTGCCCGTTACGCGATAGGCGGCTTTGAGGACACAAGCCTGGTGGGAGCGAAAGACTACCTCAAGCTCTGCGGCTGCTTGCGTCACCATGATGTTTTCTATCGCGGCCGCCAAGTATCCCTCCTCGGCTCTTCTATAACCTAAGACGCGATAGCTAGAAACTTCTTAACACACAATATGGAATGGCAGGTACTTTGCTTGGCCGGGGAAGCGGGATTCGCAACCGTGGATTATTCGGCGTTTTTCAGGGTGCGCCGGGATAAACCGGCATGTTGCAGGGAATGAAAGAGTCCCACAAGAAAGGAGACAGCGACTCCATCTTGGCCCTCAGTCTTGCAGGTGACATCGCGAGGTGTCGCCCGAAGCGTAGACAGG
>Ga0209448_10000296_pt1 | contig 17722 bp, 11 predicted proteins | sample BogFormECP14_OM2_FD_188245 | JGI IMG/M metagenome (GOLD analysis project Ga0209448, IMG submission 188245) | Bog forest soil microbial communities from Calvert Island, British Columbia, Canada - ECP14_OM2 (SPAdes) (version 2) | ecosystem: Environmental > Aquatic > Freshwater > Wetlands > Bog ... | reverse complement strand
CAACGCCACCTGGGCCCGGCGTTCCGTGATCCAATACAAGCCAGAAAGCAGCGCGCCACCGACCAGGATCACGGTGGGTCCATCGCCCAACGCATTCGCGGTCAGTATCGGCATGGGCTGCTTGGGCGCAACGACAAAGCCGAGCTTCTCGAAAGGTACATCGGAGATGAAGAACACCGACGTCCCGCCCACTTCATCGCTGCCGTAAATGTGCTTCACGTATTTCGGATCATTGAGGATGCGACGCTGCGCCTTTTCCAGAATGTCATCGCGATCGCCTGCGATCGAAGCCTGCACGGGACACGCCTCCACGCAGGCCGGTGGTTGGCCTTTCGCGTGACGCACGGCGCACAGGTCGCACTTGGTCACGTAGGGCACCAGCTTCGACCACTGGTAACGCGGCACGCTGAACGGACACGCCACCAGACAGTAGCGGCAGCCGATGCATTTCGCGCCGTCATAAGTGACCGGGCCGGCAGCCGTCTTCTTGAGCGCACCTACCAGGCACGCCGAAGCGCAGGCCGGATCCTGGCAATGCATGCACATACGTCGTACGAAACGATCGCCGCGCTCTTCCACCACCGTAAACGCCGTGGGTGAAAGCTTCGTTTCGGAACCCATCGGGAATCCGTGGATTTGTTTGCAAGCTTGTTCGCAGCTCCGGCATCCGATGCACTTCGTGATGTCGACCAGGATTGCTCTCGTAGTTGCCATGACTTTTCTCCTTTCCGTGGCAGAGTCCCGTTATGACAAGAAGAACTCTTTGACAACTTTCTGGCGCAACTCGGGAGTAAGCTGCGGAAGCAAGCCACTGATCGGGCTTCCGCCGTCCTGGGCCAGTGCCGGTAAGGGCGATAACATCGCACTCAGCCGGGCTACGTTGTTTTGCATCCAGGGCGCCACCATCGAACCCTGGATCAGATTCCTCTGATTGATTCTCAGGTCGGGAGATTTCACCATCGCGATCCAGCCACTCTCGTAGGGATCGTTGGTGACCAGGCTCGGATCTCGCAAAACGTCGTCGTTGACAGCCGTAACCACGCCTTCCACGGGGGAGAGCAGGTCCACGCTGGCGCCATTGCTGCTCAGGGTGATGAGCTTTTGCCCCTGACGAACCCAGCGGTCGGTTCCGCGCACTTCAATGTGATCAATCTTCCCCATAAGATTGGTGACGAATTTATCGACCCCTACCCGCGCATCATTGGAGCTGGCGCCTTCTTTGGTTACCCACGTGTGTCCAAGATGAAAGCAATAATCCTGCGGGATCTCAAACCCATACTCGCGCTTCACGCGTGGCGGCTGCGGCCTGGCGATGATTTCGGGTTCCAGCGCAGGCTGGGATTTCGGTTCGATGAAATATCTAACGCTGATGATCACCAGGAACGTCAGCAGAACGAACAGGATTGTCATACTCCCTCTTCTCGGGGACGATTCCGTTACTTGGATATCGGGCGCCTTTTTCGCGCCAGCTTGTGTCTTTACTCAGTGCATTTGAAAGACAATTTCGACTGGGGACGTGATTTGTTGCAGGGGATGGACTTGCAAGAAAAGGTCCTCCGAGAAAGACCCGTAAGCCACAGCACTTTGCAGCTAGCCTAAGCATTTTGCATTAGTGAATGGGATAACGTGACCTTTGCGCATGTTGTCGGCCGGGTCAGGCGCGCCGGATATGGGCGCGCCGGGGCATAACTCCCTTACTGCCGGCCAGTCGGAAACTGAACAGCCGATGGATTACCCCGGTAACTTTGGATGTACTTGCTCTTTCACTACCATTTCTGATAGTCGTATGAATCTCGAATCACTCTTGGTTTGCTCGGATACCCGAGTCCTGCGCGTTGTTTCCAACGTGCTGGGCGAACTGGAGATTCATGTCGAGCACTGTCCAGACCATGTGAGCGCCGCGAAAAGGCTGGCGCAGAGCAGCTTCGCAGCAGTCATCATTGATTGCAAAGATGAGCACAGCTTCGGGCTACTGACCAGTATCCGTTCCGGACAACAAAACCGCAAATCGATGGCGATCGCCATTATCGACGCCCGCACCAATCTGCAGACCGCATTCAAGCTCGGGGCAAACTTCGTAGTCTACAAACCGATCTCGACGGAAAAGGTAAAGTCGAGTTTTCGAGCTGCCCGCGCTCTTATGAAACGAGAGCGGCGGCGGTCGGTGCGGCTGGAAGTGAACATCCCCGCATATTTCCGATTCCAAAATGGAGATGGCGAGCAGGCCTCCATCTCGGGGCTGAGCGAGGGCGGAATCTCGGTGCGATTTGGCAGTTCACCCGGCAAGAAAGCCGGCCTGATCGCCTTTTCCTTTGCGTTGCCTGAAACCACGACCGTGGTCGAAGCCACCGGAATGATCGCCTGGCAGGATTCGCGCCGTCGTGCGGGCATTCAATTTGCGACGCTCTCCGATGCCGCGCACCAGAGCCTGAAAGAATGGTTGCGTTTGCAAAGCGGAGAGAAACACGATCCGCCCATCCGCTGCTCTCTGATGGGGCTCAGTTTTGGTGGATGCTTCTTGCGAACCCAGTCCCCCTTTCCCGCCCAAACGCGGGTCGAGTTGCTGCTCCGAGCCGCCGATTGTTCGGTCAAGACGGCAGGAAAAGTACGGGTCATGGATCCCGAACTCGGCATGGGGGTCGAGTTCCTGGCCCGGACGCTCCAGCACCGACGACGATTGGAACAGTTGATCCAGCAAGTGGCTGCCAGTCCAGACGCCATTGCCGAGGTGCTGGTTGAGCCGGAAGGACTCGATTGGGACGATGGCGCCGCCGATCCATCGGCAGGAGACACGCCCTCGCCGGAGGAGGACGGGGAACACGATCCTCTTCTGGAATTGTTCCGCACCTGGGCCACCGTTACCAAGGAACAGTTTCTTCTTGAACTGGAAAAACACAAGTTGGTGCCCGGAAGCGCGTCGGAACTCAGCGCGACCGATCCTATCGTTCATCAACGCCGCGAACCAAGAATAGACGTGTCGCGGCCGGTAGAAGTGCGGAGCGAGCACCATCCGGTATCAGTTTCCAAGACAACTTCCTTGATCGACGTCAGTCATTTCGGCGCGCGTGTCGGCGGCGTTGCCTTCCATTTGAAGGCCGGAGAAATCGTTCATCTGGTCTCAGACGGGGTCGAAGCACGGTTTCAAGTCATTTGGGTGGGAGAGCCGGGCACTTCGCAAGAAGGCCAAATTGGCTTGCAAAGCATGAAAACGGACAAGTGACGGCCGCGATTTTGCCACCACTACTGGCGGACAGCTTTAGCCCAAGTTTCGAAGATGTACCAATTCTGGCTGAGTTTACGATACGAGTAGCGCTTATCGCCCGCTTCCTCGACCTGACTGTGGTCACGTTGCTCCACACAGGGAAGAAACGTCTGGTCACGGCCTCCGAAGTGAATGCAGTGCACAAATCCTTTCGTTGTATCTCCAGCAACGAAATCCGTGGCAGCAATGAAGTAGACGTTCCCGACTTTATCTTTATCTAATCCGCTCAGGTGAACCTCGTGGAACAGTCGTTGGTATTCGGTCCACTTTTCGCGGGTAATTTCCTTCTTAGACTTTGGTCTCGCCCAACCCCAGTTGTTCTCAAGCCTCGCAAAATCGCCCGTGATCCTGATTCCACCCGCGTCTTCCTGTGACATGCGATCCAGCGTATCGAGTTCGTAGCGGTGACTCTGGAATTGACTCGTGAGGGCTGTGTCAGAGGGAGCTTCGCATGACCAGGTGAGAAACATGAGCAGGAAAAAGAGCGAGACGACGCCGAGTAACAGGAGGCCCAGTATTTTTGACGCAGCGAGGCCGACTCTGGCCAGATCGCCGCGAACGACTGTTTGGCCGTTGATTCCAATAACGGAGATCTGTTGTGGCATGGCGGATTCTTCGACAAATCTGCTCATCAACCTTAACGAGATGTTTGTCGATGTGACTAGAGAGAGGTATCCGAGCGGTGAAACGGGGATTCGTTGCCAACTATCTTTTTTTGTAGCCAAGAATCGATTGTTGATGTGACGGCGAGATTATGACAACAGTCTGCGTAGTTCCTTGTCGGCTACAAACCCCTCCAAGAATTCTTTCTCGTCAGCGTCCCCGCCGCTTTTCGGAGCCGGTCTCGCCGATCACAAGGTGCAGTGATGGATATCACATCGGGCTTGCCCGGTAGTCCTTAGAATCACCGACAGTAAAATCGCCCGGTATTCCGCAGTGAGACAGGTCCTGCTTCCGGTTAACGGTGACAATCATGGCAACTACGCTCATACCGCCTCAGACACCGCCCCAGACGCCGGCTCCAGCGCCGGCCCCTCTGAAGGCTAACCTTGTTGTTTCTGGCGCCTTCATCATCATCGCAGCGATTGCCGCCGTCGTGATTCTTAGGATTCCTGCTCTGTCGTCTCCGTGGCCGCAAGGCTACGATCCGACCGGGCATTGGTGGCTTTCGACGATCCTGGCGGCGCTACCTATTGTTGTGTTGCTGGGCAGCCTCGCGCTGGGACACATTAAGGCGCACTACGCAGCCCTTGCCGGTCTGGCGGCAGCATTGCTCACCGCCATCTTTGCCTTCCATATGCCCGCTCGTCTGGCCGGAGCGACGGCGGTCTATGGCGCCGGTTATGGACTGTTCCCGATCGGCTGGATCGTGCTGAACGTCATCTTCATGTACCGGATGACGCTGCAGACCGGCCGCTTCAAGGTTTTGCAGGAAAGCATGACGGGCATCACCCAGGACACGCGCCTGCAACTGCTGCTAATCGCCTTTTCCTTTGGCGCATTCTTTGAGGGCGCATCCGGGTTCGGAACGCCGGTCGCGGTGACCGCAGCGCTTCTGATTGGCCTGGGCTTCAAGCCGTTGCAAGCCTCAGGCTTGTCGTTGATCGCCAACACGGCGCCGGTGGCCTTTGGTGCGCTCGGCACGCCAATCATTGCCCTGGCCGCGGTTACCGGTTATAGCGAGGTTGTTCTGGGCGCACAGGTCGGCCGCATCCTGCCATTCTTCTCCGTGCTCGTGCCCTTCTGGCTGGTGTGGGCGTATGCAGGATTCAAAGGGATGAAGGAAATCTGGCCGGCCGTTGCGGTGGCTGGGGTGAGCTTCGCGATCCCGCAATACCTGGTTTCGAATTTCCACGGGCCGTGGCTGACGGACATCATTGCCGCCATCGTCTCGATGGTGTGCCTTATCCTGTTCTTGAAGATATGGTGTCCGAAAACGATTTGGGGACACGAGGGAAACCAGGGAGGTGAGGAGCGCGCCGCTCGCGGTCACCACGGTTACAGCCGCGCCGAGGTCGCTCGCGCATGGGTACCCTGGCTGGTGCTCAGCGTATTCGTTTTCTGCTGGGGCACGTTCACCGGCAAGAAGATTATGAATACTCCGGAAAAGGTGTTCACCTCAATGAGCGCCTGGTCGACGGCGCCAAGTAAGATCACCAACCCGCAGTTTTCCGTGACCGGTCTTAACAAGCTTTCCCAACGCATGCCCCCGGTGGTGGTGAAACCTACACCCGAGAGCGCAGTGTTCGGCTTCAACTGGCTTTCCGCCACGGGGACGGGGATCCTGTTGGCGGCGACGATCTCCGGCTTCATCATGGGCCTCTCGCTCCCGCAGATCGTTGTCACCTGGTGGCAAACCGTGTGGCACATCCGGTTCTCGCTCATGACGATCGCTGCCATGCTCGCGCTGGGCATCCTCACCCGCTACTCAGGTATGGATGCCACCATGGGCCTGGCGTTCGCGCGAACGGGGGTGATGTATCCGTTCTTCGGAACCCTGCTCGGGTGGCTGGGCGTGGCCCTGACCGGTTCGGACACCTCGTCCAACGTGTTGTTCGGCAGCCTGCAGAAGATCTCCGCACAGCAGATCGGGCTCTCTCCGGTCCTGATGGGCGCGGCCAACAGTGCGGGTGGAGTGATGGGCAAAATGATCGATGCACAAAGCATCGTCGTGGCCAGCACTGCCACCGAGTGGTACGGACACGAGGGCGACATCTTGCGTTACGTGTTCTTTCACAGCATTGCGCTCGCGGCTTTGGTGGGAATCATGGTGACCCTCCAAGCCTATGTATTTCCGTTTACCCGTCTGGTGGCGCGGTAAGAAGGTGCAATAAGAAGTGGAGTGAAAAGTGCGACTCGCGAAAGGCATGACGTATGGATGCCGTCTTTGAAACCTTCAAACTCCGCGCCGAAGCGGTGAGCGCCGAGGTCCACCGCTTTCCTCATAAGCACGAAGCTCTGGCCTTCATACTCAACTATCTGAACGATGCCGGAGTACGCGATGTGCCCGAGGCGTATGCCGTGTGGGCGTCGTGTCCTTTTCTCGAGGGGCTCGACCAGCAGCAAATTTCCACCCAGGTGCCCGGCTTGATTTTCGCTGTGAATCGCGAAGTTTCCGCCCTGGCGAAAGTTGGCATCAGCCAACTCGACTGGGCCATCGCGAACACCGGAAGCCTGGTTCAGGACGCCGCACCCGTCGACCGGCGGCTGGTTTCCACGCTTCCTTTGATTCATATGGCGCTGGTCCGTAGCGATCGCCTCGTCCCTGACCTGCCGGCGGTTCTCACCAAGATCCGGCCGGAGCAGACGAATTACATTTCTTTCATCACCGGGCCCAGCCGGACGGCGGATATCGAACGCGTCCTCACCATCGGCGTGCATGGTCCAGAGAAGCTCGTCATCATCTTCTTCGATCCGTCAGGAAGCGTGAACTGATGGAAACCAAATTTCGCGAGTCCATCGTCAACGCGGTAAACAACCCGAACCTCACCGGAGCTCTCGGACGATTTTCTGAAGCCTATCGGATCAGCCGACAGAAAGCGTATGAGGGTTACGATTTCGAAGCGTTGCGGACGCAAATTGCCGAGCGAAAATCCTACGCGGCGTCGCATCTCGATGAACTTGCCGACCTGTTCACTAAGAACGCCGAAGCCCGCGGGACGAAAGTGTTCCGTACCAACGATCCCGCCAAGGTGCGCGAGTACATCCTGAATCTCGCACGCGAGAACGGCGTCAAGAGCGTAGTGAAATCGAAGTCGATGGCCTCGGAGGAAATTCATCTCAATAAGCATCTTGAACTCGCCGGCATCGAGGTGGGCGAAACCGATCTGGGGGAGTGGATTATTCAACTGGCGGGCCAAACGCCGTCGCACATGGTCATGCCTGCCATTCACATGACCAAAGAAGAAGTTGCCACGGTTTTCAACGAACAGGTTGAGGAAGGCCAGAAGCCGGACATTCCGAAACTGGTGAAGTTTGCCCGGGGAAAACTGCGCACCAAATTTCTCGGCGCTCAAATGGGCATCACTGGAGCGAACATCGCAGTAGCGGAAACCGGAACGCTCGTCATCGTTACCAATGAAGGCAATGCCCGTCTGGTGACCACGCTGCCGAAGATCCACGTAGCCATCGTCGGCCTCGAGAAACTGATGGAGAAGTTCGACGACGTTGTGCCCGTCCTGACCGCTCTTCCCAAGAGCGCCACGGCGCAGTTGATGACCAGCTACGTCTCCATGATCAGCGGCCCCGTGCCCAACACCGACGGGACGCTAAAACAACTGCACGTCATCCTGATGGACAACCGGCGGACCGAAATGTCGCAGGATCCGAAGTTCAAGCAGGCAATGCAATGCATTCGCTGTGCTTCATGCCTGAACGTCTGCCCGGTCTTTCGCCTGGTCGGCGGCCACGTGTTCGGCAAAATCTATACTGGCGGAATCGGCACAATCCTTACCGCCTGGTTCGATGCGCTCAAGGCATCGGACGACATCCAGAGCCTGTGCATTCAGTGTGGCAACTGTGTTGAAGTGTGTCCCGGCAAGATCGATATCCCCGGGTTGATTCTCGAATTGCGGCGTCGCCTCGCGGTGGAACAAGGGCAACCGTTTGCGCAGAAGGCGATCTTCTCGGTGGTCAACAACCGCAAGCTCTTCCACTCCATGCTGCGCGCGGCGTACGTGATGCAGAAGCCACTGCAAAAGGGCAACTTCATTCGTCACCTGCCGTTTTTCCTTTCGGACATGACTGCATTCCGCAGCCTGCCCGCGATCGCCGAGGCTCCGCTCCGCGATACGATCAAAAAAATCAAGCAACCGGGCTCCAAGAATAAAGACAAGAATAAGGAGAAGATTGCGTTCTTTGCGGGCTGCCTGATCGATTTCGCGTATCCCGAGATGGGCGAGGCGCTGGTGAAGATCATGAATAAAGCTGGCATCGAGGTCATATTCCCCGAAGGTCAGACCTGTTGCGGCGCGCCGGCCCGCTATAGCGGAGCATACGAAGTGGCCGCGCAGAACGCGAATGACAACATCAACGCCCTGCTGGCGGACGATGTCACTTATGTAGTGTCGGCATGCCCTACCTGCACCGTAGCGCTGAAGCATGACTTCATCAGTACCTTCGACAGCCTGGGACAGACCGACTCGCTGCCGCGGGCACGCCAACTGGCGGATAAGGTCATCGACTTCTCCAGCCTGGTCAAGAAACTGGTGGATGAAGGCCGTCTGAAATTCAGAGAAGGGCAGCAGTTAGGCAAGATCACCTATCACGACTCCTGCCATTTGAAGCGCACGCTGCACGCCAGCCAGGAGCCGCGGCAACTGCTCACCCAGGCCGGTTACGAAATCGCGGAAATGTACGAGGCGGATATGTGCTGCGGCATGGGCGGATCGTATTCGCTGAAACTGCCGGAAATTTCGGCGCCCATCCTGGAGCGCAAGCTGGTCAATATAAAGAAGAGCGGCGCGCCCCTCGCGGTCATGGATTGTCCCGGCTGTGTGATGCAGATCCGCGGCGGCCTCGACAAGCAGAACTCAAACATAAGAGTTGAACACACGGCACAGCGCCTGGCCCACGAACTGGAATAGAGCGCAGTTTGGGCGCCCGAGACTCCGTCCGCCAAATCGTCCCAAAATGCCAGCGATTTAATGCTTATTCAGATCATTCTAAAGATGATAGGAATCCCGGCGTGCGGATTAGATTGACTTGCGCGTGGGGCCGATCTAACATCTGCCGAATTGTCTGGCGCCGCGCCATTGCAGGGTCGAACCTTCGGCCGCTACCAACTCCGGGAGTTGGTGGCGGTGAGCGGCATGGGTGTGGTTTACCGTGCCTGGGACCCCACGCTGGCGTGCGTTGTCGCCATCAAACTGGTTAGCGAAAACACCATTCCCGACGAGACCGCCCGCCGCCAACTCTATACCGAAGCCCGAATTGCTTCATCTCTGAACCATGCCAATATATGCCGGATCAAAGATGTAATAGAAGAATCGGGCCAAGCCGGCATTGTCATGGAGTTTGTCGAGGGGCAGGTTCTCACCAACGCCATCCCCGCCAATGTCGGGCTTCCATTCGATCTGGTGGTCGAGTATGGCATCCAGATCGCGGACGCTATTTGTCACGCGCACGAAAATGACGTCATCCACCGCGATCTCAAGAGCGGCAATGTGATGCTCAATCGCGACGGCCAGATAAAACTGCTGGATTTCGGCCTGTCGAAGATACAACGCCGCAGCGAGATTCCCAGCTCCCTCCAGAATCCGGATACCAAGGACAGTTCAGACACAATCGTGGGAACCCCGCCCTACTGGCCTCCAGAAGTGCTGAAACACCGTCCGAGCGATACCCGCAGCGACATTTGGAGCTTTGGTGTGTTGCTGTACGAAATGGCTAGCGGGCAAATGCCGTTCAAAGGGGCCACCATGTTTGAGCTAGGCTCCGCGATCCTGCAAGGCTCCCCTTTGCCGCTGCCCGAACACGTGCCGGAGCCGCTCTCGAGAATCACCTACCGCTGCTTGCGCAAGGATATGGGCCAGCGTTATCAGCATGTCAGCGAAATAAAAGCTGCGCTTGAGGCAATCGAACCGAACGCCGATCATCGCTCTCCGCGACCGACAGCTGGCGTGAGAGCGCCACTGCCCGCGATCCGCTCGGTTGCCGTGTTGCCGCTGGAGAATCTTTCGGGCGCTCCCGAGCAGGAATATTTTGCCGATGGCCTGACCGAGTCGCTGATTACTGCCCTGGCGAAAGTCCCGGGGTTACGCGTTATTTCGCGCACTTCGATCATGCAATACAAACATGCCCCAAAAACGCTCCCTCAGATCGCGCGCGAATTGGGCGTGGATGCCATCGTGGAGGGCTCGGTGCGCCGCGATGGCGATCGAGTACGCATCACCGCGGAGTTGATCGAGGCCCGCACCGATCAGCACCTCTGGACGGAAACCTACGACCGGGACCTCAGCGACATCCTGAACTTGCAGTCGCAAGTGGCGGCTGCCATCGCCAGTGAAATAAGAGCCAAGCTAAGCCCTTCCAGTCGATCGTTGTCGGAAGGGGCTTCCCTGTCGAGCAGGTCTGCGGTCGATCCTTCGCTCGATCCTGCGCTCTTGGAGACGACAAGCCCCGCCGCCGAGATCAAACCATCTGCTTCGATCAATCCTCTGGCGTACGACCTCTACTTGAAGGGCCGGCATTTTTGGAACAACCGGGTAACGGACGAAGATTTCCGGAAGGCCGTGGAGCACTACCAGCGCGCGCTTGAGATTGATCCACAATCCGCGCTGACCTATGCGGGGTTGGCCCACTGTTCTCTTTTGATGGGAACGGGCGAATATGGCCTCAGGGCGCCTTCCGAGATGATGGAGAAAGCGAAGCTGGCCGCGCTCAAAGCTTTGAGCATTGACGACTCGATTGCGGAAGCGCACTTGGCGCTGGCGATGGTGAAGTTTCGCTTTGATTGGGATTGGGAGGGCGCGGAAAAGGAGTTTCAGCGAGCCATTGAACTCGATCCCGGCTACTCTCATGCGCACTCCTGGTATTCGGCTTACCTGGCGGTGCTGGCGCGCTTCGATGAAGCTTTCGTCGAGGCGAAGCTGGCACGGCAGCTTAGCCCCTTCTCGCCGGTGGCGCACTTTAGCCTGGGGCTGTTGCTTTATCTCTCCAGCCAGAATGAGGAGGCAATCGAGCAGCTTCGCGACACCGTGGCCATGGACGCCAAGTTTCCGCTTTCTCACGTTGTCCTGGGGCTGACGTTTGAGCGAAAAGGCAGATTTGATGAAGCCATCGCCGAATTCAAGCAAGCCTTGGCGGTCGGAGGCGCACGACCTCTCTGGTCAGGGTTCCTGGGACAGGTGTATGCGCTTGCGGGGAAGACCGAAGACGCAGCAGAGATCCTGCCCGAGCTGTCCGCCGCAGCGAAGAACCACTACGTGCCGGCCGTCGCTTTTGCCGTCGTGTACGCCGGCTTGGGTAAGACCGACGAAGCGTTTCATTGGTTGACCAAAGCCGTCGAGGAACGCGACGGGCTGTTGATCTACGTCAAAGTCGGATCGATTTTCGACAGCTTGCGGCCGGATCCTCGCTTCTCGGCGATTCTGACCCAAGTGGGCTTGCAAAGAGATCCTGGGCTCGACGTCGTCCATCCTCCGCCCGGGCCTATTCTAAAGCCTCCTCGACCGCCGAGCCCGTTTCGGTCAAAACTGTTTCTCGGGATCGCCGCCGCGGTTTCCGCCGCGCTCGTAGCGTATATCCTTATCTCGCCCTCGCCAGCAAAGCTGATCCTGGCCGTCCAGCCGTTCAAGACCCTCGGTGGTGACCCGGATGCTCGCCGGCTTGCGGAGATTGCGAGAGAAGAGATCTTTACGCGATTGAGCGAACTTCACCCCTCAAAGCTGGGGGTGGTTGAGCTAACCGACGCCGATTCCGAACTGGGTTTTAAGCAAGTTTGCGAGGCTCACAAACCAAGCTACATTCTGGCCGGTGCCGTTCATCGCGACGGCAATCAATTGGCCATGACCGATCAACTGGTGTCATGCAAAGACCAGACCGGCATGGTGGGCGACCGACATGCCATGAATCCCGAGGGGTCAGGCATGGGTCCGGTTGTGGACGACATCGTTCAGAAGATATTGGCCGCACTCCCCAAGGACGTACAACCCGCGCATCAAGTGAACCCCAAAGCATATGAGGCTTACTTGCAAGGGCGCTTTGAGTGGAATCTGCGCACTACACAAAGCCTGATGCGTGCCATTTCTTACTTTCAACAGGCAATCGAATACGACGCGTCTTACGCGCCGTCTTATGCCGGCTTGGCAGACTGTTACGCTCTGTTGGGGACAGTACCCAATACTGCTCTGCCGCCAAGCGAAGCCTTTCCGAAGGCGAAGGCCAATGCTTTGAAAGCGCTCGCATTGGACAGAGACCTGGCAGAGGCTCATGTTTCGCTGGGATACTCCGCTCTGGTCTACGATCGGAACTACCCGGAAGCCGAAAAGGAGTTCCTCAGGGCCATCAAATTACGGCCCGATTACGCAACCGCACATCAGTATTACGCCTACTATCTAACTGCCAAGGGAGACTTAGAACAGGCGATCGCCGAGCGAAAGCGCGCCGTTTCGATTGAACCCATGTCTCCTTTGCTTAACGCCGCGCTGGGAGAGGCGTACTATGAGGCGCATCGGTTTAGCGAGAGCATCGGATCCTACCAGGCAGCTCTCTCGATTGATCCGCACTATGGAGTGGCGATAATCCAAATCGGCCGTAACTACGAGCAAATGGGAATGTATCCGCAGGCGCAGCAGGCCTATCAGTCAATTCTGGCGTTCGCGCCGCACGACCCGGCCCTGCTCGCACTCCTGGGGCACCTCTACGCGGTCTCCGGGAAGACCGAGGCAGCACGCGATATCATTTCGCAGTTACAGAAACTGAGCGGAGAGAGATACGTCCCGAGTCTCTACATGGCCATGATCTACATAGGCCTTGACGATAAGAACCAGGCATTCACCTGGCTCGACAAGGCCTACGAAGAGCGTTGTGAATACCTGGTTTATCTGCCCACGGACCCGATGGCAGATCCGCTGCGGAACGATCCCAGGTTTCCCGTGTTGCTGGAACGCCTGGGGCTGAAGAAATGAAAGGGCGCAGAGTGACGGAGATTGTGGTGAGCCGGTTAGCAGAGCCGACTGTGGTTGCACCGTTATGAAGTGGCATGACTACGTCCTCGTCGGACTCGCGCTGTTCTGTCTGTTCGGCATAGGCTACAGCTGGGTCTGGTGGTTTATGACGGGGAGGCACCAGCCGGGGAAGCGTACCGGAAGAGCGGTGTCGGCGCTAGCATACAACACTTTGCTGCCGCTGCTCCTTCTAGGATTTCTCCCCATGTGTGACGTCCCGCGCAGTTATGCGTTGATTGGACTCCCTTTCGCTGCTGTCGGCTTGCTCCTGGCACTGATGGGACAGGGAAAGCTCCGACGGCTGCTGACCGCGTACGCCTTGGTGTGCTATCTGATGTTTGTTGCGGTGATTCCAACCTCTCCTCCTCGCGGGAGGGCGAGGCTGAGTCAAGCCTACGCCGAGCAAACCGGCGAACAAAAGGGGTGCCGGCCAGGTGGGCAGTGAGAGGCCATAACTTAAGTGGTTGGCGAGCGCGTTAGCACCTTATGGTTTTGAAGCGCGGGAACCTATCAAAGCGGATCAGCAGCCGCAGGAATTTGAATCCGCTGGAGTTTGGTCCGCAATCCCTCGCGGCTGATCCCAAGAATCTCGGCGGCGCGCGTACGATTTCCTCCCGTGTGTTCGAGCACGGACAGGATCAGTTGTTTTTCCATCTCCTGCAGCGACATCGGAGCGACGGGCGCCACTGGCGACGGGACCGATGACTGGCCATTGACACGATTGCGAATTCTTTCATTCAACAAGTCGGCGCCGCATGGGACATCCGCGGCCGCGAGTGCCGCCAGCCTGGCCATTTCACTTTCGAGTTCCCGTACATTTCCCGGAAAATTGTAGGCTGCCAACGCCGATAAACACTCCTCCGTCAAACGCGGTACCGGCCGGCCAAAGCGGGTCGCCGCGGCTCGAACAAAATGTTCGGCCAGCAACCGAGTGTCGTGGGGCCGCTCGCGCAATGGTGGCAAACGAAGCGTGATGGCCGACAGGCGGAAGAACAGATCGGCCCGGAATCTACCGGCCGTCACTTCGCTCTCCAGATCGCGGTTGGTCGCGGCGATGAACCGAACATCCACCTGCTCCGTCCGGGAGTTGCCCAGCCGCGTAAACTCGCCCGACTGCAGGACGCGAAGCAGATGAGGCTGCAGATCGAGCGGGAGATCGCCGATCTCATCCAGAAAAAGTGTGCCACGATGCGCGGCGCCGATAAAACCGACACGATCGCGATTGGCGCCGGTGAATGCGCCCTGCACGAATCCGAAGAGTTCAGAGCCAATGAGCGTTGCCGGAATAGCACCGCAATTCAAGGCGATAAAGGGTCCTTTCACCCGCGTGCTATGGCGATAGACAGCCCGAGCGATCAATTCCTTCCCGGTTCCCGTTTCTCCCTCGATCAGAACCGGCAGATCGGTGGTCGCGATCTGGTGTACGGTTTGCAAGACGCGAGCCATTCCGGGGTCAGCAGTCAATATTCCGTCGGATTGGCCGTGAGCGTATTCCAAAGCCTCCGCGCGGCGCTGCGCCTGGCTCATCGCCACTGCAGCGCGCAGTCGTGGCGCTGCCAGCGCGCACACTTCATCCAGCAAGTCGCGTTGCTCTTCCGTAAAACAATTGGTGACCTCGCGATTTTCCAGATAGATCAACGCGAACGCTTCATCGCTGGCCACCAGCGGCGCGCACAAAACCGATCGAAGTGAGAGTTGCCGAATGCTCGGCTGCTTGCTGTAAGGCTCGGTCGTGGAGGCGTCGCCGATCAGCACCGCTCTTCCGCTTTCCATCACTGATCGGGCAATCGAGCGGCTGACCGCTTCTTCCGCTCGGGATAGCGCCTCACTGCGAAAATTCCGTGCCGCTGTCGCCCGGAACTCTCCCGCCTCACGCACGACTACGAATCCCCGATCGGCTCCCAGTCCTTCTATGAGTGTGTCGAGAAGCCCAGAAAGCAGTTCACCGTACTCGCCCTCCTTTAGTAACGCTCGCGACACTCGATAGAGGAGGCCCAGCTGTTCGGCGGAAGGATTCTCTCGATTCAAAGTCATGCCAAGTCCTGCACTCGGGAAATATAGCACCAACATGGTTCACCGGGACCCTCCGTCTACTGGCCCTCCACTGCCAGGATCTGTGGCAGCCCATCTGCACAGTGCCATCTCGAAGATGTCTTGGGGTGTGGTTCACAAGGGGGAAAACAATGAAAAACAAGGTGCTTGCGGTTCAGACAGTTTTGGAGATGACAGAAAACCGGGCCAAGGGGCGCCAGCTTTCCGGGCACTCCTGCTTGGGAGCAGGTGCGCTCATGCGAAAGACCTTACTCATGCTTTGCGTCCTGGCAACGACCTTCGCTTCGGGGGCACAAACCGATCAAGCATCCTGGACGAATTTAAGCGCCTTGCAGGCGGGACAGAGGATTCAAGTCGTCGACATGAACTCGAAGAAACATTCCGGAACCTTCGTGAATGTCTCGGACACCGCGATCTCGTACCAGGAGACCGGCGGCGAACAGACGATCCAGAAGCAAGACGTTCGCAGTGTGAAACTCATGGAAAGCAAACACCGGGTGCGCAACACCCTCGTCGGACTAGGGTTGGGCGGCGGTGTGGGAGCCGGTGTGGGAGCCGGGATAGGCGCAGCGACATTCCACTCATGCTCATCGCAAAGCTTCTGCATTCAACCTGTTGGTAAAGGCGGGTCGGCCGGGATCGCCGCGGTGATCGGTTTCGCGGGGGGCGCGGCGGTCGGCGCGGTCGTCGGAGCACTGTTGCCCAGCCACAGCACGATTTACCGCGTGACTTCGCACTAGCTGGCTTCGGATCACTAACTCGTTACGAAGGGCTCTTCGCTCGTTCATTCTTAAGTAAGTGTGGAGTAACTCGATCCTCGGCTTCAAAATTAAAGTTCAGGAGAACTATCATGAGACGCAACATTGCACGAACAATATTAGTGATCGTTTCTATCGGGGCGATTTGGGCCGCCATGGGCGTTCCGGCCTCAGCCCAGGATTTCCCTGGTATCGGCACGGTGATGACGTACAACGTGAACGAAGGCACCGATTTCCTGCAGGTGGTGGGCGCTCAAAACCTGCAACAATTCCTGCTCGGGGTCGGCGAGGTACTTACGCAGGTCCAAGGCACCAATCCTCCAGAACGGATGCAGGCGATTGCAAGGCAGATCCTCGACGCCCAGCCGGAGCTGATAAGCCTGCAGGAAGTCGATCAGTGGTCCACTGGAACCTTCGACCCGATTGCAGGCACGTGCGGAACCATGACGATGCAATACGACATGTTGCAGGAGCTCCTCAGTGCCTTGGCCGCACAGGGCGGGCACTACGAAGTTGCCGTGCAAGTCACGCAGAATGCATTTCCACCCACACCGGGACTGATTCCGCCCGCGACTTACATTTGTGTTGCCGTGACGGATTACAACGTTGTCCTGGCCCGCACGGATCTTCCTTCCTGGATCTTTCAGTGGAGTAACCCGCAATCGGGACAATTTGTGAATGAACTCGTTCTGCCAACTCCGGTTGGCCCATTTCCGTATCCAAGAGCGTGGGCCTCGGTCGATGCCCAGTTCTTCGGACACTCTTTCCACTACATCAACACCCATCTTGAGTCCTTTGACGCGACTGTCCGGGAATTGCAAGGTGGTGAATTACGTGCAGGTTCGGCGAATACCACCTTACCGTTGATTATCGCGATGGATTCAAACGCGCAGGCGTTTCCTCTGCCACAAGATCCAACCTATGTGGATTTTATGTCTGCCGGCTATAACGACGTTTGGTCCAGGCTGTTTCCCAAGCGCGCGGGGTTAACGTGTTGTCAGGACGAAGCGGACAACAATCCCGTCTCGCAACTGTATCAGCGAATCGACCTGGTACTAACACATGGCAAAGTAACTCCGTGGGCAGCCGCGTTGATTGGCAACAATCCGCGAAGCCGGCTGGCCGACGGACTCTGGCCCTCGGATCACGCCGCATTAGTGGCAGGTGTGGCCGTGGGGAATTAGGCACACGCCCAACCGCCTTGCAGTCGGTCGACTGCGACTGTCGACAGGCTGCAAGGCGCGGTTGGCCTACAGCGGAATCTTAAGCCGGTCGAGCTAAGCGTTGCCTCAGAGTCTCGCTGTCCAATTCGCCTTCCCAGCGCGCCAGGACCAGCGTCGCCACTCCGTTCCCGATCATGTTGACCAAGGCTCTGAACATACTCAGGAAGCGGTCAATGCCGAGAATCAACGCCATGCCTGCGACGGGAATAGTTGGAATTACAGACAGGGTGGCCACGAGCGCAATGAAGGATGCGCCTTGCACGCCGCTAGCGCCCTTGGAGGTGAGAACCGCTACCGAGAGAATGGAAAGTTGCTGGATCAGACTCAGGTGAGTATTGGTGGCCTGCGCCACGAACAAAGCGGCCATGGTCATATAAAGACTGGTTCCATCCGTGTTAAAAGTAAATCCGGTCGGGACCACCAGTCCAACCAGCGATTTGGAGCAGCCGAGTTTCTCAAGCTTGGCCATCAGATTCGGGATCGCGACCTCCGACGAACTGACGGCCAACACCACCAGGATCTCTTCCTTGATGTATGCCAGAAATCGAAAAATATTAAAGCTGGCGGCCCAGGCAATGGTGCCGAGTACGATTACCACAAAGAGCACGGAGGTGAGCCAGAATGTTCCGATGAGCTTGACGAGCGGACCGAGTGAGGCCAGTCCGAACTTGCCAACCGTGTACGCCATGGCGCCGAAAGCTCCAACTGGCGCGAATCTCATCAAAATCCGCGTCACATCGAACACGACATGAGTCACGG